>Ga0265780_10001463_pt1 | contig 33095 bp, 32 predicted proteins | sample P1T30metagenome_FD_192432 | JGI IMG/M metagenome (GOLD analysis project Ga0265780, IMG submission 192432) | Plant litter microbial communities from East Loma Ridge, Irvine, California - P1 T30 | ecosystem: Environmental > Terrestrial > Plant litter > Unclassified | place: USA: California...
GAATCAGCAGGTTGCCCATGTGGCCGTACGAGGTGGCCGGGATGTAGCCGAACGTTTCACGTCCGCCGTTACCGCTGACCGCACCCGTACCGTCCATGCCGCCATCGAAGGCGTGCAACATGCCGTCGTTGGCGCCGGCATACACCATGAAACGCTTGCTGGTGCGCTTGCTGTTCAAGTACGCGGTGTAGCTGCTGGCCAGGGTGCCGCCCAGCGCGCGGTAACCGAAATCGTCGGTCGGGGCGCTGATGACCGGCGTGGAATTGATGATGTCGCCCAGCGCGTTGGTGCGATCGCGAAGCTTGCCATTGCGACGGACTTCGTTGGCGGTATCACCCAGCAGGTAGTTGGCGGCGATGGTGGGCGTCGCGCCGAGTCCGGTCAGCCCGCCGGTCGTGCAGATCGCCTGGCCCGGATACAACGAGCTGGACAGGCCGCACAGCCCGGCCAACGTCACCGTGGTCGGGCCGAACTTGCGCACGCTGCTGCCATCATTGAAGTACACGTTGCGCGCTGCGGCGGCAGGCAGCTGCGCACTGGCCTCCCAGATCGGCGTGAACTGCGCTTCGCGCGCCGCGTTGACGGTCACGCGGGCAGCCGTCAGGCGGCTGAACCAGTCGGTACCGTTCTTCTGCACGCTGTATTCCGGCGAAACCGTCAGCGAGCCGGCGCCGATGCGCGCACCGCTGGTGGCCAGCGTGCCCGACGGCGATGCCGCAGCGCCGACGGCCTCGAGCACGCGACGCATCGCGTCGGTGACGTCGCCCGGCGTCTTGGCATTGATGAACTCGCCGCGCGAATTGATCGCGGCATGCCACAACTCGTCGATCACCCGGCCATCGTCGCCCGAGAGCGGATCGCCACCGGCGTTCCAGTTCGGCGGATTGGCATAGGGATCGTCGGTCGCTGCCTGATTCACTTCGTAGATGAGCCCCTGCGCACCCAGCGTCACGCCGTAGAAGTTCATGTGCAGGTTGGCTTGGCAGTCCAGCCGCTTCCATTGGGCAGACGATGGGCTCAGCGTCGAGCACTCTTCCGGCACCGGCACCAGTCCGGTCTGGAAGCTGGCGCCGGTACGCAGGGGCGTCGAAGCGCCGCCATAGTACGAAGCCGCGATGTCGGCGATGGTATTGCTGTAATTGTCGGCAAACGGCGCGCCGGGGAAATGGGTGCCGCCGGCGCTATCGGCATTGCCATAGCCACCGGCGGAGTTGCCGCTGTTGGTATAGCCATCGGTGAACAGCATGCCGCCATTGCGCTGGCACGCGCGCACGACCGGCGCACCGGCGTCGGTGCGGCGGAACTGTTCACCCAGGAAGGCCGCCGCCTGGCGGTTCGGCGTACCGCCACTGGGGTTCAGGCCGTAGATCTGGTTGAACAGGTTCGCACGCTGGGTGGACACGTCATGCATGGTCACGTTGACGCGATTATTGATCGTGAAATAGCCGACCCGCATGTTCTCCACGCCAGCCATCGCGTGCGAGGACGAGCCCACCATCGACAAGATGCGGTTACGGTGATACTGGAACCAGTTCGCGAAATTGACCTGAGCGGCCACCCGCGCGGTGGCGTCGGAATAGTTGTCCGGCAGGATCTGGTAGCGCCGCATGTTGCAGCCAGGACCGCAGGCATTGGCGATCACCGGGCGGTTGGCATCGGCGGTCTTGTAGCCGGCCGGGGCCGGCGCAGCTGCGGGCAGGTAGAAAGTCGCCGGCACGTAGGCCATCTGCACCGTGCAGTTGGCCCGCACCAGCACGTCCGAGGACAGCGTCGTCCAAGCGTTGCCGGTGCTGGGAAGACCGTTCGTGCCGGAGTTGCAGCTACGCGCATTGGAACGGTAGCGCGTCCCGGAAGGGATCGTCATCCCGGTCATGAACTGGAACGACTCGCCGTTGACCTCGCGATATGCAAGGTTGTAGATCGTGTTGTAGTCGTTGCTGAAATCAGTACCGTAAACCGAGGGATTACGCGGGTCGGCGCGGGCCCTGTCGAACGCGGCGTCAGGCCAGAGCGCTGGAATACCCGCAGCCGGCGGCTCCGGAAGGCTCCACGGGTCGTACTTCACGTTCGGGTTGTAGTAACTCGCGTTGTACGCGGGAGATCGCGCAAAACCGAACTCATCGATCGGCGGAATGGCGCGACCCGGGGTGTAAGAGGTATTGAACGACGCGTGCGGGAACAGGTACAGATAGCAGTCGACCGAGTTGTTCGCGCAGCCCTCGCCCACGTCGTAGAACACGCCGGCCGAACGGAAGAAGCTGCTGCCGTTCCACTGCATGCGTCCATCGCCGCCCTGGAAGATGCGCTCGAAGGTCATCGAGTTCGAGTCATCGACCGCCATGATGAAAGCCGGCTGGATCGAGGTGGTGTTGTTCAATGGAGCCTGCGCCAGGGCACCCTGCCCCTGCGCGGCGAACAGGCTGTAGGCGAAATAGGCGCCCGCGCCCAGCACGACAGCAGCGGACGCAGCAGCGATCCGGAAAGTACGACGCGTCATGCCGGTGGCCTCAGAGCTTGAAGACGGTGTCGACCGAGGCCGTGGACGAGGAATCCGTCGCGGTATCGGTGGCAAAGGTGGTGATCTGGTAGACCGGCGTGACCGGGTCGAGCGCATCGCCCATCGCCAGCGAGCCGCCACCGATGATGCAGGCGTCGATGCGTCGTACGTTGACCGCCTGGGCGGTGGTCAACGGGCGCCCACGCCCCCAGCTGACCGGATCGAAAGCGACGTCACAGTTCTGCTGGATATCGGTATCCACCAGCGGCGCATTGGCCGGCGCGGCGGTGCGGTTGGCGATCGCTTCCAACGCGTTTTCGCTACGCCGGGTGACGCCTTCGGCATTCTGGAAGGCGACGTTGGTGGCGCGGTAATTGGCCGCCATTTTTTCCTGCATGCCGGCAACCTGCATGCCGGCGATGCCGATCAGCGCCAGCAGGATCAGCATGATCAGCGCGACGTACAACACGGCGCCGCGCTGGTTGCGGGGCATGGGTCGCAGGCGGGCAGGAGCATTCATGGCGTCAGTTCCCGAACAGTCGGTTGCGCAGGGCAATCGTGGATTCATAGGTGGTGCGGTAGCGGCCGTCGCTGGCCGTGGCCGGCGCGAAGCCGACCCCGAGCGCGCGCGGATAGTTGACCGCGTCCGTGGGCGCTTCGGCCTGCGAACGCGCCGGGCTGCGGGCCAGCACGCCCACCTGGACCTGTCCGACGCGGCGCCACTGCGCGGCACCGGTGGCATTTGCATCGCTGGTGACGCCACTGGCCACGGCCTGGGTGGTGATGTTGCCGGCCGGCGGCGTGGTGGAGCTCATCTCGGTGGTGCTGTCGAGGCCGAACAGCAGCTGCAGGCTTTCGATGCCTTCCACCAGTTCTTCCCTCAAGCCATAGCCGTTGTTTCCGTCGGCCCGCGCACGCATCAATGCAGGCTCGCCAGACCCCGAGGTGCCAACGTAATACACCACCGATTCGGCGCGGTAGATCATCGTCTGGCCGGTGGGCTGCACGGTGAAGCGGTTGAGGTTGGATCCCAGGGCCGTGACGCTGCCCGCCGTGTAGGTGCCCCTGAACACATTGGCATGGCTGCAGTCCGCAACGCCGAACAGATTGGGCGTGCCTACGCCGCCCTCGTTGAACCGCGCGCCGGCAGTGGCATCGAAGCCCACCACGCTGTCGGTGTTGGCGGTCAAGGCGGTGACCGGCACGCCTTCGGCGGCGAGATAGCGAAGCACCAGAATGTCGCTGCCGCCACGCGGATTCAGCGCGGCGATCGCGGCCGGCAGCCCGGCCGGGCCAGCCCAGGTGTCGCCCAGGGTCAGCTGGCCGCCTGGCGCAGTGCTTGGCGCTTCATAGCCCTGGATGCTGACTGTGAAATCCAGCGGATGGCCGGAGCCGCTGGTCGCCGCGATGTTGACCACCGGGTCGCCCTCGCCCTTCACGAAATGGGCCTGGTCGTTCACGCAGCCGAAGTGACCGGCCATGCGAATGTCACGCTGCAGGAATTCGATCGCGAAACGACCGTTTTCCTGCGCACGGGCGTTGCCTTCAGCCAACCGCGATGCGGCACGCGATGCGGCGAAGATCTGGATCACGCCCAGCATCAGCACCAGGCCGATGACCATGGCGATCATCAGCTCGATCAGCGACAGACCGGCCTGGCGACGCGCGGCAGAGACTTCGCGCCTCACAGCTGCGACACCAGGGTGAAGGTGGTCCGCCCGTCAGGATTTGCAGGATCCCAGCGCTGGTCGCCCCAGGCGATGCCCACGGTGACCTGGCCGTTGGCGTTGACTACCGTCGCGCTGGCGCCCTCCCCGAGGGCCTGGACCACCTGGCACTGCCAGCGGGTGATGTTGTTGTTGAGGGTCACCGCGGTGCCCAGGTTGCGCGTGCAACTGGACGCCTGGACCGTGCCGGCGGCGAACGCTGCATTGGTATACCAGCCTGCCTGGTAGCGGTTGCTGCGCATCTGATCGAGCAGGTCATAGGCCAGGTTGGTGGCCTGGGTGCGGTAGTTCGAACTCTGCACGAAGCGCACGCTCATGGTCTGCAGCATGGCGAAACCCAGCAGGCCGAAGGCGAGGATCAGTACTGCGACCAGCACCTCGATCATGCTGAAGCCACGCTGGGCGCGTGCGAAGGAAGGAAGACGACGACTCATTGGCAGGCGCCCTTGATGGAATTGATCTGGCCGGCGGCGTTGATGTCCAGCCGGCGGCGAAGCGCCTCACCGCCACACTCCGTCGGCTGCAGGGTCAGCGACTGGGCGGCGGCGGCACGGCGGCGGCCGCGGTTGTCGAAGGCGATGACCGCCGTGCTGGGCCCGCCCGCCGTCAGGGAATCGGTCTTGATCGGGATGTAGCGCAGGACGGTTTCGCCAGCCTGGTAGGTGCCGTCACCGTTCACATCGGCCCAGGCCAGCATGCCGCGCGACCAGTTGTTGTCGCACGAGGTGCCCGTGGCGCTGCCGCAGACCCCACCGCCGCGCTTGTTGCGCACCGCCTCACTGCGTGCCAGCGACAACAGAGCGGTCATTTCGTTGCCGGTGGCCGCGACGCGGTTGGAACGGATGGTGCTCTGGAAACTCGGGAACGCGATGGTCGACAGGATCGCCAGCACGGCGACGGTGACCATCAGTTCCAGCAGCGTGAAGCCCTTGGACAGGCGTAAAGACATGGGACGCTCCCCAGCGTGATGTCGGCACGATGAGGCAGCCCGGCACGCCCCGCAAGGGGGTGCAGGACGAACGGTCATTCGGGGGCGACAAGCGTCAAAAGATCGGCGCCGCAAGGGCGACAGGCGTGACGACCAACGGTCGTAACCCACCCGGGACAACGGCTGACGACCAACGGTCGTCACCCACCCGGGGCAACGGCTGACGACCAACGGTCGTCACCCACCAGATCAACGCTGACGGCCAGCGGCCGTCACTACCGGGATCCACGGTAGCGCCGAGCCATGCTCGGCGAGCGCAGCGGCAAGGGCTGACGGCCGGCGGCCGTCACCACCCTGCCCGGCCGCCAGTCAGGCCAGCACCTGGTAGCACGGCTTGTACTCGCCGGAGATCTTCATACGGCGCTGGTCGACGAAGGCGCGCAGCAGCGCGTCCAGCGCCTGCATCATGTCGGCGTCGCCATGGATCTGGAACGGACCAAACTCCTCGATCCGGCGCATGCCGTCTTCCTTCACATTGCCGGCCACGATGCCGGAGAACGCGCGGCGCAGGTCGGCCGCCAGCGCGTGCGGGGCACGGCCGTGGTGCAGGTCCAGTCCGGCCATCGCTTCATGCGTGGGTTCGAACGGCTGCTGGTACTCCCACGGGATGTCGATGGACCAGTTGAAGAAGAACGAATCCTTCTGCGCCAGGCGGTGTTCGCGCACCTGCTTGATGCCTGCAGTCATCTTGCGCGCCACCGCCGACGGGTCGCCGATGATGATCTGGTAGCGCTCGGCGGCCGCATCGCCCAGGGTCAGGCGGATGAAGCGGTCGATCTGCTCGAAATATGGCGCAGCCACGGTCGGGCCGGTCAGGATCAGCGGGAACGGCAAGTCCTTGTTCTCTTCGCGCAGCAGGATGCCCAGCAGGTACAGGATCTCTTCTGCCGTGCCCACGCCACCGGCGAACACGATGATGCCGTGGCCGATGCGCACGAACGCTTCAAGCCGCTTCTCGATGTCCGGCATGATCACCAGGTGGTTGACGATCGGGTTCGGCGACTCGGCCGCGATGATGCCCGGTTCGGTCAGACCGATGTAGCGCGACACGCTCTTGCGCTGCTTGGCATGGGCGATGGTGGCGCCCTTCATCGGGCCCTTCATCGCGCCCGGGCCGCAGCCGGTGCAGATGTCCAGCCCGCGCAGGCCCAGCTCGTAGCCGACCTGCTTGGTGTACAGATATTCGTCGCGACCGATCGAGTGGCCGCCCCAGCAGACCACCAGGTTCGGGTCACCCGGGTTGAGGATGCGCGCATTGCGCAGCAGCCCGAACACCGCATTGGTGATGCCGTCCGAAGATTCCAGTTCGGCCGCATAGGCCGGGCCCATTTCGATGGCCATGTAGGCCAGGTCGCGGACCACCGCGAACAGCAGCTCGGCCACGCCACGGATGATCTCGCCGTCGACGAAGGCCATCGCCGGCGCGTTGGCCAGGTCGATGCGCACGCCGCGGTCCTGCTGGGCAACCTGGATGTCGAAATCCGGGTACAGGTCACGCGCCGCGCGCGGGTCGTCCGAGGCGCTGCCACTGGTCAGCACCGCCAGCGCGCAGCGGCGCAGCAGTTCGTGCATGCCGCCACCGGAGGCATCGCGCAGGCGCGCGACTTCCGCCCGGGACAGCACATCCAGCCCACCGCGCGGGTAGATCCGCGCGTCCTGCACCGGCAGCGTACGTGCAGGCTTTTCAATCGTCGTGGTCATGTCCAACATTTCGCTTCCTCAAGGTGTCCGACTGTAGCGCTGCCCCCATGAAAAAGAAAACGGCCGGGTTTCCCCGGCCGTTTCCATTCACATCAGGTACCGCTACCCATTAGAACTGGTAACGGAAGCCCAGCTGCAGCGACCACTGCGACACACCGGTGTCGAAACCATCGGCGTCGTTGTTGGCGACGGCCGGGGCATCGGCGAAGCGGTAGTTGTAGACGTACTTGCCGTCATACAGACCCTGCAGGGTGGCAACACGGCTGTTGGCGTTGAAGCCGTAGTCGTAGATGTTGCCCCACTTCTTGTTCAGCATGTTGCCGACGTTCTGGATGTCCAGCCAGATCTCCGACTTGTGGCCCTTCATGAAGCCCGGCAACTGCTGGGTGATGCGGACGTCGAAGGTGTTGATCCAGCCACTGGTGAACTTGTTCGCCGGAGCGACCTGACCGGCGTACTTGGCCAGATCCGGGTTCGCGGCCAGCCAGGTGTAGAAGCTCTTCTCCATCGCCGCGTCCGGGGTGAAGCGGCCAGCGGCAGTGAGGTTGCCGAACAGCACTTCGCCCGGGTTCGGGACGTAGAACAGATCGTTCGCGGAGCGGCTGTCGCCGTTGGCATCGTTGACGAACAGGTAGCTGTACGGACGACCGCTGCGGCCTTCATACACCAGACCCACGCGGGTTTCGTAGTCACCGAAGAACGCGTGCTTCCAGTTCAGCGAGCCCGAGATGCGGTCACGGATCTGGTAGCGCGAGGTGTTCAGCACTTCGTCGTTGATGTTGAAGGCGTACTGGTAGCCCCAGCCCGAGCTCGCGGTGGAGCTGGTCAGGGTGCCCACTTCTTCCGCATCGGTGTAGGTGTAGCCGACGTTCCAGGACCAGTCGCTGTCCGGGGACCACGGCTTGCTCAACGACACGGTGAACTGCGAGGTGCGGCCCTTGTCGGTGTTGTCGATCAGGTACACGTTGTTGAAGCCGTTGGCCGCGTAGCTGCTACGCGCATCACCGGTCGCCCACGCCCGGCCGTCTGCCGTCGGACGGTAATAGTTGGTGCGGCCATCCGGACCCACCGTGCGGCTGTTGCCGAGGTTCAGGTGCTGGTAGAACAGGCCATCCTTGACCTTGGTGACCAACAGCTCGGCCGAGGCCACCAGGCCGTTCCACGGCAGTTCGTGGTCAAGGGCGATGTTGGCCTTGTACGTCGACGGCATCTTGAAGTCATTGCCGACGAAGTTGACGTTCTGCAGCGCCTGGTTGGCCAGGGCCGGCGGAACCGGCTGGGTATCCTTGTTCGGGCTGAACGGCAGGCCCGGCACCGGCGAGTTGTAGGTGTAGGAGTCGTAGTTGAAACCGGTGGTCGAGTAGCTGTTGCTGATCCAGACCTGCGGCGAGTCACCCTGGAACAGGCCCACGCCACCACGCAGCTGCGTCGGACGTTCGGTGTCGAAGGTGTAGTTGAAGCCGAAGCGCGGCTGGATCAGGAACTGGCTGCCGAACACCTTGCTGTTGTTGTAACCGAAGGTGTTGAATGCCTTCTGGTTGTAGGCCGGCTCCGGGCTCGAATCCGGACGGTCACCACGCAGGCCGAAGGTCAGCGTCAGGTTGTTGTTGACGTACCAGGTGTCCTGCACGAACAGGGCCAGGTTGCTGTACTCGTAGTCGGCTGCGATCGAACCCGGCGAGGTTTCCTTGGCCAGGTTGTAGGTCTGCCAACGACCGGCGGCGAAGTTGTCCAGGCCGTAGAACGTGTAGGTGCCCCACGAGTTGGCGCCGTAGTAGTTGTAAATGTCGTTGGTGTCGTAGGAGGCACCGAACTTCAGGTCGTGATCACCCAGGGTGAGGGTACCGGCGGCGTAGTAGTTCCACGCCTTGGTCTCCAGCACGTTGTTGTGCGAGTTCGCTTCGGTACCCAGATACAGCGAGTCACCCTGCGGGACGTTCGGATCACCGGCCTGCGGGAAATAGATACGGATGCTGGGCGCGTTGGTCGGGACCTGGCGCACGGCGGAGTACTCGCGGTAGGACGCCTTCAACTCGGTCGAGAAGTTGTCGGTCCAGTCGCTGAACACCTGTGCGACGTAGCTTTCGTTGGTCTTGACCTGCTGGTACCAGTACGAGCTCAGGCCCGCAGCGGACGTCGAGTTCATGCCGTTGATGCGCAGCTTGTCCTGCTCCAGCTTGCTGTAGCGGATGTTTGCGCGGTGGTTGTCGCTGATGTTCCAGTCAATCTTCAGCGCGTACTCTTCCAGCTCGGTATCGCCGTTGCTGTTGAAGGTACCCGCATCGAAACCGTAGCCCTGCGCGATCTGCTGCGCACGGGTCACGTCAGCCATGGTGAAGTCCGCGTCAGCCTGGCCCAGCGCGGTGCCGGAGATGTCGGCACCCGGCGCGGCCTGCTTGAACTTCTCATAGTTGGCGAAGAAGAACAGCTTGTCCTTCAGGATCGGGCCACCGACGGTGACACCGTAGGTTTCTTCCTTGGTGAAACCATTGAAGGGCTCGCCTTCCGGGTTATCACCGAACCAGTCGCCGTCACGGTAGGTGCCATACACCGAGCCGTGGAATTCGTTGGTACCGGACTTGGTCACCGCGTTGACGGTGGCGCCCACGGCCGACGCGATGCTGACGTCGTAGTTGGACAGGTTGATGTCCAGCGCTTCGATGGCTTCCATCGCAACGGGCTGGCGACGGGTCGGCATGTTGTTGCCTTCCAGGCCGAAGGTGTCGCTGGCCGACACGCCGTCGATGCTGATCGAGTTGTAGCGCGGGTTCTGGCCACCGGCCGAGATCGAGCCCGAGGCACGATCGACGAAGGTCACGCGCGGATCAAGGCGCATCAGATCCTGGATGTTGCCGCCGATCGACGGGGCCATCTCGATCTGTTCCTGGCTGATGTTGGTGCCCGAACCCATCTTGGTGGCGCTGAACACTTCCGAACCACCGCCGACGGCAACGACCTGGACCGCGTCCAGGTTGGTCGCGGCGAGGTCACCGGACAGCTGCGCGTTGATGGTGCCGGTCTGGTTCACGCCCAGGTAGACGCCATCTTCGGTCTTCGTGCCTTCACCGGCCTTGGTGATGGAGATCGTGTACGGACCACCCACGCGCAGGCCGCGCGCGTTGTAACGACCCGCCGCATCGGTCGTGGCACGCGAAACGGTGCCGGACTCGGTGTGGGTGATGGTGACTTCAGCGCCAGCGACAGGCGCACCGGCGGAAGAGACGACCTGGCCGCCGACACCGGCAGAGGTGCTCTGGGCAAAGGCAGGAGCGGCGGCAAGCACGGTCAAGAGGCCAAGGGTGAGCTTGGACATCCGGAGAGTGTGGTTCATCTAGGGTAGCCTCGATGGGAGTTGGCGATGGCGGATAAAAAAGCGCATCCAGGCAGCCTTGCGGGCGGCTGCTCGGACAGTTATCTGGGTTCCCAACCGTGAACGGCAGCTGCCGCAACGGTTAACAATAGATTAACACGGTACGATCCGAATGTGACGGTAGTGCGACAGAAGCGGCCTGATCGCAACCCAATCGTGACGATTCCTTCACTCCCCGCGAAGGTTCAGCTCACGAAACACCCTATTCAGGGCGGACCGCCTTCACGCTTCCTCGCCACGTCAAGCCCTGCGGCGATAGCAGCACGACCGCCGCGGCGGCAGCCGCCCCCGGTCCGCCGGCCGCATCATCCTGGTCCAATGACCATGCGCGGGCGCGCAGCGCCGTCCGCATCGGGGCCGGCTGCAGCCCGGCAATGCGTACCGGTCCCTGCTTCAACTCGTCGTGCAGGCTGGCCAGCAGCCCGCGCAGCCCATGCTGGGCCACGCCGTAGCCGCCCCAGTAGGCGGCCCCCACCCGTGCCGGGTCGTCCAGGCAGAACACCACCGCCGCATCCTCGCGCTGCTTCAACAACGGCAGGCAGGCCTGTACCAGCAGGGCGGGCGCGGTCAGGGTGACATGCAGGGAGCGGGCGAACGCAGCCGGTTCGGCGAGCTCGAACGGGGTCAAACCCGGGAAGTCCGCAGCGCAGACCAGGATGCCGTCCAGACGGCCCAGTTCGTCCTGCACGCGATTGGCCAGCTCGGCGAAATCGTCCGGGGTGGCGCCTTCCAGGTCCAGCGGATACAGCAGCGGCTCCGGTCCGGCTTGTTGCACCTGGGCGTAGACCCGATCAAGCCGGCGCGGCTTGCGCCCGAGCAGGATCACCGTGGCCCCGGCCGCCGCGCAGGCCACCGCGGCGGCGCTGCCGAGCCCGCCACCGGCGCCGACCACCAGGATCACCCGGCCTTCGAGCGCGCCGGCTTCGGCGTCAGGCGACGCGGCCAGGCTCATGCAACCGAGGCTTCTTCGACGATGCGCTTGAGCTCGCCGGCTTCGAACAGTTCCATCACGATGTCGCAGCCCCCGATCAGCTCACCGTGCATGAACAGCTGCGGGAACGTCGGCAGGTTGGAAAAGCGCGGCAGGTTGGCGCGTATCTCCGGCTCTTCCAGTACGTTGATGGTGCGCAGGGACACCGCCCCGGCGGCCATCAGGGCCTGCACCGCGCGGCTGGAAAAGCCACACATCGGGTATTGCGGCGTACCCTTCATGAACAGCACGAGGGGGTAACGATCGACTTCGGCCTGGATCTGCTGCATCACTGCCACAACCACACTGCCTCCCGGATGGGCGAATCCGACCGCGACGGTCGGCTAGACTTCCCACAGTAGTCGCCATTGTAAGCCGATGGAACCGGCCACCGGCATCCTCCTTCCCCTCCTTCATCGCCTGCCCATGGAACTCACCGACCTTCCCTACTCGCCCGGCGCCCTGCAACCCCATCTGTCCGAACGGTCGGTGGCGCTGCAGCATGGGCAACACCAGCGCGGCTGCGTGGATCAGGTGAATGCGCGGATCGTGGGCACCGAATGGGAGGATGCGCCGCTGGAGCGGATCGTGCGCGAAAGCCAGGGCGCGCTGTTCGAAGCGGCCGCCCAGGCCTGGAACCTGCAGTTCCAATGGCAGAGCCTGCGGCCGCGCGGTGGCGGGGATCCAGTGGGGCGCTTGGCTGATCAGGTGAAGCGTTGCTTCGGTGACACCGCCAGCCTGCGCAAGGCGTTCAATGACGCCGCGCTGGGCCTGTTCGGTGCGGGCTGGGCGTGGCTGGTACTGCATCCGGACGGCAGCTTGGCCGTGGTGGTCACCCGCAATGCCGCCACGCCGTTGACCAGCCACAGCGTGCCACTGCTGGCCTGCAACCTCTGGGAACACGCGTATTACCTGGATTACCAGAACGACCGTGCGCGCTATCTGGAGGCCTGGTGGAAGGCGGTCAACTGGGAATTCGCCGCAGAGCAGATGCCGGGTTGAGGGTAGCGCCGAAGGCAGCGCCAGGCCGTGACGACCAACGGTCGTCACCCACCGTTGAATGACGGCCAGCGGCCGTCGCTACCCATTCAATGACGGCCAGCGGCCGTCGCTACCCATTCAATGACGGCCGGCGGTCGTCACTACCGGTCAGGCGCGCAGGGCCTGGATGGCCGGGGCTGCCTGGGCCTGTCGACCCAGCGCTTCGCCTACCTGCTCCAATGCCGAGGCGAGCGCGGACGCGTCGTCGTCGCGCAGGGTGGCATGGCCGACCTTGCGCCCGTCACGCGGCTGCTTGCCGTAGTCATGCCAGTGGCCACTGGCCTGCGCCAGCACCGGCGCCGCATCGGGCATCGCACCGATCCAGTTGAGCATGCAGGCATGCCCCAGCATGCGCGTATCGCCCAGCGGCAGGCCCAAAACCGCACGAAGATGGTTTTCAAACTGCGAGGTTTCGCTGCCTTCGATGGTCCAGTGACCCGAATTGTGCACGCGCGGCGCCATCTCGTTGGCCAGCAGTTCGCCATCGCGGCAGAACAGCTCCAGCGCGAACACGCCCACGTACTGCAGGTGCTCGGCCAGGGTGCGGGCATAGCCGATCGCCGCCTGCTGCTCGGCGTCGGACAGCCGGGCCGGCGCGAGGCTGGCCGACAGTACGCCATCAACATGCCAGTTGCCGGTGACCGGATACGCCTGGAAGCTGCCATCGCGGCCGCGCACGGCCACCACGCTGACTTCGCGCTGGAAGGCCACGAAACCCTCCAGGATCAGGCCGGTCCTTTCGACCTGCGCGCCCAATGCGTCCCACGCCGCATCGATGTCGGCTTCGGTGCGCAGCCGGAACTGGCCCTTGCCGTCATAGCCCAGTCGGCGGGTCTTGAGAATGCACGGCAAGCCGAACGCGGCGACCTTTTCGGCCAGCTGGTCGCGGTTGGCGATGTCGGCGAACGGCGGCAGCGGAATGCCCAACTGCTGGAACAGCGTCTTCTCGCTGAGCCGATCCTGTGCCACGGCCAGCGCCGACGGCGGCGGATATACCGGCACCTGCTCGGCCAGCCACTGCGCGCTGTCGGCCGGCACGTTCTCGAAATCGAAGGTGACCACGTCCACCTTGGCGGCAAACGCGGCCAAGGCCTGGCGGTCATCGAACGCGGCCACGGTCAGCGGCGCCAGCGGTCCGCCACAGGCATCGGCGGCCGGATCGAACAGTTCAAAGCGCAGGCCCATCGGCGCACCGGCCAGGACCATCATGCGGGCCAGCTGGCCGCCGCCCAGGATGCCAACAGTCTTCGTGCTCATTGACGCGGATCGTCGTGGGCCATGACCTCTTCGGTCTGGCGTGCGCGGAAGGTCTCCAGCGCCGTGCCGATGGCCGGCTGGTCACTGGCCAGCATCGCCGCGGCGAACAGCGCCGCGTTGGAGGCACCGGCATTGCCGATGGCGAAGGTGGCGACCGGGATGCCGGCCGGCATCTGCACGATGGACAACAGCGAATCCATGCCGTTCAGCGCCTTGGACTGCACCGGCACGCCCAGTACCGGCACGGCGGTCTTGGCGGCGATCATGCCCGGCAGGTGCGCGGCGCCACCGGCACCGGCAATGATCGCGCGCAGACCGCGCGGACCGGCCTGTTCGGCGTAGTCGAACAACACGTCCGGGGTGCGGTGGGCCGAAACCACCTTCACTTCGAACGGAACACCCAGCGCTTCAAGCTTCTGGGCGGCGTGCTGCATGGTCTCCCAGTCGGAGCGGGATCCCATGACGATGCCGACGAGCGGCGCGGATTGGTTGGGGGTCATTGGCCGTCACCTGCCTTAAAGACGTATTCTAGCCGTCTTCCACGCAAGACGAAGAACCATGGATCGCAAGCTGCTTGACCTGCTGGTATCGCCCGACACCCGCCAGCCCCTGTCCCTGCTGGATGCCAAGGGCCTGGAAGCCCTCAACCGCGCCATCGGTGCCGGTACCGTCAACAAGGCCGACGGCAATCCGCTGGCCCAGCCGTTGCGCCAGGCACTGGTGACCCGCGACCGCAAGCAGGTGTTCCGCCTGGACGATGGCATCCCGGTGCTGCTGGCCGAAGAAGCCATCGCCACCGCGCAGATCGCGGACTTCCCTTCCGCATGAGCACGGCCGCCGCGGGCGCGTTGATCGCGCCGGATCCGGCGCAGGTCGCCGCCGACGTGGCGCGTGCGCTGGCCGAAGATATCGGCAGCGGGGATGTCACCGCCGCGCTGCTTCCCGACCATGCCGACAGTGCCTACCTGCTGTGCAAGCAGGACGCGGTGATCGCCGGACGCCCCTGGTTCGACGCTACCCATCGGGCCCTGGATCCGCAGGTGCGCATCGACTGGCAGGTCAGCGAAGGCCAGGCCGTGGCCGCCGGCACCGTGCTGGCGCTGCTGCACGGGCGCAACCGCTCGCTGGTCAGTGCCGAGCGCACCTCGCTGAATTTCCTGCAGACCCTGTCCGGCACCGCGACGATCACCGCGCGCCATGTCGCCGCCGTGGCCGGCACCGGCACCCGCATCCTGGATACGCGCAAGACCCTGCCCGGCCTGCGCCTGGCGCAGAAGTACGCGGTGCGCTGTGGCGGCGGCGACAACCACCGCATCGGCCTGTACGACACGGTGATGCTGAAGGAAAACCACATCCGCGCCGCTGGCTCGTTGCCGGCCGCGGTGGATGCGGCGCGCACGATGTGGCCGCAGCTGCCGCTGGTGGTGGAAGTGGAAGATCTTGACCAGCTGCAGCAGGCACTGTTGTCCGGCTGTGATCGCATCCTGCTGGATGACTTCCCGGCTGCGCTGCGCCGCGAAGCGGTACGCATCACCGCCGGACGCATTCCGCTGGAAGTCTCCGGCAGCGTCGGTCTGGATGGCCTGCGCGCGATTGCCGAAGACGGCGTGGACTGCATTTCCATCGGCGGCCTGACCAAGCACGTGCAGGCCATCGACCTGTCGCTGAAGCTCGGCCCGCCACCGGGCTGAGGGGAGCGTGCCGACCAAGGCCGGCACTACGTCACCCGACAGATGCACCCGCTATTCACGTGCACACTGAGACGCTGCGCCCCTCCCCCTTCTGCGGAGCACCGCATGCGCCGGTTGCTGCTTGCCTGCCTGTTGCCTTTCTCCGCCCTCGGCCTGTCCAGCGTCAGCACCGATGCCGCGGCGGCCGAAGCCTGCGATGTGCCGCCGCCCTATGGCTTGAGTCCGTTGGCCCTGTCGATCCGGCAGACCGCCTGCAACGAACACCGCCTGTGGTTTCGTCCGTTCATCGACCGCGAAGGGCGCGCCGCCAGCCTGGCGGTGACCGAAGCGGAGAATGAGCACCTCGCTGACAACGGTCTGATTGCCTGGCAACGGGTCTCCGGTTATTGGCGCGACAGCGGCACCTTGAATGCGATGGGCGCGATTCCCGGCGCCAGCAGCTGTATCGCTCCGTTGGGATCGCGCTACACCGACAGCGACTGCCGCGCCTTCCTGATCGACAACCCCTGGTCGGCCGCCTTCATTTCCTGGGTGATGGTGCGCGCCGGGGTTCCCGGCTTCAACGCCTCCCCGCGCCACATCGATTACATCCGTGCCGCCTACAACGGCGCATCGCCCTATCGTCTTGCCGATCCGGCAGCGGAAAAGCCTGCCGTCGGCGACCTGCTGTGCTTCCTGCGCGACCGCCGGGAGACCCTGACCTACACCGGCCTGGTGCAGGCGCTGGGCAACGGCTCGGTGGGTCACTGGAAGTCGCATTGCGAGATCGTGGTGTCGGCCAACATGGGCGGCGACCGCACCCTGTACCTGGTCGGCGGCAACGTCCTCAACACGGTAGCGATGCGCATGCTGATGCTCGACCGAAGTGGCCGCATCGAACTGCCGACCAAGCGCGAGGCCGAGCCGGACGGGATCGCGCCGACGTGCACGCCGGGGCGCGAAGAGGAATGCAGTTTCAACCGGCAGGACTGGGCGGCGCTGTTGAAGCTGACGGCGGCCGCGCCGATGCCGTCCCCCTTGCCGGTGGCTGCACCTACGGAGTGAGGGTCGAACGGGTGAGGCCCCTCGCGGGTGGCGTTTAGGGCGGCAACTGGGGTGGGCCGGACGGTGGGGCTGGGCGGGAGACGGCAAAAGCCGCATCCATGCGGGCCTCGTTTCGCGCCGTCCATGGCGCTCAACGCCCTCGCCCAGCCCCACCGCCCGACCCTCTGACAGGTTCCGGTGGCCGCCACCCGCGTTAGAAAGAAGAAGAAAAGCGGTAGCGCCGACCCATGGTCGGCGGAAACCCACAGACACCATTCCCCACCCTCCGCCGACCATGGGTCGGCGCTACCGGGGCCACCATGGACCTGTCGAAGGTGGGGCGGGAGCACACAGCCCTGCAGCTGTTGACGTTGACGTTGCTGTTGACGTTCGCTTAAAAGCCCGCGCGCAGCGCTTGAACTACGCCATCCGCTGCACCATCTTGTGGGTTCCTACTTCAATCAGTACGCCGACCATGCCTACCCTGATCCTGCTGATGATCGTCGGCGCCTGCGGCTACGCCTTCTGGAATTCGTCGCGCGCGGCGGCCGAGCGTGCCGGCGTGCTCGGGCGCAACGCCTGCAAGGCCGCCGACGTGCAGTGGCTGGACCAGAGCGTGCATGCCATCGGCCTGAAAGTGGCGCGCGGCGACGACGGGCGCCTCTGCTTCGAGCGCACCTTCAAGTTCGAATATTCGTATGACGGCATTGATCGCCATGTAGGCAGGATGGTCCTGCGTGGCGATGAGCTGGTGTCCTTCAGCGGACCCGGCGCGGCGCGGATCAGTGCGATCCGCCCCGACGTGGATGACGCCGAAGACGTCTGAGGACGCGCGAAGGGAGCGACCATCGCCGCTCCTCCGTCAGGATTACTTCACCACGCGCAGCTGCGGACGGCCGCTCGGGCGCGGTGGCGGATTGCCGTCCGGCGGCGTGTCATCCGGCGTACCGTCGGCATCGGCCGACACGTCTTCCAGCGTCACTTCATCCTCGGCCGTTTCCGCACCGATGATGTCGTCAGGCAGCGCCATGCCCTGCCCGGTTTCGCGCGCGTATACGGCCAACACGGCGCCGATCGGCACCTGCACCGCAAAGCTCACGCCGGAAAAACGGGCCGAGAAACCGACCGATTCGTTGTCGATCGCCAATCCCACCACCGCCCGTTCGGCGATGTTCAGCACCACGCGGCCGTCCTTGATGCTGGACGGCGGCACCTGCACGCCAGCCACGCCGGCATCCACCAGGATGTGCGGGGTCAGCTGGTTGTCATTGATCCATTCCACCAGGGCGCGCAACAGGTACGGGCGGTGGCTGGTCATCCGGAAGAATTCGTCAGTCATGCGTGAAGTGTACGCGCACGCCCCCCTGCGTGGCAGGGGAGCGGACCAAGTGTTGGGCAAACAGTCGGGAAGTGCGGGTCAGCCCGGCAGGTCGCGCAGCTTCTTTTCCTGGTCGGTCAGGCTGCGGATGAAGCCGGGATGGCGGAAGATCCGGTTGCCGTAATCCTCGATCGCCTTGCCGTCCTTCGGCAGCGGCACATCCAGCGCCTGCAGGCGCCAGATGATCGGCGCGACCGCACAGTCGGCCAGGGTCATTTCAGGATTCAGGAAGAACTTGCTGGCCTTGAACAACGGCACCGCGCTGGTCAACAGTTCCTTCAGTCGTTTGCGGCCGGCTTCGGCCTGGGTCTTGTTGCCCAGCTGGATGGCCTGCACCTGCGGCACCCAGTCATGTTCGATGCGCAGCATCGCAAGGCGGATGCGCGCACGCGACAGCGGATCGACAGGCATCAACGGCGGATGCGGATAGCGCTCATCAAGATATTCGCTGACCACCGACGCCGCATACAGCACCAGCTCGCGCTCCACCAGGGTGGGCACGGAGTGATAGGGGTTGAGGTCGATCAGGTCTTCAGGCGGATGTTGCGGATCCACCGGCACAAAGTCATAGGTGACGCCCTTGGCCGCAAGGACCAGACGTACCCGGTGACAGAGCACATCGTCGTTCGAGGAAAACAGCGTCAGGGTATTACGCATGCGTACGCTCGCCGCCATCAAAGGCTCTCCAACGACAGGAGTCCGCCTGCCGCATCGGCGCTGCCGGACCATTTCCGACAGTCGACTCTTTCCCGAGTGTGCAACCGACGCTCACAAAAGCCAATAGGCCAAGGGTATTGGGCCATGCATCAACGCAAACGACCGCGCATGCCGCAGCCGTCAATGGACATCCTTCCAGTAATCCTTCTTCAGCAGGTACAGCAGGAAGGTCAGGAAGGCCAGGAACAGCACTACCCAGACACCCAGCTGCTGGCGCTTGAGCGCGGCGGGTTCGCCGGCGTAGGCCAGGAAGTTGGTGATGTCACGCACGGCCTGGTCGTATTGCCCTGGATCCACATTGCCCGGCGCGCGCAGCTCCAATGCCAGCACCGGCGGGTCCAGCCCCGGCGCTTCCGGCTTGCCATGCACGGCATGCTGCAGGCCCTGCATCTGCCACAGCGGATTGGGCATGGAGGCATTGGGGAACACGGTGTTGTTCCAGCCCAACGGACGGCTGCTGTCCAGGTAGAACGACTTCAGATACGTGTAGACCCAGTCCGGCCCGCGCACCCGCGAGATCAGGCTGAGATCGGGAGGCATCTTGCCGAACCATTTCTCCGCTTCGGCCTTCGGCATCGATACCGGCACCGGATCGCCAATCGCCGAGCCGGTGAAGTTGAGGTTGTTCATCACCTCTTCTTCGGTCAGGCCCAGGTCGGCGGCCATGCGCGAGTAACGCAGGTATTTCAGCGCATGGCAGCTGGAGCAGTAGTTCATGTACAGCTGCGCGCCGCGCTGCAGGGACGCGCGATCACCGAGGTCGTTGCCGGCCTGCAGCATCTTCGCCGTGCCCTCTGCGGCAGCGGCCAGGCCGCTTGCCAGCAGCATCGTGGCCACCAGGGCCATCCGCACCATCCAGCGCTCAGTCATGCGTGGTCACCCTTTCCGGTACCGGCTTGGTCTTGTCCAGTCGCGTCCATATCGGCATGGTGAGGAAGAAGGCGAAATACAGGAAGGTCAGCACCCGTCCCACCCAGGTTTCCCACACCGCCGTACCCGGGCCCGAACCGATCACGCCCAGCCAGATGAAGCACACCACCAGCACGCCCAGCATCACCTTGGATATCCAGCCGCGGTAACGCACCGACTTGACCTTGCACTTGTCCAGCCAGGGCACCAGGAACAGGATCGCGATCGCCGAGAACATCACGATCACCCCGCCCAGCTTGTTCGGGATCACCCGCAACATCGCGTAATAAGGGGTGTAATACCAGACCGGCTTGATGTGTTCGGGGGTCACCAGGCGGTTGGCCTCGGTGAAGTTGTCGTGCTCCAGGAACTGCCCGCCGAAGGCCGGGGCGAAGAAGATGATGAAGGCGGCGATGACCAGCAGGAACCCGGCCCCTACCGCATCCTTCATCGTGTAGTACGGGTGGAACGGGATGCCATCGGTGGGCGCGGTCGGCGACCAGCGGTTGCCCTTCGGCCCCTTCTTGATCTCCACGCCATCGGGATTGTTCGACCCGACCTCGTGCAGTGCGCCCAGGTGCAGCACCACCAGCAGCAGCAGCACCAGCGGCAGGGCGATGACGTGCAGGGCGAAGAACCGGTTGAGCGTGGCGTCGCTGGGCAGGTAGTCGCCCATGATCCACTCGGTCAGCCCGTTGCCGATCACCGGAATGGCGCCGAACAACGAAATGATCACCTTCGCGCCCCAGAACGACATCTGGCCCCACGGCAGCACGTAGCCCATGAAGGCTTCGGCCATCAGCACCAGGTAGATCAGCATGCCGAGGATCCACACCAGTTCGCGCGGCTTCTGGTAACTGCCGTAGAGCAGCCCGCGGAACATGTGCAGGTAGACCACGATGAAGAACAGCGAGGCACCGGTGGAGTGCATGTAACGGATCAGCCAGCCCCACTCCACGTCGCGCATGATGTATTCGACCGAAGCGAAGGCTTCGGCCGCGCTGGTCTTGTAGTGCATCGTCAGGAAGATGCCGGTGACGATCTGGTTGACCAGGATCAGCATGGCCAGCGAACCGAAGTAGTACCAGATATTGAAATTCTTCGGTGCGTAGTACTCGCTGACGTGCTTGCGATAGACCGGCATCAGCCCCGGCGCGCGCGCGTTGACCCACTCGGCGACACCGCTGGCGGTGCGGGCAAGGATGTTGGCCATCAGGCAGTTCCCTCCGGGTCCACGCCGATGATCAGGGTGTTGTCATCCTGGTAGTGATGCGGCGGCACCAACAGGTTGGTCGGGGCCGGGACATCATTGAAGACCCGCCCGGACATGTCGAAGCGCGACTTGTGGCAGGGGCAGAAATAACCGCCCTTCCACTGCGCGTCATACGGTTCGGGACGGATCTCGGCGACCATTTCCGGCGAACACCCCAGGTGCGTGCACAGCCCGACCAGCACCGATACCGCCGGCTTGATCGAGCGCAGCTCCGGGTTTTCCTTCAGCACATACTCCGGCTGCTGGTCCTTGACGCTGGATTCGGGATCCTTCAGCCGGCCGTCCAGGCCCGGCAGCGCCTCGAGCACCGCCTTGGACCGTTTGACGATCCAGATAGGCTGCCCACGCCACTCCAGGATCAGCCGTTGGCCTTCCTGCAGGGCACTGATGTCAGCGGTGATCGGTGCCCCGGCCAATTTGGCACGCGCACTGGGATTCCAGGACTTGATGAAAGGAACTGCGACGAAACCGACGCCGACTGCACCGACCACCGCCGTGGTGGCAGAAAGGAAACGGCGACGTCCATGGTTCACTGGATCGTATACCCCATCGTTGGCCATCCGGCACTCCGATATTGATTAGGTAGCTTTAAGGCTGCCGGCAACCTGGTGGGGGCCAGGCCGCTTTGAATCTGAAACGAGTGTAGCGAAACGTTTGTCGCGGTCAATGTGCCAGTGCAGCAGCGCCACGCCGCTGGACCGGCCGTGCAGCTACTGGTTGCTTGCCAGCGCTCCCCGGTAGCGTTCGGCAAGCTGCCCGACCCGCTGCACGTAGTAGCGCGTTTCACTGTAAGGCGGCACGCCGCCATGCCGGTCCACCGCGCCTTCGCCAGCGTTGTAGCCGGCAGCGGCAAGCGTCAGGTCGCCATTGAAGCGCTTCAACAACCACGACAGGTACTGCACGCCGCCGCGGATGTTCTGCGCCGCATCATAGGAGTCGGTGACGCCGAAGCGTGCGGCGGTCGGCGGCATCAGCTGCATCAGGCCCTGCGCGCCGGCGCGGCTGAGCGCGGTCGGGTTGTAGGCCGATTCGGCATGGATGATCGCGCGCACGATGGCTTCTTCCACGCCGTACTGGCGGGCCGCCGCGGCGATCTCCGCCTGGAAGGCGGTGGTGTTCAGACGTACCGAGCCGAAATTGACACCCGGCTGGGTGCCGCAGGCAAAACACCGCTCGATGAAGCTGTAACGGATGGTGCGCACCTGTTCCAGGCTGGCGACCTGCCGCGAAGGACGTGCGCTGGTGTAATGACGCACCCCGTCCTGCATGTAGGAATAGACCTGGCCGCTGACCACGCGCCCCGCCTTGTTCTGCGGCTTTGGCGCTGCGACCGGAGTCAAGGCAGGGGTGACGGAAGGCGAGGCGATCACCGCGGCGGTGGTGCTGGCGACCGCCGTGGCCGCGCCCATCATCCCGACCGGGACCGCGCCGGCGGCCGGTGCTTCACGCCGAGCGGCCACCGCAACCGGCGCTGCAGGGGCCACCGCCGGTCGTGGCGCACGGCTGTCGCGGGTGTAGCTGATGACGCTGCACTGCGCGCCGGCCACCCGCTTGCTGACATAGCTCGGCACGCCGTCGGCACCGACGCACTTGTATAGATTGCCGGCACTGGCCGGCACGGCAACCAGTGCAGCAACGATGAGTGCCGCGATCCCCAAGATCCCCTTCATGGGCGCGAGTGTCCCAGCTTGTGCGGCCCTTGCCAAGCACGTCACGCTCAAACCGGGCGTGAAGATCCCGCATCGGCCATCACCGCGGCCAGCCCGTCCAGGCAGGCGACCATCTCGGCACGCAGCGCCGCAGGCGTCGTCTCGATGCGCAGGGGCCGGATGCCCAGGCTGAGGATCTGGCTGGCCAGCATCGCCGGCGTGTCGGCCCCGACGTGCAGGATGCAGTGCTCCGGACCACCTTCCTGCAGCACCCCGCACCAGGGTGGCACCTGCGGGGCCAACTGTTGGAGCGACCCGGGCAGGTGCACTTCGGCCTTGAGCATGAAGGGCGCCTGGCTGACCGCCTGGTGCACCGCCACTTCCGGCGGCACCGACAGCGCGCGACGCATGCCCTGCCCCGGCAACGACTGCAGGCCACTGATACGGTCCACGCGCAGGGTGCGCCAGTCGGCCCGGCCGTGGTCCCAGGCCAGCAGGTACCAGCAGCGGCCGTAGTTCACCAGATGCTGGGCATCGACCCGGCGATGCGTGGCTGCGCCGCCATGGCTCAGGTAATCGAACGCCAGCGGCGCGGCCTGCCTGCAGGCCACCGCCAGCTTGCCCAGCAGCTGGCCGTCCACGCTTGGCTTCTGCGACAGGGTGGCGGTGGCAGCATGGATCTCGCCGGCCTGCTGGCGCCGACGGCTGGGCACCAGCGGGTCCAGCTTGGTCAGCACCGAGCGCGCGGTGTCCTCCATGCCGGCCATGCTGGAGGCCGCCGCGCGCAGCGCCAGGGCGATGGCGGTGGCCTCTTCTTCTTCCAGCAGCAGCGGCAGCAACGGTCCGCCGGCGCCCATCCGGTAGCCTCCGCCTACCCCGGAAGATGCCCGCACCGGATAGCCCAGCTCCCGCAGCCGCTGGATGTCACGGCGGATGCTGCGCCGGTCCACCTGCATCCGCTCGGCCAGTTCGCCCCCGGACCAGTGCTGGCGGGCCTGCAGCAGGGCGATCAGGCGCAACAGGCGGTGGGCGGTATGCGACATTTGCACGGCTATCGAGGTCAGGAGTTGTCCGCGATACTGCGCCACCATGGCGGCTCATTCCACTGGAGCGCGACCATGACCACCCGCCATGTCACCCTTTACCATGCCTCCCCGTCGCGTTCGAGCGGGGTGCTGGTCCTGCTCGAAGCCCTCGGCGCGGATTACGCGCTGGAACTGCTCAGCCTGAAGGCAGGCGACAACCTGGCGCCGGCCTACCTTGCCCTCAATCCCATGGGCAAGGTGCCTGCGATCGTGCATGACGGCGTTCTGGTGACCGAACAGGTCGCGGTTTACCAGTACCTGGCCGAGCTGTACCCGGAGGCCGGGCTGGCCCCACCGGCAGGTGATCGGCTGCGCGGTCCGTTCCTGCGCTGGCTGGCGTTCTATGGTTCGTGTTTCGAGCCGGCGATGGTCGACAAGGCGATGAAGCGCGATCCGGCGCCTCGCGGCATGTCGCCTTATGTGGATGCGGAAACCGTGCTGGCCGTGGTGGAAGATCAACTGCTGCAGGGGGATTACCTGCTGGGTGAGCGCCTGTCCGCGGCGGATTTCCTGTGGGGCAGCGCGCTGGGCTGGATGAGCGGTTTCGGCCTGCTGCAGCCCGGTCCGGCGACGGCGGCGTACATCGCCCGGATGGGTGCACATCCGGCTGTTCTGCGCGGGAAAGCGCTGGACGCGGGGCTGGCAGCGGCCTGAGCGCACGACCAAGGCTACGGCCCGCTGCGCTCGCCGACCAAGGGTCGGCGCTACCGGGGGGCTGGCTCCGGTAAACTATGGGGCCATCACCCCACCCGCCTGGATTGATCGCCATGACCGGGACGCCAGACGTCTTCCTGCCCGCCAGCCCGGGCGACACCCCCCTGTTGCCCCTCCCCGCCGGTCCGCGCAAGCCCGGCACGGTGCGCGGGAAGCTGTACATCAAGACCCACGGGTGCCAGATGAACGAGTACGACTCGGCCAAGATGGCCGACGTGCTCGCCGCCAGCGACGGGCTGGAGCTGACCGATCGGCCCGAAGAGGCCGACGTGATCCTGGTCAACACCTGTTCCATCCGTGAAAAAGCCCAGGAGAAGGTCTTCAGCCAGCTCGGCAACTGGAAGGCGTTCAAGAACAACGGCCGCGAAGTGATCATCGGCGTGGGCGGCTGCGTGGCCTCGCAGGAAGGTGAAGCGATCATCAAGCGCGCGCCCTACGTGGACCTGGTGTTCGGACCACAGACCCTGCACCGCCTGCCGGAACTGATCCGCGCACGTCGCGAGCAGAACCGTCCGCAGGTCGACATCAGCTTCCCGGAGATCGAGAAGTTCGACAACCTGCCCGCCCCGCGCGCCGAAGGCGCGTCGGCGTTCGTGTCGATCATGGAAGGCTGCTCCAAGTACTGCTCGTTCTGCGTGGTGCCCTACACCCGCGGCACGGAAGTCAGCCGGCCGTTCGAGGACGTGGTGGTGGAAGTGGCCGAACTGGCCGCGCAGGGCGTGCGCGAGATCAACCTGCTCGGGCAGAACGTCAACGCCTACCGTGGCCCATACGGCGAAGGCGAGTTCGCCGACCTCGGGCTGCTGATCCGCACCATCGCCGAGATCGACGGCGTCGGGCGCATCCGCTTCACCACCTCGCATCCGTTGGAGTTCAGCGATTCGCTGGTGGATGCCTTCCGCGACGTACCGCAGCTGGCCAACTTCCTGCACCTGCCGGTGCAGGCGGGCAGCGACCGCGTACTGTCGGCGATGAAGCGCGGCTACACCGCGCTGGAATTCAAGTCGAAGATCCGCAAGCTGCGCGCGGTGCGCCCGGATATCTCGATCAGCTCGGATTTCATCGTCGGTTTCCCTGGCGAGACCGACGCGGACTTCGAGAAGACCATGAAACTGATCGAAGACATCGGCTTCGACCAGAGCTTCTCCTTCATCTATTCGCGTCGCCCCGGCACGCCGGCGGCAGACCTGGAAGACACCATCAGCGACGCGGAAAAGCACGCCCGGCTGACGCGCCTGCAGGCGCGCATCAACCAGCATGCCAGCGGGATCTCCGAGCGCATGGTCGGCACGGTGCAGTCGGTACTGGTGGAAGGTCCTTCGCGCAAGGATCCCAACGAACTGAGCGGCAAGACCGAGAACATGCGCACGGTCAACTTCGCCGCACCGCCGCGGCTGGTCGGGCAGTTCGTCGATGTGCTGATCACCGAGGCGTACGCCAATTCGCTGCGCGGACGGGTGATGGAGCGCACCTGAGCGCTCCGGCAGGCGGTGCGCTGGCGAGGAAATGACCAGCACCTGGCCAGCGTTGCCCTCACTGGCTTTGCGCGGCTTATCCACACCTTCTTCGCATGCCCGCCCACAGTGCCTGTGGAAAGCAGGCCGGAGCCGCGATGCGGTGGCGGTCCGTGCATGACAGCGCTACTCTGTTGTCCCATTCCAAGCCCTGCGGCACGGTCGTCCCGGCGGTGCCGCCTGATGCAATGACCGCACTTGCCCACCGCGATTTCACCCTGTCCCCGGAAGACACCGAACGGCTTGCCAACCTGAGCGGCCCCTTCGATGGCCACCTGCGCCAGATCGAACTGAAACTCGGCGTGGAGATCGCCAACCGCGCCCACGTGTTCCGCATCACCGGACCGGCCGAAGCCACCGCCGAAGCCCAGAAGCTGGTCGAGGCCCTGTACGAAGAGGCCGCCGAAGTCACCTTCGACAGCCAGGCCATCCACCTGCGGCTGAACCAGGCCAACGTGGAGCACATCGCCGAACGCGCCTACGACGCGCAGGACGTGGCGATCAAGGTCAAGCGCGGCACGGTACGCGGACGCGGTGCCAACCAGGCCCGCTACCTGCACCAGATCGCCGCGCATGACATCAATTTCGGCATCGGCCCGGCCGGTACCGGCAAGACCTTCCTGGCCGTGGCCAGCGCGGTGGAAGCACTGAACGAATCGCGCGTGCAGCGGCTGATCCTGGTGCGCCCGGCAGTGGAAGCCGGCGAGAAGCTCGGCTTCCTGCCCGGCGACCTGTCCCAGAAAGTCGACCCGTACCTGCGCCCGCTGTACGACGCGCTGTATGAAATGCTGGGCGTGGAAAAGGTCGTCAAACTGCTGGAAAAGAACGTGATCGAGATCGCGCCGCTGGCCTATATGCGCGGCCGCACGCTCAACGACGCGTTCGTGATCCTGGACGAAGCACAGAACACCACCATCGAACAGATGAAGATGTTCCTGACCCGGCTGGGCTATGGTTCCACCGCCGTGGTCACCGGCGACCTGACCCAGACCGACCTGCCCAAGCATGTGAAGTCCGGCCTGCGCGATGCCATCGACGTGCTGCGTGATGTCGAGGGGGTGAGCTTCACCTTCCTGGAGGCCCGCGATGTCGTGCGCCATCCGCTGGTGGCCCGTATCGTCACCGCCTATGACCGTCGCGACCTGCACGAAATTCAGCCCGGAGCCACCCCATGACCAAGGGCCCCGTCCGCCTTGATGTTGCGGTCAGCTACGCCCTGCCCCGCACCGGGCTGCCCTCGGCGGTGAGTTTCCGGAAGTGGGTGGCGGCGGCGCTGAAAGGCCGCATCCGCGAGGCGGATCTTGCCATCCGGCTCGTCGATGCCAAGGAAGGTCAATCCCTCAACCGCCACTACCGCGGCAAGGATTACGCCACCAACGTGCTCAGCTTTCCGGCCGAACTGCCCGAAGGCCTGCCGAAGGGGGTGAAATTCCCGCTGCTGGGTGACCTGGTGATCTGCGCGCCGGTGGTGGCACGCGAAGCCGACGAACAGGCCAAGGCGCTCAACGCCCACTATGCGCACCTTACCGTGCACGGGGTGCTGCACCTGCTCGGATGGGACCACGAGGACGACAAGGAAGCCGACGCGATGGAACAGCTGGAGCGCGAGATCCTGGCCGAGCTCGGCATTTCCGATCCCTATGCCGGCGAGCGCTGAAGCTGTCGCTGGCGGCTCTTCCGCCGGCCATGGGGTTCGTGCTTCAATCCCGCGTCGATTTCATGCCAGGAAGGCTGTGATGCTGGAACAACGTCCGACCGCCGTCGCTCCCCTGCTGCTCGTTCTCGGCGCGGCCTGCGCGCTGGGTGCAGGCTGGCTGCCGCTCTCCCCGAACAGCGGCATGGCGGTGACCGCACTGGGTACCGTCGGCGCGGTCCTGGCAGCCGGTCCGGCCTGGCGCTGGTGGACCCGCAGCGAGCAGCGCCTGCGCTGACCGGCACAGCACGCTTGGCAGGACACCGTTGGTCGTCACCGGCGTGGTGCCGCTATCATCGGGCATCTGCCCAGCGCATGCCCGTTGATTTCCGATGACACTGCCCGCCCGCATCGCCCTGCTGATCCTGTTGCCTGCACTGCCGGCCGCCGCCGCCGGCGTGGACATTCCGGCGCTGGTCGAGTGCCGCCAGGGAATCGCCGAGCATGCCGCCCTTGGCGCTGCCACCGCCGATCCGCTGAAGGCGGTCGCACTCGGCCTGCAGCCGATGCCACAGCAGAATCAGTTCATGACCGAATTCCGCCTGGCCAACCCCGCCACGGTGTTCGGCCGGCAGACCGACCACATCGCGCTGGCCGGCGCCAGCGTCATGGCCGTGCTCGACCTGGACGATCCGCGGCCGTTGGCCGGCGAATTGAAGCTGGAGACCGCCTACGACGCAGACGGCAAGTTCATGGCCGGGCGTGAAGTAGTCAGCCGGGACACCACTGATCCGAAGACCGGTGAGCCCATGATCGAGTCGATCATCCTCAGCGTGTCCACCGTCCGCAGCCACCCCGGCCAGACCCTGGCGGGCTGCACTTACAGCCTGGACCTGCCGGCGGAAGAAGCGACTGCCCCGGCCCCGACGGCGTCCGCAGAGGGCTGAACACGGCCTTCGGGGCCGGCCCCTGGCGTCGGCGGCAGACGCGTTGCACGTCCCGCCATCCTGCTAGACTGCGTCCATCGCCCGGCCTGCCGGGTGCCTTTTTTCCCGAGATGTCTGAAGACGACAGTACAAGCTCCGCACAGGAGCACAGTGAGAAGAAACGCAGCTGGCTTGAACGCCTGGGTGCTGCGTTTTCCGGTGAACCGCATACGCGCGACCAGCTGGTTGCGGTGCTGCACACAGCACACGAAGACGGCCTGATCGCGGCCGACACCCTGCGCATGATGGAAGGTGCCATTTCGGTTGCCGACCTGACCGTGGGCGATGTCATGATTTCGCGTTCGCAGATGGTGTCGCTGCCGGTGGAGGCCCCGTTCCTGGAGCTGATGCAGCAGGTGGTCGAATCCGGCCATTCGCGCTTCCCGGTGCACGGCGACAACAAGGACGACATCCTCGGCGTGCTGCTGGCCAAGGACCTGCTGCGCGGCGTGGTCGCCGACAACGGTCCGGGCAACATCCGCGAGCTGCTGCGGCCGGCAGTGCTGATCCCCGAAGCCAAGCGCCTGAACGTGCTGCTGAAGGAATTCCGCCTGTCGCGCAACCACATGGCCATCGTGGTCGACGAGTACGGCGGCGTCGCCGGGCTGGTCACCATCGAGGACGTGCTGGAACAGATCGTCGGAGAGATCGACGACGAGCACGACGAAGCCGAAGATCCGACCGCCGGCATCGCCATCCAGGCCGACGGCCAGTACGTGGTGGATGCGCTGACCGCCATCGGCGACTTCAACGAGCGCTTCGGCGCTACCTTCCCCGATGATGACTACGACACCATCGGCGGACTGGTCACCGAAGCCATCGGCCACCTGCCGGAGATCGGCGACGAGCTGGCCCTGGACCGCTTCATGTTCCGTGTTGCCCGTGCCGACGCCCGTCGCGTGCAGGCTTTCCACGTGACCGTGCTGCCGGCGGACGAGCAGGAAAACGCTTGAACCTTCGCACTGGAACGCTGCTGAGCTGCTGGCTGGCGGTACTGCTGTTGGCCGGCCTGCTGGGCCTGCCCATGCGGGCACTGGCGCAGCAGCCCGCGGCCGAGTCGGTTGCCAGCGCAGCAACCGACCCGGCGGTGCCGCGCATCGGCGTGGTCACCATGCAGCCGGGCACGATCTTCTTCGAGCGCTTCGGCCACGATGCGATCGTGGTGGTCGACCCGGCCAGCGGCGCCGCCACCTCGTACAACTTCGGCTACTTCGACCCGGGTGAGCCTGATTTCATCAGCCGCTTCGTGCGTGGCGAAATGATGTATTACCTGGTCGCGTTGCCACTGGAGCAGGACCTGGGCTACTACGACCAGGCCGGCCGCGGCGCCAGCGTGCAGTGGCTCGATCTGGACCCGGCGCAGGCGCGTGCACTGGCCGCCGACCTGGCCGAACGTGCCAAGCCGGAGAACGCACGCTACCGCTACGACTACTACACCGCCAACTGCGCCACGATGGTGCGCGACACGCTGGACAAGGCACTGGACGGCGGCCTGCACGCGCAGCTGTCCGGCCGTTCGCGCGGCAACACCTACCGCAGCGAATCGGTGCGCCTGGCATCGCCCGCACCGTGGATGTGGCTCGGCTTCGACTTGGGCCTGGGCCCGTTCGCCGACCAGCCGCTGTCGCGTTGGCAGGAGGCCTTCGTGCCGATGCGGCTGGCCGATGCGCTGCGCCAGGCGCGCAACAGCGAAGGACGTCCGCTGGTGCAGTCCGAACAACAGCTGCTGGCCCACCGCATCGATCCCGAACCGGCTGAACGCGCGCGTACCTGGTGGCCGTGGCTGGTACTCGGGCTCGGGCTGGGCGCCGGGGTGATCGCGCTGCGTCGGCGGCCGCGCCTGCTGGCCGCACTGGCGCTGCCGTTCTGGACCTTCAGCACGATCGCCGGCGGCCTGCTGGTGTTCCTGTGGGGCTTCAGTGACCACCACGCCGCATGGGCCAACCGCAACCTGCTGCAGCTTTCACCGCTGTGCCTGCTGCTGCTGCCCGGCGCGGTCGCGCTGCTGCGCCGTCGCGCCCCCGGCCGCCTGTTCCGCATCACCCTGTGGAGCGTTGCGATGCTGTCAGTGGCAGGATTGGTGCTGCATTGGCTCAGCCTGCAGGCGCAGTACAACATCCAGTGGATCGTGCTGCTGCTGCCCGTGCACGCCGCGCTGGCCTGGGTGCTGGGCCGACGCCTGCCGCGATTGGCGCTTCACGCACACTGACGCAGGATACGTGGCATGACCCTGCCTGATACCACCGGCCCCGCCCCGCACAACCCCGCGTGCGTCATCAACTGTGTCCATTATGACGATGATGGCAAACGCCATGACATCAGCCTGGATGCGATCAGCGACGTGATCGCCAGCGGTAACGGCTTCGTATGGGTCGGCCTGTACGATCCGGCCGATTCGGTCCTGTTGAAACTGCAGGAGGAATTCGGCCTGCACGACCTGGCCATCGAAGACGCGCGCAACGCACACCAGCGGCCGAAGGTGGAAACCTACGGCAACTCGATGTTCGTGGTGGTCACCACCGCGCAGATGGTCGACGAGCGCATCCAGTACGGCGAAACCCATGCTTTCGTGGGGCCTCGCTTCCTGGTCACCGTGCGGCATGGCGCGTCGCTGTCCTATGCACCGGTGCGTGCACGCGTGGAGCGCGAGCCGCACCTGCTGAAGATGGGCCCCTCGTACTGCCTGTACGCGGTGCTGGACTTCGTGGTCGACAACTACCTGCCGATCACCAACCGCTTCCGCGATACGCTGGAGCTGCTGGAAAAAGATATCTTCGCCGAGAACTACAAGCGCAGCACCGTGGTGCGCCTGTACGAACTCAAGCGCGAGCTCAACAAGATGCGCATGGCAGTGGCTCCGCTGCAGGACGTACTCTCGGCGCTGAGACGCTATCCCGCTGAAGCCGGGCTGGTGCCCGATGAGGTCAAGCTGTACATCCGCGATGTGCATGACCATGCGGTGCGGATCAGCGATGTGATCGATACGCTGCGCGAGATGCTGGGCACCGCGCTCAGCGTCAACCTGTCACTGGTCACGCTGGCGCAGGGCGAAACGGTCAAGCGCCTCGGCGCCTGGGCCGCCCTGCTGGCGGCACCGACGCTGATCACCAGCTGGTATGGCATGAACTTCACCCACATGCCCGAGCTGGATCAGCCGTGGGCCTACCCGGCGATGATCATCGGCGTCGGCGCAGTCTGCGTGGGCCTGTTCCGGCTGTTCAAGCGCGTGCGCTGGCTGTAACCGGTAGCGCTCAGGCCACGTAGATCGTCTTGATGTTCATGAACTCATGGATGCCGTGCTCGGCCAGTTCGCGGCCGAAACCGGACTCCTTGCTGCCGCCGAACGGCAGCCGCACGTCGCTCTTGACGATGGAATTGACGAAGGCCGCGCCGCACTCCATTTGTTGCGCGAACGCTTCGCCACGCGACGCATCGGTGGTCCACACGCTGCCACCCAGCCCGAAGCGGGTATCGTTGGCCACCCTCAGGGCGTCCGCTTCGTCCTTCACCCGGATCACCGCGGCAACCGGGCCGAACAGCTCTTCATCATAGGCCGGCATGCCCGGCCCGACCTGGTCCAGCACGGTTGCCGGATACCCTGCATGGCTGCCGGCCACCGGCTCACCGCCGGCCAGTATCCGCGCGCCCTTGGCAACGCTGGCCTGTACCTGCTTGTGCAGTTCATCGCGCAGGTCGGCCCGCGCCATCGGCGCCAGCGTGGTCCGCGCGTCGGCAGGATCGCCATATCGACGCTCGCCGGCTGCGGCGACGAAGCGTTCGGTGAAGGCATCAGCCACCGCCTCGACCACGATGAACCGCTTGGCCGCGATGCAGGTCTGTCCGCTGTTGTCGAAGCGGGACTTCACCGCCGCCTCGACCGTCTTGTCCAGGTCCGCGTCATCGAGCACGACAAAGGCATCGCTGCCGCCCAGTTCCATCACGCACTTCTTCAGGACGTCGCCGGCGGTGGCGGCGATCGAGCGCCCTGCCCGCTCGCTGCCGGTCAGGGTGACTGCTTTCACCCGGCGGTCGCGCAGCACCTCGGCGGCCTGGTCGTTGTCGATATGCAGCACATCGAACACGCCATCGGGCAGGCCACCGGCGCGCACCACCTCGTTGATCAGGTCCGCGCATTGCGGCACGTTGCTGGCGTGCTTGAGCAGGGCCACGTTGCCGGCCATGAACGCCGGCGCGAGGAAGCGGAATACCTGCCAGATCGGGAAATTCCACGGCATCACCGCGAACACGCAACCGATCGGCTCGTAGCGCACGTAGCTGCGCTGCGCCTCGGTATCGATCAACTGCGGCTTCAGGTAGTCGGCAGCATGGTCGGCGTAGTACTCGCAGGCGGCCGCGCATTTTTCCACTTCCGCCAGCGCCTCGGCCTTCAGTTTGCCCATCTCGCGGGTCATCGCGTCCTGGATGTCGTCCTTGCGGGCGCGCAGCTGGGCACCAATGCCGCGCAGCACCTTCGCGCGTTCCTGCAGGGACGTGGCGGACCACGCCGAAAAGGCGCTGGCCGCAGCCTGCAGGCGCTGTTCGATCCCGGCCTTGTCCAGCAGCTCATGGCGATAGTCCACGTGGCCGGTGGTGGGATTGACGATCTCGACGGTCATGGAGGGCTCCTGTAAGTCAGGCATCCATTCTGCGCCGCCCAACGTGAGCCGGATGTTGCCGGGTCGGCTGTCTCGGCACCCGAGGGTGCGACCGGATGTCGCTCTCATCTACCGGCCCGGGGTAAGACGGACACATCGCACCAGCCGTCAATCCCCGACCGGCTTCCCTCTTACGCCGCTGGGCCCATGCGGTGAAACTTCCTCTGCGCCAGCCCTCACGCCAGCGCCATCCACGGCCTTCAAACAGGCCCACAAGGAAACGTCGTGTACAGGAAGATCATCATGAGCACACTGCTGGGGTTGACCGCCGCCGCCGCCCTGGCCAGTCCCACGCCGCAGACGCATCCACACCATCC
>Ga0265780_10001464_pt1 | contig 33084 bp, 22 predicted proteins | sample P1T30metagenome_FD_192432 | JGI IMG/M metagenome (GOLD analysis project Ga0265780, IMG submission 192432) | Plant litter microbial communities from East Loma Ridge, Irvine, California - P1 T30 | ecosystem: Environmental > Terrestrial > Plant litter > Unclassified | place: USA: California...
GATCGAACTCCTCGAGGTCGCCGCGCTCCCCGGACCGGTACGCGCGACCGCCGAGGCCCCACTGGTACCAGAGGACCGCGGCGAGGGCGACGGTGCCGATGCCGATCTTGACCGGCCACGGCCACGGCTGCCGGGTGACGATCCCCTCGACGAGCCCGGACAGCAGCAGCGTCAGCGTGAGCCCCACCGCGACCGTGATGAGCGCTCGGCCGTCCTCGGCGAGCGCCTGGGCACGTGTCCGGGCACCCGGTGCCACCCACGACCAGGCGATCATGAGCCCCGCCGCGGCCGCGAGGAACACCGAGTAGAGCTCCAGCTGGCCGTGCGGGGCGATGTAGAGGAAGAAGTCGCCGAGACGGCCCTGCGAGTGCATGATCGCCGCGGACACCCCCAGGCCGATCGCGTTCTGCCCGATCGAGAACGGGACGAACAGTCCGGTGATGCCGAACGCGACCATGCTCGCGGCGATGTACGCGTTGTTGGTCCACACCTGCGCGGTGAACGCCCCGAGCCCGTGGTCGGAGTAGTAGTCCTGGAAGTCCTGCGTCGCGTACCGCCGGAGCGTCTCCGGCGTGCCGAAGGTGGCCGTCGCGCCTGGCGTGGTCGCGATCCAGACCGCCACGACGGCGGCGATCACAGCCGTCGCCACCGCGACCCAGATGGTCAGCCAGCGGATCCGGTAGAGGGCCGCCGGCAGCTGCAGGGCGAAGAAGGACGTCACAGCGGAGAGCGGGTCGACCGGCGTGCCGGTGAACCGGAGCCGGGCGCGGAAGAGCGTCAGCGACAGCCGGTCCCCGGTCGCCGAGCGCGGTGCGGCGCCGCGGATCCGGGCGAGGTCGGTCGCGGCCTCCTGGTACCCGGTGACGAGCCGGTCGACGTCGGCGCCGCGGACGTGCCGGGCGCGCGCGAGCCGGTCCAGCTCCTGCCACCGGTCCCGGTGCACCTCGGTGTAGGCCTCCAGGTCCACGCGCTCCCCCTCGTCCGTCGGCCGCCGAACCGGTCCCCGCTCGGGCGCCCGGCGACGGTCTCCGCCAGAATGATCCCATGCCGAAGCCCCGCGCGCCGCGCGACCTCGCCGACACCCGGTTCGGGCTCGCGCTCGACGACGCCGCCGACGAGCTCGTCGTCGGCGAGGCCGTCGCGCTCGACGTCCAGCCGGCCGGCATCGCGCTGCGCCTGGCCGCCGCCCTGCTCGACGGCGTCTGTCTGCTGGCCCTGTACCTCATGCTGCTGTTCGGGCTGTCCCGCGTCTGGCCGAGCGGCATCGACGACGCCTGGGTCGCGGCGCTCGACATCGGTGCGCTCGTCGCCGTGCTGGTGCTCGTGCCGGCGGCGGTGGAGACCGTGACCCGCGGCAAGAGCGTCGGCCGGTACGCCACCGGGACCCGGGTGGTCCGGCTCGACGGCGGCGCGATCGGGTTCCGGCACGCGTTCGCCCGTGCCCTCGTCGGCCTGCTCGAGCTCTGGGGCACCTTCGGGTCGGTGGCGCTGCTCGTGGCGCTGTTCGGCTCCCGCCCCCGGCGCCTCGGGGACCTGCTCGCCGGCACCTTCGTCCAGCACGAACGGGCGACGAGGCGCGTCGACGCCCCGGTCCTCATGCCTGCCGAACTCGCGGCCTGGACGACCGTCGCCGACGTGTCGGCGCTGCCGCAGCGCCTCGAGAACCGGCTCGGGGCGTTCTTCCGCTCGGCGGCAGACCTGCGTCCGGAGGCACGGGCGGCCACGGCGCGCACGCTCGCGGCGGCGGTCGCCGAGTACGCCCACCCGGTGCCGGCGGTGCCGCCGGAGACCTTCCTGGCGGGCGTCGTCGTGCTGCGGCGTCAGCGGGACCTGCGGGCGATGCGCTCCCGGGCCGTGCTGCTCGACCGCGCGGCCGCGACCGCGACGGCGCGGCCGCCGGGCTTCCCGCGCTGACGCGCGGTGCGAAGCCCGGCGGCGCGAGGCCCGACGGCGCAAGGCCCGACGGCGCGAGGCCCGACGGCGCAAGGCCCGACGGCACCGCGTGACGCGCGGCGGGCGGGCCCCACCCCACGGGTCAGTAGCGGTAGTGCTCCGGCTTGTAGGGGCCCTCGACCGGCACGCCGATGTACGCCGCCTGCTCCGGACGCAGCTCGGTCAGCCGCACCCCGAGCGCGTCGAGGTGCAGCCGCGCGACCTTCTCGTCGAGGTGCTTCGGCAGCACGTACACGCCCGTCGGGTAGTCGTCCCGCCGGGTGTGCAGCTCGATCTGCGCGAGGACCTGGTTCGTGAACGAGTTGCTCATCACGAACGACGGGTGCCCGGTGGCGTTCCCGAGGTTCATCAGGCGTCCCTCGGAGAGCACGAGGATCGAGCGGCCCGTCGGCAGGCGCCACTCGTGCACCTGCGGCTTGATCTCGACCTTCTCGGCCCCGGGCAGCGCCTCGAGCCCCGCCATGTCGATCTCGTTGTCGAAGTGCCCGACGTTCGCCACGACGGCGAGGTGCTTCAGGGCGAGCATGTCCTCGACCCCGACGACGCCGAGGTTGCCGGTGCACGTGATCACCATGTCCACCTGGTCGGCGACGTCCGCGAGCCGGGCGACCTGGTAGCCGTCCATCGCCGCCTGCAGCGCGCAGATCGGGTCGACCTCGGACACGATCACCCGCGCGCCCTGCCCGTGGAGCGCCTCGGCCGCGCCCTTGCCGACGTCGCCGTACCCGACCACGAAGGCGACCTTGCCGCCGATGAGCACGTCGGTCGCCCGGTTCAGGCCGTCCGGCAGCGAGTGCCGGATGCCGTACTTGTTGTCGAACTTCGACTTCGTCACGGAGTCGTTGACGTTGATCGCCGGGAACCGCAGCTCACCGGTGCGCGACAGCTCGTACAGCCGGTGCACGCCCGTGGTCGTCTCCTCGGTGACGCCCTGCACGTCGGCGGCGATCCGGGTCCAGCGGTCGCTCGACTCCTCGAGCGACGCGGCGACCGTGTCGAGGACGATCCGCCACTCCGCGCTCGCGTCGGCACCCGCCTCGGGGGCCCGTCCGGCCGCCTCGGCGTCCGCCCCGGTGTGCAGGAGCATGGTCGCGTCCCCGCCGTCGTCGAGGATGAGGTTCGGGCCGGTCCAGGACGCTCCGGCCTCGGCGGCCTCGGCCGACCAGTCGAAGATGCGGTTGGTGCACCACCAGTACTCCTCGAGCGTCTCGCCCTTCCACGCGAAGACCGGGACGCCGGCCGGTGCGTCCGGGGTCCCCGTCGGCCCGACCGCGACGGCGGCGGCCGCCTCGTCCTGCGTGGAGAAGATGTTGCAGCTCGCCCAGCGGACCTGGGCGCCGAGCGCGACGAGGGTCTCGATGAGGACGGCCGTCTGCACCGTCATGTGCAGCGATCCGGCGATCCGCGCGCCGGCGAGCGGCTGCGCCGCGCCGAACTCGTCGCGCAGGGCCATCAGACCGGGCATCTCGTTCTCGGCGAGACGGATCTGGTGCCGCCCCGCCTCGGCGAGGGCGAGGTCGGCGACGCGGAACGGTGCTGCGGTGCGGGCTTCGGTCGGCATGTCGACCAGTCTTCCATGCCGGGAGGCGCGGGTCGTCAGACGACGTCGGTGACGCGCTCCGCGCCTCCAGGCCGCCGCCGCGCGACCGTCAGTCGGCGTCGCGGCGGAGCGGCTCGCGCCGCACCACCTGCCAGCCGCGCGGGACGCGCAGGGTGGCGGCGTGCCGCGCGCACAGGTCGTACCCGTGCGGCTCGACGCGGTTCGAGAGCGGACCGACGACCACCATGGAGTCCGCGTAGTCGTACGTCAGGGTCGACGCAGCGCTCGCGCCGCACGCGACCTTGCTGCAGATCCTCACGTCCATACCGCCCCGAGCCTATCGGAGCGCCGACGCCGCACCCGGCGCGCGTACGATGTGGGGATGCGCCGCAGGACCCGTCTCGTCACACCGGTGGACCGCGCCCGCGGGCGCGGGCGGCACGGCCGCGGTGGTCGGTCGAGCGTCACCGGCCCGGAGCTCGCGCCGGTGATCACCCGCGCCGAGGCCTTCGACCGGATCGTGGGCGACACCGCCCACTACCTGCTCGGACTGTGGCCGGACGAGCTCGAGGGCGTCGTGTTCCAGGTCGCCGACATGCCGACCGAGACGACGCTGCCCGAGCGCATGCCGCGGTGGCGCGTGGACCGCGCCGGTCGGCGCGTGACGCTGTTCCGGATCCCCGTCGAGCGGGTCACCCGGAGTCCGGAGAAGGACGACACCGACCGCCGGGTGGTCGTCGAGACCGCGGTGTTCCGTGCCGTCGGCGAGCTCATCGACAAGGACCCGTGGGACCTGGCGCCGGACCGCTACCGCCACTGGTGACGCAGCTGGCCGGATGACCGGTCAGGACAGGTCGGGCGGGCCAGGCCGGGCCAGGTCGGCCAGGCCGATCGCGGTCCGGGCCGGTCCGGTCGGTCCTGGTCCGGTCGGGTCAGGGGTAGACCCGCACCGGCGCCGACACGTCGGTCGCCGCCCGGACCGGGAAGCCCGCGATGCCGCTGTCGCCCATGTAGGTGACCCCGGCGACGAGCCCCGCCGTGCCGGTCATCGTCAGCTGCCGCGACACCGGGACGATGATCGTCGCGACCCCGCCGGAGACCACGTCGACCTCGCGGTCCTGGTCGCCGGAGCGGATGGTGACCGTGGCGTCGGAACGGGTCGGGTTCACGATCGACAGGCGCTGGTTCTCGCCCGGCGCGAGCGCCGTGATCGTGCGCTCCCCCAGCGGCTCGGCCGATGCGAACCAGGCCAGGTCGGACCGGCCGTCCTCCGTCGCCGCGGTCGTGCGGGCGCCCGCGACGACCGGCTCCGTCGACGACACGGTGAAGGAGTACCGGCCGTCCGGGAAGTCGTCCAGCGCGACGTCGGTGACGACACCGGGCTCCGCGGTGGCGTTCACCGTCGACCCGCCCCCGTCCGACGTGGTGATGCCGAGCGTCACCCGCGCGGCGGTGGTGCCGGGCACGAAGAGGCGGACGACGGGCGCGGCGTCGGCGGCGTCGTCGCCCCGTTGCGCCGCGGCGGCGTCCTGCAGGACGACCCCCGGGATCACCTGCGAGCGGGACGGTGCGGCGGCGCCGGAGACGATGTCGTACCCGCCGGGGGTGAGCGTCCGGACGATGGTCTCCTGCATGTGCGCGACGATCTGACCGCCCGACGACGTCACGTGGACGACGGTGGAGCCCTGGTCGGAGACGAACCCGGAGAGCGGGACGACCTTCTGCGTGTTCGGGGCGACGACGATGCCCGTCGTGCCGGGCGCGCTGACCGTGCCGGACGCGTCGTACACGTCGAGGTCCACGGTGGCGTTGACGTCGGTGGGGTTCGAGAGCGTGACGAGGCTGGTGCGGCCCGTCTCGGTCGAGCCGCCGACCAGCCAGGTCGACTGGCTCGGGTCGTCGCAGGACGCGGCGCCCGCGCCGACGAGGTCGCCGTCCGACACGGCCTGGTAGCTGCTCCCGGCCACCTGCGGGGTGCGTTCACCGGCCGGCGCGGTCAGGAGGCGCGGGTCGCTGCCGCCGGTCGTCGACGACTCGAGCGACGACCGGTCGACGGTGCTGCCGGTGGTGGCGGTGGCGATCGTGGCGCCACCGACCGTGCTCGCCTTCGTGGCGTCGTTGCCGGCGTCGTCCGACAGCCGGAGGGCGTTGCCCGCGCAGACGCGCTCGGCTGCCGCCGGGACGGGGGTCACGGTCCGACCGGCCGGCCGCCCGGGGGCGCTGTCGGTGCCGATGGCGTGGGCGGCGGTCACCGCGCCGGCGGCGACGACCACGGCCACGGCGGTCGCGGTCCCGCGGACGACCCAGCGGCGCACGGAGCCGGGTGTGCTGCTCATTCGTCGCGCTCCTCGTCGAAGGTGGTGGCGGGTTCCTCTGCCTCGATGACGTTCGAGGTGGCACGGCGTCGGCGGGGCGCGGTCGGCACGGCGAGCAGGGCCGTCGCGCCGAACACCACGCCGAGGACGACCAGGTACAGCACGTGCGTGGCCTGCGAGGCCGCCGAGCCGGTCCCGGGACGGTCGACGTCGCCCTCGTAGTGGAAGAGCTGGCCGTTCGTGGTCTCGCCGATGCTCGTGAACAGCGCGTTCTGCCCGATGGCGCCCGAGGCGCGGTCGTGCACCGCCCGCGCGCCGGGGTCGGACGCGTCGTCGAGCAGCACGAAGCTGACGCCCAGCTCGCGCAGCGCCGGCTCCGGGTCGTAGCCGGACCGGCTGGCGAGGTTCCCGGCGAGGGTCGCCAGGCGGGCACCCGACCGGGTCAGCGACAGGGCGGTCGAGTCCAGCGTCGACTGGTCGTCGAGGGTCGAACCCTGCCCGCGCTCCAGCGAGACCGCGAGGGAGCCGTCCGCCTGCGGGTCGCCGACGAGGGTGCCGACGTCGGGGTTCGCCTGCGCCTCGGCGTTCACGTAGGCGCTGAGCACCCGACCGGTCGTCGGCTGCACCACCGCGGTGCCGAGGGTGAACGCGGCGACCGCGGGGGCGACGGCCACGCCGGCGAGGACCGTCGCGGTCAGCCCGGCCAGCGGGGCGAGCCGCGGCAGCACGTCGATCCCGATGCAGGCCGCCGCGACGACGCCGATCCAGTACACGGAGAGAGCGCTGCCCGGCCAGACGATCGTCGTCGTCGAGCCGACGCCCGTCACCGTCAGGTGGGTGGCCGCGAACGCCGTGGCGAACCCGAGGAGGGCGAGCACGAGCGCCGCACCGGCGACGGCCCAGCGGTGTCCGAGCACGGCGCCGATCGCCGCGACGGCGACGGGCAGCGCGAGGACCGCCATGAGGATCGGCAGGACGGCGGCGATGGCGGCCAGCCCGGCGGTCGCCGGCAGCCAGCCGTTCCAGTCGGGCAGCGGCTGCCCGATGGCGAGCTGGAAGGCCGACGGCGCGCGGGTCGCCGACGGGACGCCGGGGTCGGCGAAGACGGCGAGGACGTTCCCGCGCCCGACCTGCGCCAGCACCAGCGGCAGGAACAGGACGGCGGCCGGCACCGGGATGAACACCCGGCGGTGCGCGCGGCGCCACCCGACGACGAGCGACACCAGCCACGTGGCCAGGAGCACCGGCAGCAGCGACGGCGCGGACGCCGCCACGACCGCGAAGAGCAGCGCCGAGCCGGACGCCCAGGCCCACGAGCGGTGCGCCTCGAGCACCGCCGTGAGCAGCCACGGGAGCAGGATGTGGGCGATCACCGCGCCGAGGTGGCCCGTCGTCACCGCCCCGACGAGCGACGGAGCGATCGTGTAGAGCACGGCACCGATCACCGGCACCCAGGTGCGCGTCGTCACCTTCCGGACGGCGAACCAGGCACCGAGCGCGGACAGCGGGAACGCCACGAGCAGGACCAGGACGACCGAGGTCGACGGGGACCAGAAGGTGAGGGTGCCGAGCACCGCGACGACGGCGGCGAACGGGTCGGACGGGCCGCTGAAGCCGGTCCCCAGCGAGTGCCAGCCGTACCCGACGTTCTGCCAGAGCCGGCCGACGTCGCTGCTCAGCGGCAGCAGTCCACCGCCGGTGACCGCCGGCGACCCGAGGAGCGGGTACAGCGTCACGGCGCTGAGGACCGCGGCGGCGAGGACCACCCAGACCCCGCCGTCCCCGAGGAACGACGCCCGCGCGATCGGGGCGTCCTCGACCCGAGCGAGCTCGACGTCCCGCGAGGTGGTGCGTCGCTCGTGCACCCGCCGCCAGCTCACGCGGAGGGGCTCGACCGAGGCCCACCCGGCCTTCCGGTTGCGGGCGAGCACCTTCCGCGCCCTGCCGACGCCGCCGCCGAACGCGACCGCGAACGCCGCGGCGAGTTCGGCGGGGACCGCGGCCGGGTGCTTCGCGACGAGGTGGCCGAGCGCACGACCGACGGCGACGGGCACGAGGGCGAGCCAGTGCAGCCAGAGGACGGCGGCCGGGGCGTACGTCAGACGCCGGTGCAGCTGCGCCTGCCGGTGCAGCCGGACGCGCCGGCCCTCCGACACGCGCTTCCGACCGAACTCCTCGATCGGTCCGGCGCTCGTCACGCGCGCCTCCGGCACCACGGCGACACGGTGGCCGGCGAGCCGGACGCGGACGCAGAAGTCGAGCGCGGCGTCGACGTCGGGCAGTGCCGGGTCGAAGCCGCCGAGGGCGTTCCAGACGCTCCGGCGCACGAGCATCCCGCCGGCGGCGACGCCGAGCACGTCGGTGTGCCGGTCGTGCTGCCCCTGGTCGAGCTCGTCCTGCACCAGCACGAGCGAGCGGCCGAACCGCGTCATGCTCTCGCCGAACGCGCGGATCGTCGACGGGTCGTCGTCCGCCACGAGCTTCGGTCCGGCGACGACGACGGACGGCGCGATCTCGACGGCCGAGAGCATCTCGGCGAGGGCGGTCGGGGCCGGGGCGTTGTCGTGTCCGAGCAGCCAGAGCCACTCGTCGACGGGGGCGTCCGCCACCGCGGGGGGCGCCTCGCGCTCGCCGCGGGCCACCGCCTCGCCGAAGGGGCGACCGGCCGGCAGGCGGAGCAGCTCGGCCGAGCCGCCGAAGGACAGGTCCGACGTCGAACCGTCGGTCGATCCGAGGTCGACGACGACGAGGTTCTCGGGGTGGCGCGTCTGGGCGGCGAGGGCGTCCAGGGTCCGGTCGAGGTGGTCGGCCCCGTTGGCGACGACGACGATCGCGGTGACGCGGGGCTGTGCGGAACTCGGCTGCATGACGGGCGTCACTCTACGCAGCCTGGAGGCGCGGGTCGGGTCGTCGGGGCGGCGTGCCGTGAACCTGCGCCCCCGAGCGGCTACGCGCGGCGGCGGAGCTTCCGGCGCTCGCGCTCGGAGAGGCCGCCCCAGATCCCGAAGCGTTCGTCGTTCTCGAGCGCGTACTCGAGGCACTGCGCCCGGACCTCGCACGAGGTGCAGATCTTCTTCGCCTCGCGCGTCGAGCCGCCCTTCTCCGGGAAGAACGCCTCCGGGTCGGTCTGCGCGCAGAGCGAGTCCGCCTGCCAGGCGAGCGGGTTCTCCTCGTCGTCGGTCTCCGGTCGGCGGACGCCGGGGACCCCCAGGGACACGGGGTCGACGTGCCAGTCCTCCGGCACTCCGGCGTGGAAGTCGGAACCGTTCACCCTGATCACCCCTGACGTCTCGTTGACGGGACCACGACGATGCGTGTCGTCGCTCAGGTAATTACAGCGGTGTGATTCGCCGGAGTCAAGTCGCGGATCATAGAAGGTGCTGACCGCCCCGGCGTGTCATGTCCCCCGTTCGGGCGTGTCGCGCCTGGTCGCTCCGGATCCGTCGGCGTCGCGCACCCCGACTCCGGTGGGCCGGCGGTGCTACGCCACGCGGCGCCGGGCCTCCCACGCGCTCGACACCATCTCGTCCAGGGTGTGCCGCATCGACCACTCGAGGTCGCGGGCGGCGGCCTCGCCGGTGGCGACGACGCGTGCGGGGTCGCCCGGTCGGCGCGGTGCGACCTCCGGCTCGAAGGCGATGCCGGTCCCGGTCGCCATGGCGTCCATGATCTGACGGACGCTGACCCCGTCGCCGCTCCCGAGGTTGTAGGCGCGCTCCAGGGACTCCCCCGCCTCGAGCTTCCGGGCCGCGACCGCGTGCGAGTGCGCGAGGTCGGCGACGTGGATGTAGTCGCGCACGCAGGTGCCGTCCGGCGTCGGGTAGTCGTCGCCGTTGATCCGCGGCGTGCGGCCGGCGAGCAGTGCGTCGAAGACGAGCGGGAAGAGGTTGTGCGGGCTGGCGTCGTAGAGGTCCGGCTCCCCCGACCCGACGACGTTGAAGTAGCGCAGCGACGTCGTGGCGAACCCGGCGGCGACCTCCATGTCGCGGAGCAGCCACTCGCCGATGAGCTTGGACTCGCCGTACGGGGACTCCGGGGCCTTCGGCGTGTCCTCGACCACGACGTCGACGTCCGGCGTGCCGTAGACGGCGGCGCTCGACGAGAACACCGCCTTCGTGACGCCGTTCTCGGCCATCGCGCGGAGCAGCGCGGTCATCCCGGTGACGTTCTGCTCGTACGTGTGCAGTGGACGCTCGACCGAGACGCCGGCGTACTTGAACCCGGCGACGTGCACGACCCCGGTCACCGCGTGCTCGCGCAGGGTCCGGGCGACGAGGTCCCCGTCGAGGATCGTGCCCTCGACGAACGGCACCTCCTCGGGCACGAAGGCGCGGAAGCCGCTGGACAGGTCGTCCAGCGCGACGGTGTCGATGCCAGCGGTCCGGAGCGCGCGGACGACGTGGGACCCGATGTACCCGGCTCCGCCGGTGACCAGCCAACTCATGGTCGTCACGCTAGCGGACCGGGACGACGGGCAGGCGGACGAGCCGTGCGGGTCCCCGCAGGAATCCTGCGCCGACCGCCCGTCAGGCGCCGGTCGCGATGAACACCGTCGAGGTCACCCCGTCGGCCGCGTCCGCCTCGACGGTCACGTCGCCCTCGTCCGGCGTGACGTAGCACGACTCGCCCTGCCGCAGCAGCGTGGCCGACCGTGACCCGACGAGGGTCACGGCACCCGCGGTGCAGATCGCGATCGACGGTCCGCGCAGCGGCGCCACGCCCCCGGTGCCGAGTCCGACCGGGCGGCCGTCGCCGGTGACCCGGAGCAGGGCGAAGCCGACGCCGTCCGGCGCGAAGCGGTCGACGCCGGCGTCGAGGTGCTCCGGCGCCAGGAGGGGCGCCGGGTGCGCGGTGAAGTCGAGGACGCGCAGCAGCTCGGGGACGTCGACGTGCTTCGGGGTGAGACCACCGCGCAGGACGTTGTCCGACGGCGCCATCAGCTCGATGCCGAGCCCGTCGAGGTACGCGTGGATGTTCCCGGCTGGCAGGTACATCGCCTCGCCAGCGGCGAGCGTCACGCGGTGCATGAGCAGCGACACGACGTTCCCCGGGTCGCCCGGCCACGCCGCGGCCAGGTCGCGCACGGTCCGCGTGTTCGGCGTCTGCGCGTCGTCGGCGAGCGCCGCGGCGAGGTCCCCGGCGGCGCCCACGACGGCGAGGGCCGACGCGTCGGCGTCCTCGAGCCACCGCACGGTCTCCTCGAGCCCGTGCTGCAGGTGGACCACCAGCGGTCCCAGGCGTCCCGTCCCGGCGTCCAGGAGCTCGACGTCCGCGAGCGACTCCGCCACGGGCCGGAACCCGCTCAGCGCCTCGAAGCGCTCGCTCAGCGCGACCACGAGCTCGGGCTTCGGGAACGGGTCCTTGTAGTTCCGGGCGGGGTCGTCCAGCGGTATGCCGGCCGCCTGCTCGCGGTCGTAGCCCTCCCGCGCCTGCTCCGGCGTGGGGTGCGCCTGCAGGGAGAGCGGCGCGGCCGCGGCGAGGACCTTGAGGAGGAACGGCAGACCGGAGTGGTGCTCGCCGAGGGCGGTCTGCGGTTCGGCGTCGATCCAGTCGCGCAGCGTGTCCGCGCCGCCCACCATCGCCGGGTTCACGACCACGCTCGGGCTGCCGGCGTGGGCGCCGAGCCAGAGCTCCGCCTGCGGGGCACCGGTGACGGTCCGGCCGAGGAGCTCCGGGATGGCGGTGACGGACCCCCAGGCGTAGTCGCGGGGCGTGTTCGTGATGCCGAGGAACATGGGGCAGAGCCTATCGGCGGCGACCGTAGACTCGTGCGCGATGGCAAGCAGCACGGCGGAGACGGTGACCCGGCGGTCCCTGCGCTCGAGTTCCCCCCGGCCGACCGACCCGACCCGCTGGGACGTCCAGGGGCTCCGGGCCTTCGCCGTCATCGCGGTGGTGCTCTACCACCTGTGGCCGACCCGGCTGCCGGGCGGGTTCGTCGGCGTCGACGTGTTCTTCGTCATCTCCGGGTTCCTCATCACGGGGCACCTGCTCCGCGAGGTGGTCGCCACCGGCCGCATCGGTCTCGCCGGCTTCTGGGCACGGCGTGCGAAGCGCCTGCTGCCCGGCGCCTTCCTGACGATCCTCGCCACCGGGGCGGCCGTGCTGCTGGTCGTGCCGAGCACCCTCTGGGGGCAGTACGGGCGCGAGCTGATCGCGTCGACGGTGTACGTGGAGAACTGGCAGCTCGCCGCGGACTCGGTCGACTACCTCGCGCAGGGCAACCAGGCGTCGCCGTTCCAGCACTTCTGGTCCCTGTCCGTCGAGGAGCAGTTCTACATCGCGCTGCCGCTCGTGCTGCTGGCCGCGCTGGGGCTCGCCCGGCGGGTCCGCCGCGGGTCGGTCCCGCCCGTCGCGGTCGCCCGGGTGGTGCTCGCGGCGGTCGTGGTGCTCTCACTCGTGTGGAGCGTCGTGCAGACCGGCACCGCGTCCGGGATCGCCTACTTCTCCACGGCGACGCGGGCGTGGGAGTTCGCCCTCGGCGGCCTCGCCGCGACCCTGCCGCTCAGCCCGCCCCGGACCGCCCCGGCGCGCACCGTGCGGGTCGTCGGGTCCTGGCTCGGGGTCGTCGGTCTGCTGCTGTCCCTGTTCGTCATCGGCCCGTCCACGCCGTACCCGGGCGTCGCCGCGGTGCTGCCGGTCGTGTCGGCGACCCTCGTGGTGCTGTTCGGCGGCCACTCCGGTCTGCAGCGGCTGGGCCGTCTCGCGCCCGTCGCGTTCACCGGCCGCATCTCCTACGCCGTGTACCTCTGGCACTGGCCCGCGGTCGTCATCCTGCCGCTCGTGATCCGGCACGAGCTGACGACGAAGGACAAGCTGGCGATCCTCGCCGGTTCGTTCCTCGTCGCGTCGGTGACCACGCTCCTCGTCGAGGAGCCGCTGCGGTTCTCCGCCCGGGTGAAGGCCCTCCGTCCGCGCCGGGTCGCCCTCTACGGCGTCCTGAGCACCGTCCTCGTCGTCGCGCTCGGCGCCGCGTCCCTCACCGCGCTGCACGTGCAGCAGGTGCAGGCGGCGCAGTTCACGGCGAACCTCGCGCGCGGGGACGTCGCCTGCTTCGGCGCCGCCGCCGAGATCGGCTCCGACCGGCCGTGCGTCAGCCCGAGGCTCGCCGACGTCCGCGCCCCCGGGGCGACGAACGCGCCGAAGGACGACTCGAACCGGGCCGCGTGCTGGTCGAACACCACGAGCGACTTCAACGTCTGCAGCCTCGGGCCGGCGTCGGGCTACTCGAAGCACCTCGTCGCGATCGGCGACTCGCACAACAACGTCCTCGTCGACACCTACGAGCGCATCGCGGAGGCGCGGAACTGGCGCATCGACGTCGCAGGGCACAGCGGCTGCTACCTGACGACGGCTGAGCAGCTGGCGAGCAGCGACGAGCTCGGCCGCGTCTGCGACGGGTGGAAGCAGAACGCCATGGCCTGGCTCCGGTCGCACCCCGACCTCGACGGACTCGTCGTCACGCACTCGAACAGCAACCTGCCCGTCGTCCCGGCGCCGGGCGAGTCCATGGAGCAGGCGGTGACGGACGGCCTCGTCGAGGCGTGGCAGCCGGCGGTGGACAACGGCGTGCCCGTCGTCGCGATCCGGGACAACCCGGCGGCCCGGGAGGACGTGGTCGCGTGTGTCGCGCAGATGCGCGGCCCGACGACGAGCGACTGCGACACCCCGCGCGCCGCCGCGCTGTCCCGCTTCGACGGCAGCGCCGAGGCTGCGGCGCAGACGGACGGCGAGGCGCGCGTGATCGACCTCACGCGCTACTACTGCACCGACACGGTCTGCCCCGCGGTGATCGGCGGCGTCATCGTGCACCGCGACCGCACCCACCTGACGAACACGTTCGCGGTGACCCTGGCGCCGTACCTCGGGGACCGGATCGCCGCCGCGCTGCGCGCGATGGACCGGTGACGCCGGCCGCCGCGGACGCGCCGGGTAGCCTGGCGTCGTGACGAACACCTGGCCGCTCGCCCGCGGGACCGTGCCCGAGCGCGAGGCATTCGCCCTCGGCGCGACGGTGCTCTTCGTGCTCTTCGCGGGGGACGCGGTCCCGAACACCCTGACCTGGTACGGCGCCGCGGCGGTCTGGGCGCTGCTGGCGGTCTGGGGCGTCGCCGTGCTCGTCCGCGCCCGGCCCCCGCTCGCGCGCACACCGCGGGCGCTGTGGTTCTTCCTGGCCTGGTGCCTGGTCTCGGTCGTCTGGTCGCACTGGCGCCCCGCGACGATCGCGAGCATCACGGTGCAGGTGGTCTGCGCGGCGGTCGCCTTCACGATCGCGTCGACGCTCACCTGGCGCCGCATCCTCGACGCGCTGAGCCTGGCGATGCGGTCGGTGCTCATGCTCTCCCTCGTGTTCGAGGCGGTCATCGCCGTCGTCGTCCGGCACCCGATCGCACCGATCTGGACCGACTACGGGGACCGGGACATCCCCGACGCGTTCTACTTCTCGCGTGCCGAGCTCCTCACCGGCGGGCGGATCCAGGGGCTGCCGGGCAACGCGAACCTGCTCGCGATGGTGGCCCTCCTCGCCGCGATCGCGGTCGCGGTGCAGTTCGCCGAGGCGCGCCTCCGACGGAACCAGGCGATCGGCTGGCTGGCCGTCGCCGCGGTCGTCCTGCTGCTCACCCGTTCGTCGACCGTGCTCGCCGCCGCGCTCGTCGTGGCCGCCGCCCTGGCCGTCGCGCTCTGGATCCGACGGGTGCCCACCGACCGGCGGACACCGCGGTACCTGGTGCTCCTCGCGGGCGCGGCGGTCGTCGCCGTGGCCGCCACGACGACGTGGGGCGCGGTGTCCGAGCTGCTCGGCAAGGGCGCGGACGCGACCGGCCGCGGCGAGATCTGGCAGCGGGTGCTCGGCCTCGTCGACCAGCACCCGGTCCTCGGCTGGGGGTGGATCGGGTACTGGTGGCCCGGCATCCCGACGCTCGCGGACCTGGCGCACCGCAACGGCGTGACATACCTGCAGGCGCACGACGCGTACCTCGACGTCTGGATGCAGACCGGGGTCGTCGGGCTCGTGCTGTTCGTCGGGTACGTCCTCACGACGCTGAGCCGCTCGTGGGCGTCCGCGACGCGGATCGGGTACGACGCCGCCCTCGCACCGCGACGCTTCGACCCGGTGTCGCTCCTGCCCCTGCTCGTCGTCGTCGCCCTCGTGGTGCAGTCCGTGGCGGAGTCCCGCATGCTCTACCAGGGCAACTGGGTGCTCCTCGCGCTGTTCGCGATCAAGAGCCGCATCGTGCTCGTCGGCGAGGAACCGGTGTCCACCGGCGACGGCCCGCGCACCCCGTCGGCGCGGCGGGAGTTCCGGCAGCGCTCTCCGCGCTGACCCCGCGCCGGGCCCGCGCTGATCCGAGAGGACGCGCGCCGACCCCGCGCGGACCGCGCCGCGCTCGACGGCGCGCTCGGGGCGCGGTCGGCGTCGGCGGTCGGCGTCAGCGACCGAGCACCCAGGAGCACGGCACCGCCGCGTCCCACGGCACGGTGCGCACGGCGACGACGCCGGACGGGTCGGCCGTGCACGTCGCGACCGCGGCCGGGATCTGCTCGGCCCAGACCGGTCCGTCGCTGCGCCGGGTCGCACCGGGCGCAGCGTTCCCGAGCGTCGCGACGACGACGGCGGCGACCAGCGTCCACCCGGCCAGCGCGCCGGCGAGCCGAGCCGCGCCTCCCGACCGAACCGCATCGGACCGGCCCGCGCCGGACCGACCCGCGCGCGGCCGCTTCCGGGCGCCCTCCTGTTCCGAGTCGGGCACCCCGTCCGGGGCGGACCGGCGCGGGGCGCCCGCCCACGCGATGAGCGCGCTCGCCGCCACCACCGCCGCTGCGAGCAGCAGCAGGCCCGCGGCGGCCGCGTAGCGCTGCGGCGGGAACGCGGCGAACGCCGCGACCGGGTGCGCCCAGGCGAGCGCCGCACCGCTGTTCACCACCAGGCCGGCCCACCAGACCCCGACGGAGAAGCCCGCGAGGGCGACCGTCGACCAGCGCGCCCGCCACGACCCGACGACCAGCGCGGCGACGAACACGAGCAGCAGGAGCACCGCCGGCACCACGACGACCGCCCAGCCGTGCATGACGACCGCCTGGATCGCGACGCCGCTGTCCGGGTTCCAGATCCGCGCGAACGGCTGCAGCAGCCACCCCGCCGCGACGTCGGCGACCGGGCGCGCGCCGACGTCCCCGTCGCGCTCGTCGGTCATCGCGGTGACCACCTGCGCCGCGAGCCCGCCGAGCGCGACCACCGTCACCGGGATCGCGCGCGGCCAGGCGCGAGCACCAGACGGGTCGCGCGGCGGGAGCCAGGCGAGCAGCAGGAGCGGCGCGAACACGGCGGTCTGCGGCTCGGTGAGCACCACCGGTGCCGTGGTCAGCGCCACGAGCCCGGCTCCCCACCAGGTGCGGGCGCGGTACGCGAACAGCCACGGCGCGACGGCGAGCATGGTCCAGTGCAGGTTCGCGGCGTTGCCGAGGATCTCCCACGGTGCGAGCGGGACGAGCGCCGGCACCGCGGCGAGCAGCGCCCGGAGCGGCCAGAGGGGCACGACGTCGCGGGCGAGCAGGCAGACCGTCGTGGCGGCGCCGCCGACGACGAGGCAGGACCCGCCCGCGAGCACGTGGGCGTACTCCGTCACCGGGAGCGCCCGCCCGGCGTCGACCAGGAGGCGCGGCAGGAGGTGCAGGTAGCCGGCGTACGGGTGCAGGAGGGAGTCGACCGGCCCGAGGGCGAGCCGCTCGCGGAGGAAGACGCCGCCGTCCTCCGCCCAGACCGTGCCGCGGGTCACGGGGCCGAGGCGCCACCAGGCGATCGCGGCGCTCACCGCCCCGACGGCGAGGGCGAGGGCGAGCCGCAGGGCCGCGCCCGCGGTCGTGGTCGGTGCGCGGTCCATCGTCCGCCGACGCTAGCGGAGTCATAGCGGATCGCAGATATCGACGCACCGCTATTCGTCGGGTGCCCGGTCGAGTACGACAAGATGGACGGGTGACGGACGGACGGCTGACGAAGCGTGTGCTCGCGCGGCGCTACCTGTCCGCCTGGATCGGCTTCTCCGCCGGCGGCCGGTTCAGCCAGGCGCTCGCGACCGTGATCGTCCTCTTCGCCTTCGGCGAGCACACGGTGGAGGCGCTCGTCGGTCGCGCCGGCGTCTGGGCCGTCCTCGTCTCGCTGTTCGTCCTCGCCGGGCTCAGCCTGCTCGGGCAGCGCTACCGGATCGAGTGGCACGGCGTGCTCCCCCTGTCCCTCCTGGCGTTCGTCGGGTACTGCGCGCTCAGCGTGCTCTGGAGCGAGTACTCCTGGGTGGCGCTCCGCGGACTCGTCGGCACCGTGTGCTTCATCGGCCTCGGCCTCTACCTCGCGCTCGGCCGTGACCTCGTCCAGGTGATCCGGGCCTCCGGCGACGCGTTCCGCATCCTGCTCGTCACGGCGCTCGGCCTCGAGGTCCTGTCCGGTCTCGTGCTCGACGTCCCGATCCCGGCGTTCGGCATCCAGGGGCAGATCGCGTACGGCGGCCCCATCCAGGGCGTCGGCGGGACCCGGAACTTCATGGGCTTCATCGCGGCGATGGCGCTCGTGACGTTCGTCGTCGAGTTCCTCACCCGGTCGGTGACGACGTGGCGCGCCGTCGCGTCCACCGCCCTCGCCGTCATCGCCCTCATGCTCGTGCAGTCCCCCATCACGGGCCTGGCCATGATCGCGCTGGCGGTCACCGCCCTGGCGCTGTGGTCGCTCCGGCACGCCAGGCCCACCACCCGCCCGGTCGTGAACGGCGTCCTCGGCGGCGCCCTCGTGCTCATGACCGTGGTGGCGGTGATCGGCCGGCAGCGGGTCCTCGCCGAGATCGGTGCGGCCGGGGGCACCGCGACGCGGCTCGACCTGTGGTCGCAGATCCGGGTCTTCACCGCCCAGTACCCGATCCAGGGCTGGGGGTGGGTCGGCACCTGGCCGCACGAGGCGGTCGTGCCGTACGTCACCTTCATCGACCCGGTCGGGCAGCGCTTCACGTCCGGGTTGAACGCGTTCGTCGACGCCTGGCTGCAGATCGGGCTCGCGGGCACCATCATCCTCGGCGTCACGGCGCTGCTCGCGTTCGCGCGGGCCTGGGTGACGGCGACGACGTTCCCGGGGGTCGCCTACGTCTGGCCGGCGGCCGTGCTCGTCCTGCTCGGCGTCACCAGCGCGGCGGAGAGCTACCTGCTGCACGGCGCGGGCCTGATGGTGTTCGTCGCCGTGCTCGTCATCGCGGCGCGACGGCGGTCCTGGCGCCGGCACCTGCCCCGCGTCTGACGGAGAGCGGGGGTGTCGCCGGTCCGCCTGGAGGCGCGGCGCGCGCCCGCCAGGTCGGGCCGGTACCCGGGCGGTCGCCACGACGGCACGCGCGGCCGCACGGCAGCGGGATCGGCGGGATCGGCGGGGTCCGAGGGTCGGCGGGGTCCGCGGGGTCCGTGGGGTGCATGGGGCGACGCGGCGGAGGGCAGCGGGGCCCGCACCGACGCGGCCGCGTCAGCGCGCCGGAGCCGCCCGCCGCCGACCGAACCGCCGCTGCAGCCCCCACTGCGTGACCCGGACCATCGCCTCGACGACGATCGACCGGCTCATCTTCGAGACGCCGTGCACACGGTCCCGGAACCGGATCGGCACCTCGACGATCCGCCCGCCGAGGTCCGCCACGCGGAGGGTCATGTCGATCTGGAAGCAGTAGCCCTTCGAGTCGACCCCGCCGAGGTCCATCCGGCGCAGGACGTCCGCGCGGTACACCCGGAACCCGGCCGTGACGTCCCGCACGGGCAGCCCGAGCGCGATCCGGGCGTACGTGTTCGCGCCGCGGCTGAGCACCTCGCGCCGGAGCGGCCAGTCGACGACCGACCCGCCGGGGACCCACCGCGACCCGATCGACAGCGCGACGTCTTCGTCCGCCACCACGGCGTCGACGAGGGCCGGCAACCGGTCGGCTGGGTGCGAGCCGTCGGCGTCCATCTCGACGAGCAGGGGGTACCCGCGGTCGAGCCCCCAGCGGAACCCGGCGACGTACGCGGTGCCGAGGCCGGCCTTCTCGCTCCGCTCCAGCAGGTGCACGCGGTCGTCCTCCGACGCGAGCGACCGCACGATGTCGGCCGTGCCGTCCGGGCTGCCGTCGTCGACGACGAGCAGGTGCGCGGACGGGACCGCCTCGAGGATCGCGGCCGCGATGGCGCGGACGTTCTCGGCCTCGTCGTACGTCGGGACGATGACGAGGGCCGTGGGACCGGCGCCGCTCACCGGTTGGCGATGCGGCGCTTGATCTTGCTCGCCACGCTCCGCGGCCCCTCGGTGCGGAAGTAGTGCACGGCGCGGCCGACGTCGTGGCGGAGCCCGTACAGCTTCTTGCGGTCCGGCACGCGCACGCGCATCTGGTGGGGCTCGACCGGCGCGGCGGTGTCGCGCACCGACTTGTCGGCGGCGCGGACCGGGTTCCGGCAGAACTCGACGAGCGGCGCGAGGACGTTCTCCCACGTGAACTGCTCACGGACGCGGTCGACGTTGCCGATGAACTCGGCGCGCGCCTTCTTGTCGAACAGCGCCGTCTCGAGCGCGGCGGCCAGGCCGTCGACGTCCTGTTCGTGGACGGCGACGCCGAGCTTCTGCTCCGCCACGAGGTCCCCGAAGGAGTCGCCGGCGGTGGTCACGATCGGCAGCCGGGCCCAGAGGTAGTCCAGGATGCGGGTGCGGAACGAGAACGTCGTCTCGAGGTGCTCGTAGTGCGTGGAGACGCCGGCGTCGGCCTCGAGGAGGTAGGCGCCGCGCTCCTCGTACGGGATCCACGCGTCGTTGAAGAACACGTGCTTGCCGGTCAGGCCGAGGGCGTCGGCCTCGGCGCGCACCTTCGCGACGATGTCCATCTCGGGCACGTCCGGGTTCGGGTGCTGCACGCCCATGAAGAAGAGCTTGACGCTCGGCTTCTCCTCGGCGAGCTGTCCGATGGCGCGGACCAGCGTGATCGGGTCGAACCAGTCGTAGATGCCGCCGCCCCAGACGACGAGCTTGTCGTTCTTGCCGATGCCCGGCACGACGCCCTTGACCCGCGGCTGGTCGTGCACCGGGGGCGTCGACGAGAGCCCGAAGGGCACCACGCCGATGAGCGAGCGGAGGTCGGGGTCGCGCGAGTAGGTGCGCGCGTTCACCCGGCCGGAGCCGGCGAGCTGCCCGAGCCAGAACATCCGCTGCCGCTCGGAGGCGCAGATGAAGTAGTCGCCGAGTTCGAGCTGGTGGTTGAGCGTGTCGGACGCGTCGAGGATCTGCCGGTTCCACTGGTCGACGTCGTCGCTGCGGCCCTGCTCGAGCTGCTCGAGGTGCAGCGGGTCGTAGACGTCGACGACCAGGATCTTCCGCGTCGACTCGAGCACCGGGAAGAGGCGGAGGGCGTGGCCCTGCACGACGATGACGTCGGCCCAGGCCTCGTGCTCGACCATCTGCCGCGGGTGGCGGTGCGGCACCGTGACCACCTCGTACGACGGGTCGATCTGCGACGACCGCGTCAGGCTGATCACCCGCACGTCGTGCTCCGAGGCGAGCTGCTTCGCCATCTGCGTCGCCCGGATCGCCGGGCCGGCCATCTTCTCGCCGATGGCGTCGCCGGTGATGATGAGCACCCGGCGGCGCGTGCCGACCTCGAGCACGCCGAGCGAGTGCACGATCTTGTCGTAGCCGGCGAGGTAGCCCTCGATCGGGTACGCCGGCTCGTCACGGTTGCCGAACAGCCGGAGCAGCTCGCGGTCGCTGCGGACACGGGTGGCCTGGATCTGGCGGCGCGACTCGGTCATCGACGGCAGCTGCTCGACGAACTGGTCGACGCCGTAGATGCCCGCCATGCTCGTCTTCGGCACCGGGATCGTCGGCACGCTGTCGTCCCCGGGGTTGCGGAGGTCCAGCTCGGTCGAGTCGAGCTCGCCCCGGCCGACCGCCCGCCGGACGACGAGCGCGAGCGACCCGGGCAGGGCGGCGGCGAGCTGCTCGTCGCCCAGGTTCTTGTACAGCGTGAACAGCGCGTTGCGCTCGAGCAGGTAGGTCTCGCGGAAGTCGCCGAACTTGTTCATCGACGCGTGGTGCTTGTGGAACGCCACCGACTTCGGCTGGTACCGGAAGCGCCAGCCGAGCAGGTTGAGTCGCCAGCCGAGGTCCACGTCCTCGTAGAACATGAAGTAGCGGTCGTCGAACCCGCCGAGCTGCTCGAACAGCTCCGCCCGGATGAACATCGCCGCGCCGGTGCCGAACAGCACGTCGGTCTCGCTCTCCCAGCGGCCGGTGTCCGGCGACCCGGCGAAGGGCTTGTAGCCCATGCCGTACCAGGTCATCGCGGCCTCGGTGAAGTCGACGTTGACGCCCTCCCAGTCGAGGACCTTCGACGCCACCGCGCCGATGTCCGCGCCGGAGGCGAAGGTCGCCATCGCCTCGCGCACCCAGCCGGGGTCGGGACGGGCGTCGTTGTTGAGGAAGGCGACGATCTCACCGGAGGCGTGCTCGACGCCGAGGTTGCAGCCGCCGGTGAAGCCGAGGTTGGCGTTCGCGTCGACGAGCGTGAAGTCGAGGTCGGAGGCCTGCAGCCGTCCGAGGTGCTCCGGACCGGAGCCGTTCTCCACGACGATGACCTCGAGCCGGTCCTGCGGCCAGTCCTGCTTGCGGAGCTCGGCGATGCTCGTCAGCGTGTCGTCCGTGCCCTTGTAGTTCACGAGGACGACGGAGACGACTCCCGGCTTGCGCTCTGTCACGACGAGTTCCTCCAGCGGCTGCCGCGCGCGCGGCGTGGGTCGGTTGTCCGGCCTCGGGGATGCCCGACGGCCGACAACACCATACAAGGCGCACCAGGGCGCTCGGCCGAGGTCGGGCCCGGGTCGTGCACAATGGCTGTCGGTCGCCCACCCCGGCCACCCGTCCACCGGGACCGCGAGCCGGCCCGGTCCCTCCCCAGACCCGGAGTCCACGTGCCGCACCACTCGATCCCGACCGCCCCCGCACAGTCGCCCCTCGCCGAGGAGTACGCCGCGATCGCCCGCGGCGACCGCGCGACGGGCGACCGGGGCACCGTCCGCTTCGCGGTGTCGACGGACGACCTCGCCGAGGGCAAGGGCGACCTGTTCGTGGCGCTCGGTCTCGCCCGGGCGCTGCACGCGGAGGGCTGGGGCGTCGACGTCTGGCCGATCCGGCGGTGGGCCGAGGAGGTCCCCGGGGACACCGCCGTGCTGGTGAGCATGATCGAGTCGTTCGTGCCCGGGCTCGTCCCGCAGCGCACGGCCACCGTCGCGTGGGTGCGCAACTGGACCGCGCAGTGGGCGTCGCTGCCGTACCTCGACGAGTTCGACGCGGTGTGGGCGTCGTCGTCGATCGCGCGCGACGAGCTCGCCCGCGCCGTCGACCGCCCCGTCGAGGTCGTGCCCATCGGGGTCGACCTCGACCTCTTCACGACCGACGCGGGCCCGGAGCGTAGCGACCGCACCGACACGCAGGCGCGCAGCGACCGCACCGAGGCGCAGGAGCGCAGCGACCGCACCGTGACGACGGTGAACTTCTGGGGTGCGCGGCGCCGCGTACAGGACGTCCTGCTCGAGGTGTCGCCCGAGCAGCCCATCGTCTGGTTCGCCGCGAACGCGGAGCACGTCGAGGCGTCGCCCGCGGTGGAGCTCCGGCCCGCCGTGCCGTACTTCGCGCTGCCGGAGGTCTACCGCGCGGCGGCGTTCGTGGTCGACGACGTCATCGCTCCGGCCGCGGAGTTCGGGACCCTGAACTCGCGCCTGTACGAGTCGCTCGCCTGCGGCGCGCTCCCGGTGACCAACTGCGCGCTCGGCCTGGAGGAGCTCGGCCTCGCCGACGTGCCGGTGTTCTCCGACGCGGCCTCGCTGGAGCGGGCGATCGCGATGCCGTCCGACGAGCGGGACCGGCTGGTCGCCGGGCTGCGCGACGTCGTCGTCGGACGGCACTCGTACGCGGCCCGCGCCGCCCTGGTCGGCCCGTCGCTCGACGCCGCCGTCGCCGCGGCCGGGGCCCGGTCCGGCAGCCGTTCCGCGCTGCTGCGCTGGACGACACTGCAGCGCGAGGAGCTCCGGGAGACCGCCAGGGAGCGCGACGTGCACCGCTCCGGGGTCGAGGACATCAACCGGCGCTTCGCGGTCTCCGAGGAGGCCGTGGCCGTCCTCGACCGCGCGCGACAGCGGGCCGAGGCGGAGCGGGACGCGATCGCGTCCCGGTACGAGGAACTCACCCGGTCGGCCGAGTTCCGCCTGCTGGAGCGCCTCGGCGGCGTCGCGCGCCTGCTGCGCCGGCACTGACGCGGGACGCGTCCCACACGACGTCACCGCCGACCGCACGACGGACGGGAGGCCCGGTGCCAGCTGGCACCGGGCCTCCCGTCCGTCAGGGCGACGCGTCTACGAGACGGTGACGGTCTTGGTGCCCCACTTGACGTACTTGCCACGCGGCATGTCGAGGTACCAGACCACGACGCTGTGCTGCCCGGCCTTGACGCCGGTCACGGTGGCGTTCAGCCCGACGTCGGAGCCCCAGCCCGGGTGCACGCGTTCGACGTCCGTCCGGGTGGCGTTCGCGCTGCCCGAGCCGACCTCGAGGCCGTCGATGTGCAGCTTGTACTTGACCGGGGTGGAGACGTCCGGGTCGATCGCCCAGCCGGACACCGAGACCGTGCCCTTGCCGGCGCGCGCCGAGTCGTACGCGCCCATCACGGGGCCCGTCTTCCCGGTGCTGGTCGGGGGCGTCGTCGGCGTGGCGGTCGGCGACGCGGTCGGTGTGGTGGACGGGGCCCCGGGGACCGTGACGGTCTTCGTACCCCACTTGACGTACTTGCCGCGCGGCAGGTCCTGGTACCAGACCACGACGCTGTGCTTGCCCGGCTTGACGTTCTTCACCGTGGTGTTCAACCCGACGTCCGATCCCCAGCCCGGGTACCGGCGTGCGACGTCGCCGCGCGTGGCGGTGGCGCTGCCGGAACCGACCTCGAGACCGTCGATGTGGATCTTGTACTTGACCGGGTCGTAGACGTCCGGGTCGATCGCCCAGCCGGAGACCGAGACGGTCCCCGTCCCGACGGTCGCCGAGTCGTAGGCGCCCTTCACGGCGCCGGTCTGCCCGGTCGAGCCGGTGGTCGGGTCGGTCACCGTCGCGGTCTTCGTGACGAGCTTGACCCACTTCGTGCCTGGCTTGTCCTGCGTCCACAGCGAGACCTGGCGGGTGCCGGCGGCGACCTTCGTGATCGTATTCGAGAACCCGAGCGTCGAACCGACACCGGGGTTCACCTTGGCGACGTCGTTCCGGGTGCGGTCCGCCTTCGCGTCGATCGCGCCGACCCCGTCGACCTGCACCTTGTAGTTCGGTGCGGCGGACGAGTCCGGGTCGAGCACCCAGCCGGCGACGGCGATGGTGTTCGTGCCGCCCCGAACGGTGTCGAGCACGCCCTTGGGCGGGTTGCTCCCGACGCTCACCGTGGCGCAGCCGAGGGTGGCGTTCGAGCCGGGTCCCTGGTTGATCGCGATGGCGCACACCGACCGGTTCCCGGGGGCGATGCCGGTCAGGTTCGTCGAGAACCCGTGCTTCGTGTTGCCGGCACCGAGCCGCGATGCGAGGTCGCCGCGGTCGATGTCCGCGTCGACCGTGCGCTTGCCGACGCCGTCGACGTAGAACGCCACCCGGAGCGGAGCAGTGGTGTCCGGGTCGGCCGCCCAGCCGCTGATGCCGATGGAGCCGTTGCTGCCCCGCACGGCGTCGATGTGCCCGGTCGGCGAGCTGTTGCCGGTGGGCGAGCCGAACCAGTCGGTGTACATCCGCCAGAAGTTGCGGTTGCCGTAGGCGCCGCACCGGTCACCCGAGCCGTAGAGGTTGTCGAGCGCCGACTTGTTCGGCGTGTACGGCGTGTAGATGTACAGACCCGCGGTGGCCTGGTTCTGGATGTAGACCGTCTTCCGGCCACACGTCGCGTCCGGGTTGTAGAGGATCGAGTTGTTCCGACCGGCCTGGTACGCCCATGAGGTCGGCGACGCCTGGTAGCGCTTGAACTGCAGCGCTGCTGCGTAGACCTGCTGGGCGAACCCGCGGTACGCCGGGTCGCACGGAGCGGTGTCCGGGCAGGCGAACCCCGTGGCGTGCTGGTACATCCAGTTCGTCGGGCTCGAGGTCGAGATGATGCCCTGCTCCTTCTCGAGCAGCACGATCAGCGCCTTCTGGCTCACTCCGCAGGCCGACCCGACCTGCGCGATGATCGTCGCCGCGGACTTGTTGCCGCCGGCGATCGCGGCACAGCGTCCCGACACGGCTTTGATGGCGCTGACGTTCTGCGTGAAGTTCTTCAAGCAGATCGGGCCGCCCGAGGCCTGCCGGCACGACGCCCCGACGGTGTTCAGGAACGACTGCACCTCGGACCCGGTCATCGCGGACCCGTTGTAGAAGTTCTTGTCGCTGATGATGTAGCCGGGGTCGAACGACGACGCCGTCGCTGCCGAGGCGGCCTCGGTGGTGGTCTGCTCGGCCGCGATCGTGCCGAACGTCAGCCCGCTCACCGCGACGGCGAACGCGGCGACGAGGCCGAGCGTGGTCCGCAGCGGGCGCCGTCGCCCGCCACTGGTCAGGATGGTTCGCATCACGGCACCTCCGCCGTCATCGGTTGTGAGTCGGTCGAACGGTCGCCGACGGCGTACTCGAGGGTGATCGACCAGGTGCCGCTGGACACCTGGCTCGCGGGGAACGCCACCTGGGCGCAGTTCACGGACGACGCGCTGGCCGCGGCCGTGCTGGTGAGGGTGCGGGTGACACCGCTCTTCTCGGCGGTGAACGTGCACGTGCCGGACGTGTCCGTCGTGCCGGAGACCAGGCCGCCGGCCTGGAGGGTCCTGCTGTCGGCGTCCCAGCCGGCGAACGTGACGACGGCGGTGGCCGGGTAGTCGGACGGCTCGACGTCCGGCTCGACCGTCTGGCCGGTGCCGGGGAAGGCGGACGGGACGTCGTCGTCATCCGTGCCCGTCGAGGGCTCGTCGCCGCCCGGTGTCGGGTCGGCCGTCGCCGGGGCGGACGTGGTCCGGCCCGGCGTGGGACTGGGAGATGGGTCTGGATCCCCGTCGGCGGAACACCCCGCCGTGAGGAGACTGAGGGCACCGACCACCGCGATCGCAGCGATCGGCCGGAGAGCAAGCTGCATGTTGACGGGCCGTCCTGTGGGAGTTGACAAGGGTCCGGGTTGCGTCAACGGTAACCCGAAAGTGAAGGTTGAGAGTTGTCATCGCGTACATTCACCCCCGCACGGGGGTGCACGACGGGTGTCGGGCAGGCCTCGGTGCCGGAGCCGCTCGACGGGCCCGGTGAGTATGCTGTTCCGGTCCCGCCCCCACGAACGAAGAGACGAATGGTCGATCAAGCCCGCATGGCGGCGCTCGCGAAGGAGCCCCTCGTCGTGGTCGGCGCTCCGACGAGCGCCTTCCGAGGTACCTGGCGCGAACTCCGCGACGTCTTCCGGCAGCGCGAGATGCTCGGGATGCTCATCCGACGCGACCTCAAGGCGCGCTACAAGGACTCGGCGCTCGGGTTCGTCTGGACGCTGGTGCGCCCGCTGACCCAGCTGATGATCTACTACTTCGTGATGGGGAAGATCCTCGGCTCGGCCGGCGCGATCGACAACTTCGCGATCTACGTCTTCACCGGTCTGACGGCGTACACGCTGTTCAGCGAGATCGTCGCCGGGTCGACCGGTTCGATCGTCGGCAACTCCGGCCTCATCAAGAAGGTCTACGTGCCGCGCGAGGTGTTCCCGCTCGCGAGCGTCGGCGCCGCCCTGGTGAACTTCGCGATCCAGTTCGGCATCCTGCTCGCGGCGACGCTCGTGCTCCGGGTCTTCCCCTGGCACGAGGGCATCGTCTACCTGATCCCGTCGCTGCTCGTCATCCTCGTCTACGGCGCGGCCATCGGCCTCGTGCTCTCCGCGCTCAACGTGTACCTCCGCGACGTGCAGTTCGTCATCGACGTGGGCCTCATGGTGCTGCTCTGGGCGTCGCCCATCGTGTACTCGTACTCGATGGTCGTCGACCAGCTCCGGGTCGGCTGGCTGCTCGCGATCTACACGAACAACCCGCTGACGCTCTCCGTGCTCGGGATGCAGAACGCGATCTGGATGCACGACCCCGCCGACGTCGCGTACCCGTCGCACCTCATGCTCCGCCTCCTCGTCGCGTTCGTCATCGGTCTGCTCCTCCTCATCGGCGCGCAGCGGGTCTTCTCCCGCCTGCAGGGCAACTTCGCGCAGGAGCTCTCGACCATGGCGATCAGCACCCCCACCGTCCCCTCGACGCCGGCCCCGGCGCAGGACCGCCCCGACGTCATCGTCATCGACGACGTCCGGAAGCGCTTCACCGTCCGCAAGGACAACACCATCCGCGAGCGGATCGTCACCCTCGGCCGGGCCGGCCGGAAGCACCGTCAGGACTTCTGGGCGCTCGACGGCGTCACGACGACGATCCGGGCCGGGTCGACGGTCGGGCTCATCGGGCAGAACGGCTCCGGCAAGTCGACGCTGCTCAAGGCGATCGGCGGCATCATCCAGCCGACGTCCGGCACGGTGTCCCGCCGTGGGCGCCTGGCCGCACTGCTCGAGCTCGGCGCGGGCTTCCACCCCGACCTGTCCGGCCGCGAGAACGTCTTCCTCAACGCGAGCCTGCTCGGCCTGAGCCGCGCCGAGACCGAGGCCCGGTTCGACGACATCCTCGCGTTCTCCGGCATCGGCGACTTCATCGACACCCAGGTGAAGTTCTACTCGTCGGGCATGTACGTGCGGCTCGCCTTCGCGGTCGCCGTGCACACCGACCCGGACGTGCTGCTCGTCGACGAGGTCCTCGCCGTCGGCGACGAGGCGTTCCAGCGCAAGTGCCTCGACCGCATCCGCTCGTTCCAGGAGCAGGGCAAGACGATCATCATCGTCACGCACTCCCTCAGCCAGGTGCAGGAGATGTGCGACCGCGTGGTCCTGCTCAACAAGGGCAAGGTCCTGCACGACGGCGACCCGATCGCCGCGGTCAGCATGTTCCGCGACGTGCTCGAGGAGCGCCGGTCCGGCGAACTGAGCGCCGACGTCGCGGTCGGCCGGGGCACCGTGCTCGGCGCGACCGTGCACGCCGACGGCAAGGGCCCGCGCGACGGCGTCACCCCCGGCGACGACCTGCTCGTGGACATGGAGTTCGAACACCTGGACGGGGTGGCGGACTGGGAGGCCGCGGTGCAGATCAACAACACCGCCGGCCAGGTCGTCTACGGCACCACCACCGGGATCATGGGGCTGCACCTCGAGCCGCTGCACGGCCGGCGCAAGCTCCGCCTCCGCATCGCGGACACGAACTTCGGCACCGGGAAGTACTTCATCAACGTGTCGATGATGGACTCCGCCGGCCGGCACCTGCATGATCTGCCGGAGTGCGACTCGTTCGAGGTCCCCTCGTTCGGCGACGCCGTCGGCACCGTGTACGCGAAGCCCTCGATCGAGGAGCTCGACTGACCCGGACCGGCGACGGCCTCCGCACGGCGGTCGTCGTCGTCAACTGGAACCGCGCCGACCTCACCACCCGCGCCGTACGGGCCGTGCTCGACGACGGCGCCGCGGACGAGGTGGTCGTCGTCGACAACGGCTCGTCGGACGACTCGCTGACGGTGCTCCGCCGCGAGCTGCCCGGGGCGACGATCGTCCCGCGCGACACGAACGGCGGGTTCGCGGCCGGGGCGAACGCCGGTGTCCGGCACACCGACGCCGACGTCGTCGTGCTCCTCAACAACGACGCGGACCCCGCGCCGGGCTTCGTCGCGGCGCTGCGCGACCACCTCGCCGCCGCCCCCGCCGACGTGGCCGCCGTGACGGGCCGCATCGTGCTCGCCGGGCGCTGGACGCGCCTCCCGGACGGCACCACGCCCGCCCCCGACCAGCGGGTGCTGCGCGACCACGCCGGCTCGGCGTGGACCCCCTCGCCCGACGGCGAGGCCCGCCTCAACTCGACCGGCGTCCTCGTCGACCGCGACGGCAACGGCATGGACCGCGACTGGTTCGCCCCCGCCGACCGGGCCGCCGCCCGCGACGTCTTCGGCTTCTCCGGCGGCGCGTCCGCCCTCCGCCGCAGCGCACTCGACGACGTCGGCCTGCTCGACGAGTCCCTCTTCATGTACTACGAGGACACCGAGCTCGCCTGGCGCCTCCGCCGTCGCGGTTGGCGGGTCGAGTACGCCGACGCCGTCGTCGAGCACGACCACTCGGCGTCGTCCGGCGTGCAGAGCGACCTGTTCGTCTTCCGGAACGCGCGGAACCGCCTCGTCGTCGCCCTCTGGCACGCCCCCTGGTCGACGGTCCTCCGGGCCGGCGTGCGGACCCTGCTGCGCGGCCTCCGCGGCCTGCTGCGCGGCGACACCCGCCGGGAGGCGCGGCTCGTCCTGGCAGCGCTGGCCGACGTCGCGGCACACCTCCCCGGGCACCTGGCGCGGCGGGTCCGGGAGTCCCGTCGGGCGTCCGTCCCGCGCCGCGCGGTGGACCCGAGCGGATGAGCGCCGGAGGCTATCCTGGACTCTCCCCCACCGCCGGCCCCGGCCGCGGCGTCCCCGCACGGAAGGAACCACGCGTGCCGCAGCTCACCGTCCTGATCGACGGGACCGCGGTGCCGCGCAACCTCGGCGGGGTGGGCCGGTACGTCGAGGGGCTCGTCGGGCACCTCGGCACGGCGGACGGCGACCTCGACGTGCACCTCGTGGTCCGGCCGACGCACGCGCCGCACTTCCGCGCCGTCGCCCCCGACGTCACCGTCCACACCGCCCCGGCGTGGACGGACTCGGTGCCGTTGCGCTTCCTCTGGGAGCAGACCGGGCTGCCGGCGCTCGGTCGGCGCCTCGGGGCCGCCGTCCTGCACTCGCCGCACTACACCTTCCCGTTCGGCTGGCGGCGCGGCTCCCTCGTCACCCTGCACGACGCCACGTTCTTCTCGAGCCCCGAGTGGCACTCCCGCCTGAAGCGGACCTTCTTCACGTGGTGGAGCCGCCGGTCCCTGCGCACCCGACCAGTCGTGATCGTGCCGAGCGCCGCGACAGCGACCGAGGCCGCCCGCGTCGTCACCGGCGTCCGCGCCGACGTCCGCGTCGCGCCGCTCGGCGTCGACCGCGCCCGGTTCCACGAGCCGTCCGACGCCGAGGTCGCGGACGCCCGCATCGCCGCCGGGCTCCCCGACGACGCCAGGTGGATCGCCTTCCTCGGCACCATCGAGCCGCGCAAGAACGTCACGGCGCTCCTCGACGCCTACGCAGCCGTGCGGGCGGCCCGCGAAGCCACCGGGTCGCCGACGCCCTGGCTCGTGCTCTCCGGCGCCCGCGGCTGGGACGACGACGCGGTCGCCCGGCTCGACGCGCTCCAGGACGGCGACCACGTCGTCGAGGCCGGCTACCTGCCCCTCGAGGACCTCGCCGGGTTCCTCGGCGGTGCCGAGTTCGTGGTCTACCCGTCCCTCGGCGAGGGGTTCGGCCTGCCCGTGGTCGAGGCGATGGCGACCGGCGCGTGCGTGCTCACCACCCGTCGGCTGTCGCTGCCGGAGGTCGGCGGGGACGCCGCGGTGTACGCGGAGCCGTCCGCCGTCGACCTCGCCGCGGCGATGGCCGGGCTCCTCGACGACCCGCGGGCCGTCGCCGCGCACCGCGCCGCCGCGCTCCACCGTGCCGACGACTTCACGTGGGAGGCGACCGCCGCCGTGCACGTCGACGCCTACGAGCGCGTCGCCGGGGGCACCCGATGACCCGCGTCGCCGTCCTCACGGTCACCTACAACACCGGCGAGACGATCCGGCCGTTCCTCGCGAGCGTCGCCGCCGCCTCCACCGACCCGGTCGCAGTCGTCATCGCCGACAACGGGTCGACCGACCTCGACGCGCTCCGCGCGATCGGCGAGTCGTACGGGGCGGTCGTCATCAGCTCCGGCGGGAACCGCGGCTACGGCGGCGGCGTCGACGCGGCCCTCGCCGCGCTGGACGACGTGCTGCCCGACGTGCGGCCGGAGTTCCTGCTCGTCAGCAACCCCGACGTCGTGCTCGAGCCCGGGTCGATCGACGAGCTCGTCGCCGCGGCGGACCGGCTGCCCGACGGCGGCGCGTTCGGCCCGCGGATCCTCGACGAGCGCGGCGAGACCTACCCATCCGCCCGGCAGCTGCCGTCGCTGCGCACCGGGCTCGGGCACGCCGCGTTCTCGCGGTTCTGGCCGGCGAACCCGTGGAGCCAGCGGTACTGGTCCACCACGCAGGTCGTCGAGCGCGAGGCCGGCTGGCTGTCCGGCGCGTGCTTCCTCATCCGCACCGACCTGTTCCGGGAGCTCGGCGGCTTCGACGAGTCGTACTTCATGTACTTCGAGGACGTCGACCTCGGGCAGCGCGTCGGCCTCGCCGGACGGTCGAACGTGTACGTGCCGACCGCGGTGGTCACGCACACCGGGGCGCACTCGACGTCGTCGAACCGGCGTCGGATGGAGCTCGAGCACCACCGCAGCGCCTACCGCTTCCTGTCGCGGAAGTACCGGGCGTGGTGGCTGTGGCCCCTCCGGCTCGTGCTGCACGCGGGGCTCTCCGTGCGCGCCCGCTGGGTGACGCGCAAGTAGCGGCGTCGGGCGTCCGAGCCGGGCATGCGGGCGGCGCCGGGCGTCAGGCGCGGAGCCGGCGGCGCTCCGCCCTCGCCGTCTCGCGCAGCACCCGGGCACGGGCGTCGAACGAGTGCTCCGCCGCGATCGTCGCCGCCACGGCGGCCCGCTCCCCCGGGTCCGGCCACGGGTGCGCGGGGTCGAGCAGGGCGGCGAGGTCGGCCCGCGACCGGGCGACCCGGAGCGTCGGGACGTCGAGCACGTCCTGGAGCCCCGCGACCTCGTCCGTCACGACCACCCCGCCCGCGGCCAGCACGTCGAACACCCGGTTCGACACGAAGCCGCCCACCGCCATGTCCGGCCAGTGGTCGTTGAGCACGACCCGGGCGGACGCGTACGCCCGCGCCACCTCGGCACGGGACAGCGACGGCGACCCGACGGCCGCGGCCGGCACCACGTCCGCCCACCCCGGCCCGTGCACCCGGAGGTCGGTGCCGAGCGCGACGGCGTCGCGGACGACCGGTCGCTCGGTACCGCGGGTCGACCCGACGAACACCACGCGACCGACGTCGGGGCCGTCGGCCGGCACCGGGTGGAACACGGTCGGGTCGGTGGCCTGCAGCAGGGTCCGCACCGGGACGCCGGCCCGTCCGGATGCCGCAGCCGCCCACACCGGGCCGGCGGCGAAGCAGGCGTCGAAGGACCGCAGCTCGGTGTCTGCGACGTCGTCCGGGTGGCTGATGACCCACAGCAGGTTGACCGACGCCGGGTTCGGCGGGACCCGGTCGAGCCCACGGACCACGAGCGTGACGTCGTCGCCGCCGTCGTCCTCCCGCACGTGCGCGTCGCGCCGGTCGACGCGGACGCGCTGCCCGAGCCGCTCGAGGGCGCCGGCGAGCTCCGCGGCGAAGTGCACGTCGCCCCAGCCGTCGCCCTCCGGGCCGGCGGGCGCGGCGATCTTGACCGACCACGTCAAGTGCTCGTCGGACGCCGACGACCCGGACGCCAAGGGCGCGGAAGCCGGAGTCACCGGACGGACGCCCCACGGCGGCAGCGGCGGACCGGCCACGACACCTGCGCCGAGCCGGTCCACCGGCGTCCGCGGCCGGTCCCGCCAGGACGCGACGACGTCGGCGACCGCCGCGTCGACGGTGCGTCCCGGCTCCGCGGTGCGGACCACCCGTCCGACGTCGCGGGTGCGGACGGCCGTCCCGACCGCGTCGGCGGCCGCCGCCGTCCACGCGGTGAGCGTCGTCCGTTCGTCCGGGAGGCACGGCGCCGGCACCACCGCGCGCTGCGGCACCGAGACCACCGGCTGGTCCGCCCCGAACACGAGGTCGTCGCTCGGCGTGGGGCGGTCGTCCGACCACGGCAGCGCCCCGGGCCGGACGAGGCGCGCACCGTTCCGCCACGCCCCGTCCGCCGTCCGGACCCGGGCCTGGGTCGGCCCGTCGACGTCGCGGGCGAGGGCGGCCAGGGCACCGGCGTCGAGGTCCACGGAGGTGTCGACGACGACGAGGGTCCGCCCGACGCCGGCGGCGACACCGGCGTTGACCGCCGAGCCGAGACCGTCGACGTCCTCGGCACGGACCCACGGGAGCGCCGGGTCGAAGGCGTCCCGTGGCGAGGCGTCCGCGACGTAGCTGACCGCCCGCACGTCGGCGGACGCGCCGAACGCCTC
>Ga0265780_10001465_pt1 | contig 33080 bp, 30 predicted proteins | sample P1T30metagenome_FD_192432 | JGI IMG/M metagenome (GOLD analysis project Ga0265780, IMG submission 192432) | Plant litter microbial communities from East Loma Ridge, Irvine, California - P1 T30 | ecosystem: Environmental > Terrestrial > Plant litter > Unclassified | place: USA: California...
AGTACTAAAAGAGCTCTAAACGCTCTTTGCTAACCTAGATCTAAAGGTTATTAGTAAATAGATTAATAGTACCTAAATAGCAATAGCAAAGATAGTAAAGGCTAACTAAGAGATTATTAAGAAGCTTAAGAAGCTAGTATACGCAGCTAACTTAGCGTTAGAAGTTCTAGATTAATTATTCTTTATTAATTAAGATAAGTATCTTCTAAAGACTACAGAATAATAAGCCTATAATAGGCAAATTAATTAAGTAACTACGCTTAACTAACTGCGCAAAGAGTATATATAGTTCTCTAAGAAGAGGTCTTAGTAGGCCTATACTAAAAAGAGTTTTCTGTTTCTATAGAGATATAACTAAGTATTATTATTACTTACTCTAACTAGCTAGCTTTTTAGCTAATTAAGCACTTCTATAGAGACTAAAGTAAGAGAGCAGACGTACTAGGCGCTAATAATAAGAGCCTAATTAGCTATAACTAGAGAATTAAGTATTAACTAAGTCCTTTATAGAAATACTATAGAAGAAAGAGATAAGAATAAGCTTAGAGAGCTTTAAGAACTAACTTTACCTTTATCTTGCTACTGCGCTTTAATATTAAGGTTACTACTACTTACTTCTTTATATTAACTTATATAAAGAGAATAAAAAAGTAGTTAAGCGTAAGGAAAGAAGAGAATAAAGAAGATTTTAGTTTATTATTAAGTTACTAGAGTTATTATTCTTACTAGATTTAGTATAGCTTTTCTCTTTTAGTATATACGCATATATATATGCATATATATATACTTGCGAAATAAGAAAAGCTTATAGAACTAAGCTTAAAGATAGAAAGGTTTATACTATTGCATAAAGAAGAGAAATAAGAGCTTTCTTAAGATCTACTTAAAGGGAAGACAGTGTAGAACAGAGAACTTACTACCTACTAGATACTTATACTTTAATTTACTACTGTTCTATTGCAATAAAGACTGTTTGTTTTAGTTACTGCTCTACCTTATAGTATAATATAGATCTTAACGCTAATACGTTTTGTATTTACTATAATTAGCTATATTATTATACTATATCTCTATAGAAAGATAAGGCTCTAGTTAATCTTACGCATAAACGTGCTTATAGTAGCAAAGAATTTTGCGGCTTACTAAATACGTATCTACTTAGCGTATAAGTATAATATAAGGCTTTTTCTATAACTATTCTACGAGCCTTTCTAGAAGTTATAAAAGAGACTAATATTTATTCTAGTCTATATTAGATAAACTAAGTCTACTATAAGATAAAGTTTTTATTAGAGATTCGGAAATTTCTAGTTAAAGTCTATATCTCTTTCGCTAAGTATAACTAGATCTAGAAAGACTAGAAGTAATATTCTATTATCTTTCTTATAGATTTAAGAGTTATACTCTTATAAAGATAAAATATAGCTAAGAATACTAGTCTGCAAATAGTAAAGCTAAAGAATAGATTCTATAATTATAGAGAAGATATTATTAAAGAACTAAGATCTAATATATTAGATTCTAACTCTAATTAATCTCTAAAGAGATAAGATATAGCTAGTATCTAGATAGCTATAAAACACTTACTATGCAACAGTATACTAAATACTAAATATTGTAGCAATAATAAGCTATTATAGAACTAACTTCTAAAAAGCAGTTTAGATATATAAGCTTAGAGAATTAGTCTGTTCGTGCTTATAATATACAAATATTTTGCTCTTTAAGCACTATAATTGCAGTAAGCATTAATAGTTATATTAAAGAGATAAATCAAATCAGCTGTATAATATTAGTATCTTTTTACGTTACCCTTAATTATATGCTGTCTTTTTACTCTGTTTCTATCTTATATATTATAAGAATTGCAATTATTCTCAACTACAAACTAGTATATTGTTCTGTTAATCCTTCTCTTCGACTATTAGATACCTCGCGTGCAGTGCGAATTATTATTCTATCTAAACGTGTGCCTTTGTAAACAAACTGCAGTCGTCGTCTTTCGGCAACACTAAGAGCGCTGTTACTTGCATTCTACCTAACATAAGGTTCCTTATAGCCTCTGCATTGCCGCCTACACTTTCGTTTAAATTAGATTCGTATTTAAGGCTGCTATCCCGAGAATACATGTTCTTCTAACCTATTGTTAATCCTATTATGTTATGGAGTCTATAAGCTATCTAATTACGCAGATATCCCGTTACGTAGAGATGGACGTTAAAAATGAGAGCTATGTTCATTATGATGTTATAGGGGTAGATGCCTTCTAACAGCCCGCTAAAATCCCATTATTGCTCTTAATTAAAGAATGCTAGGTCGACCTTTTCCCTTGGAGACAGAGTGATTTCACTCGCCATTTGTAACCGCGATGTAACAAACCGTTCTGCTAGTTCTGGGCCATTACCTATACGTATCCACCCAGTAGAGTGGAATGTTTGTTTCTCCATTCGCAGCTCCACTCTCGAAAAGCGCTGGAAAATGCGTACTATCAGATACGACATTTCTATCACCGCTAACTCTTGTCCAATGCAGACGCGAGGTCCTCCACTAAAGGGAATATATGTCCAGGGCTGGGGTGTCCAATTCTGCCATCGATACGGAGAGAACTCATCGGGCGGCGGGAAACTTGGACTAGTCGGTGGGTAAAGTTCGGGAGTAAGATCTTTTGTGTAAGGAGTCAGCACGTGCCCCAATCCCTTGTTAAGGAATTACCTACGAAGCATATGAGTTGAGTAAATGACTTGTGTTCCTTCTCTGAGACCGATCGGACCTGTTCCATCTGTGCCACCGCCGCGTGGCAAGCTCGTGTCCTTAAGAGCGGTGCGAATATTGAACGGAGCATTAGGGTAGAGGCGAAGGGTTTCATTGAGCGTGTTGGATAGAAACCTCATTTGCTTCAAGTCCTTGTACGTAGGCTTCCTAGCAGAAGCATGGACACCTACGGTTTCTTCAATCTCGCGGCGTAGATCAACCAGCACTCCAGGATTTCTTGCCAGCTCGTAGAACAGAAAGGTCATTGTTGTGGAAATAGTGTCTCTTCCGGCAATCAGGACTGTCATGAGTTCGTCGCGGAGAAACTTTGGATCTCGTGAGATTGCTGCGCAGGCGTGAACAAAAGTCCACTCTTTATCAGCTTTATCCAACTCTTCAAGATCAGCTTGTGGCAAGGAGATGGCTTGCTCGATTGTTGGCCGCATAAATGCATCCACTGTGTCGAGATCCCGACGAAATTGGCTCCGAGGAATGAGAAAATTCAACGGCCCTAATCTCTCGATTAGAGATTGGGTCCGACGAATGCGCTCAAATGCGTCGAAGAAGCCATCGTTGCGACGATTCAACGAGCCCACCTGTCTGCCAAGAGAAAAATCTGCTGACGAGTCCAGGGCAAATCTGCATGTTTGAGTCATCGCTGCTCTTCGTGGATTGTTTGTGACAAGCTTACCGACTTAAGAGATCTTTCATGTCAACAGTCTGGTGTTTTTCTAAGAGAAGGAGTAAATGCTGAGCGTGTCTTTCGACACAATCAAGATCGCTGACTCTTTGGCGCGTGAACAGAGGCCGCAGTCGCTGACGAGATTCGTGCCATGCCTTCCCGTCCACATTGAAGATGCTGTTACCCATAAGTTCAAACCAGTCAGTTCGAAATCTCTTGCCCTTGCCAAAAGTATTGAATCGAGCCCCTAGCATGGTTTTTATGTTTTCAGAGTCCGCTGTAAATAAAGTACGGCGTCCCATCAACGTAACCTCAAAGGTGAGCGGATTTTCTCTCCTTTGTCTGGCGTCGTGAAAACAGTTGTACATGAATTTTAAATTATCATCGCGGAGGGCATGCCAAGTGATGCTCCATAGAAATACAAGTCCCGCTACGAAGTCTGATCACCGTTAAAAAAAAGCGGGTAAGAAAAAGATGTTCAAGAACATACCGGACGGGATCCAAGACTGAAACCTCGGCGCATGCCCTCCGTGGCGCCGTATTATGTTCTCTTTATGGAAGCTAAGAAAGACAATGTAGGCGGAGATGAGAAAGATGATGCAAATTGCAAGCCAGCTGACTAGGGAGAGGCCGTACACGTGTGAATTGAGCATGATTATTCGTCTATTCCTCCTACCCGTGGAATGTTCTTCACTGATATGGCGAGAGCGAGGAACACATTAGGTTTATCTTATTAAGCGGCCTCTCGAACACTTATGTAAGACACTATCTACCTACAACCAGGAATGGCATAGTATTAGGCTTATTCTTTATTAACTCGGCGTTGTGCCAAAGCAGACTTGTAGTCTTAGCAGTGTAACATGTCTAGGAATACAAAAGGCTACACTGCTAAGAAACGGATAATATCTAAGAAATCGTACGATATCTAAGAATCGTACGATATCTAGGAAGGGCTCTGTTAAGATTCGGGCCTAATTATCTAGGAAGAGCTCTGTTCAGATTCGGGCCTAATTATCTAGGAAGGGCTCTGTTGAGATTCGGGCCTAATTATCTAGGAAGGCTCTGTTGAGACCCGGGCCTAATCGCGCTAAATACTCTGCTAAGGAATGCTCCACTAGACTTCGTTAATTTAGTTCCTTTATATTAGATTAATAGTTTACATAAAGTAACAGAATAGGGGTACTGCTAGCTAAAAACTCTGCACGGCCTAAAATCATAATTGTCTTTTACTATTTCTTAGATATCGTATGATTCTTAGCTAAGCAATCTCTTATATTTCTAAACACGTTACATTACTAAGAATAAAAGTCTGCTTTAGTGCAAGGTATGCCTGAAATTGGGCTACTCTCAGTTGATGTCTCGTGCAAAAGCTGGGATTAACTAGGCTAAAGACGAAACATTGTCCTGAGCAGCATTTATGAAGACCATCGCCTCATCACCTCTGTCCCTGCGAAGTTCTAAATCAATAAATTCCATCTACTCTACTTCTCCAAATGGCTGCGTCAGATACTGCTGCAGGTGCTACAGTTTACTTCCCTCTATTCCTTTACGCGGTTTACGACACTCTTGTACTCGGATTCTACTGCTCCTACGTATGGCGGTGCCCTAGCGCAAGACTCCGAGCCTTTTACAACGACAGAGTCTTCGCTGCGAAGAACCGAGTGTCAGTCTCAGCCAAAAGCAGTGATCCTGTCAGGTTTCTGGATATCGGGGTGGGAACCGGCTACTTCCTCGAACATGCTCCACTCCCAGCCGGATCAGAGGTTACATTGGCGGACTTGAACGATGACTGTTTGAAGACTGCCGCATCACGACTCAGGAAGTCACACCCTTCCGCTCTTGTTCAGACAGTTCACGCCGATTTCTTAGACCCAGATATGGGGAGTGACCTGGCAATCTCTCCTCACCGCTTGGGAGATGCGAAGTTCGATGTTATTTCATGTTTCCTTCTGCTCCACTGCCTACCCGGACCACCAGAGCGAAAAGCTGAAGCTGTTCTTCGACTCCACCGCCACCTGCATACGAATGGTGCCATAGTTGGGGCAACTGTATTGGGAACTGGCGTCACGCACAACCTTCTGGGAAAAGTGATAATGTTTTTGCACAATCTGCTAGGCATATTCGATAATTGCCCTGACGACGTTCAAGGTTTGATCAGGCCTTTGGAAAAAAAATTCGAGATTGTGAATTGGGAGGTAGTTGGGACTACACTATTGTTCGAGGCCAAACAGCCCAAGCTATGACCGCAATCAATACTGCGTAGACATCGATATGGGGTGTAACTAACCCATAACGATGTGGGAAGTAACGAAAGAACTAATAACTTTAAGGTTGATCCCGCATTAGCGAGGAAATACCCTAAACGAGACGAGATTCAAACTAGCGCATTTGGTTCGTTTGTACACAATTTGCATAGATAGAACTAATATGCTATTATTGGTTAAAAACTATTCTGTAGGCTATCGGCTTGCAGTATCAAAATTACATATATTCAGTCATGCTGTTGAGAGGTGGGTGCTAACGTACAGGTGTAGCTATCCTCCCCATGTATGTTGAGGTCCATTGCATACTTGTCTCTCCAGTACGAGTAAACGTCTATTGCTGGATAAAGAATGTGCAGGCATAGCACCATGTGCAGAACTCATGTCTCAAATCGAAGTATCTATACGTAGAACTCATGTCTCAAATCGAAGTATCTATACGTAGAACGCCAGCCGCAGCTCGCACTTACGCAAACCAACCGTCCGACCGCGCTTGCACACTATCGTCACCACAACTTTTCCCCCATTTCTCAGCTTAAGCTCGCTCGAGTAGGAAGTCCACGCTCTGCTAGAATGATGTGGACAGACAGCTATAATTGCTGTTCTATCTATCATAGCTGCAGTTTCTGTAACTCTATAGCTGTTTCATCACGTTAGACATTATTTCCCGTATTTTAGCCGTAGATAGCGCACGGCTCTATCAACGTCTTGAATTGCTATACTATACACAACGCTCTAGAGCTGCTCTTACATTACTCTTCTCTGTTAAGCCGTAATATCCATCAGGAAGTTTTTGAAACAGGGACAATAACCTGTTAACCTTCATCCCTCAAAATCAACTTCCTCTTCGAGCCACATGCGGATATCTGCCCTCTTGCGTTATATCTGTGCTATCACCAGCTGTAAACAAATCGTCTCTCTTAGCACTCCATCCTTCACTGTCAAAAGTACCGCTATGCCCTTCTTCACTGCTGATGTAACCACAATAATCATCAAATTCGAATCCGTTATCATATGCTTGCCTACATATCTATCGTAAGTACCCATAAGAAGCGCATTAGCCGTTTCCCCTCCACAAGGGTTGCTGCACAGTGCAGAGGAAGCGCAACATCTTCCAAGGTGACGTAGACTCTTTTCAGAGCCTGCAATCCCTCAACTCGTGATCATATATTGACTCGCGCCATTCATACGTTAAGCATAGTAGGGAGGGAACCCCTCCCCAGAATCCAAACTAACCAAGCAGCGGATGCAACATTAGAGCATATTTATCTTCCAGCCACAGTTGCTAGTCCGCCGTTTTCCAGTAAACAAGATGTTCACGTACAAGTTTCGGAGTAACTAAACGTTCAAATAGCTCGGGCGTAGCTGTGCAGCGCGCATCACTAGAGAGCTGTGCAAAGACCCTCATAGCAGTAGCGGACTTATCACCCTCCACTTCCTCCGTAGAACATAGCCACGCGTGTAGATCATAGTATTGCCCGCCTAGCGCCCGCTGTTTCAGTTCTGTAATATCAGAACTCAGCCACTTCTAATCAGGATCGCCCATCCTTATTAAAAGAGCGTCCAGCACAGCGGACTTACAGGCAAACTCCGGCTCGAGGCTTCGATCAGATAAGAAAAAGGATGTGTTCATAGACAGTTCAAATTGACCAGAGCAAAAGCTCTCGCTGCTTTCGCGAAAGCTAATCATCTTTCTCTAAATAACATCCCTTCTTTGTCAAACCTAGTCAGCACCCGGAACTGTACATTGTGCAATCTTATAGTGTCTTAAGCACTAGTATCAGCGAATATAGCACAATAAATAACGGCCACTCCAAATCGATCAGGGCCTGCAAATAAAATAGTCCCTGATCGATTAACGCAGAGTCCGAGACAATATCGCATTTGCCCTTCATATTCAATGCGCGTTGCGATAGATAGTCTCCGAAGTAAAAACGTCCGCCTTGTTTCTGTGTCCGCAGCTTCTCCGTCTCAGCCAAATCGGCGTCAAATGAATTGTAAGCACGGATGAGGTCAAGATCTCGAAGAAAGACACCTCTAGGAAGGCGTGTAGTGTCGGCAATATTGGCGTGCAAGTGGAACATATACACAAGAGCAAACGGCAGCGAGCTCGTCCAAGAAACGAGGTTATCGGACCCTTGCTTCCACATTAAAGCAGCGTCCACAGCGTCTTTGCGACGATTCGCCTACCTCAACGCGCGCCCTAGGCGCCTTAGCAGCAACATCAAACAGTAAAGCCGCCGCTTTGGCCTCCAATTTAAGAGTAATAGCGGATAACAGCGCCGCCGCCTTTGTCCTCCGCCTTCCCAAGCACATCCAAGGACATTTTATCCAAACGCTCCTCAAACGCCGCAGCCAGAGTGACCAACTCATCCTCGCACTCGCGCAACGCCGCGCCGCGCGCCTCACCCAGCGCCTCGATGCCCTCCTCCTTAACAACTTCGACACTCCACTTTGCCTCTTGCGCAGACTCGTCTAGACGGTCGTGAAACTGCGCGTCTGCGCGTTCACGGCGCGCATACGCGTGGTTTTCCAGCGATCATACACGGCTTCGAGATACAGCTTCATATGAGGGAGCATGCGGGATACGAAAGCGGCGCCGTGGGGGGATAGCGGGAGCTGGACGGGAGGTAGGGAGGAAGAAGTGTGTTGGGAGGTGTGCAAGGGCGAAGGCGAGACAGAGAGGTGGGCGACGCAGCGCGAAGCGAAGGTTTCAAAGGCGTAGGCTACAGCACTGGTGAGGGCGGCTTGGTGATGGGATGGGAACTGTGGTTGCCAGGAGGTCTCGATGCTGGGCTCGGCTAAGACAGATTTGGGACTTGGTTCGCTGGTGGGGCTATCATCGCAGGACGGGGAAGTCGCGACCTCGGTCGGTGAGCCGGCTGCAAATGCGAGAGCTTGTGCTTATGCTTCGAGGAGGGCGCGCTTAGAGGGCGGTGAGGAAGAGGAAGTTGCGCTTTTCGCTGCGTGTGCTGGTAGGTAGCTAAGTAGACACGGTAGACCAACACGTCACTTACCACACCTCGGTCGCTTGTGTGAAGTCTCTGTGTGCGAAGTCTCAGTATAAGCAGGGGGTTCAATCGAGGCCTTAAGAGGCTAAAATATGGTCCAGTCTCCTTGCTCAAAACGCCTTTGCAGTATCTCAGAGACTGGATAGCCAGCCAGGCCCGTCGCATTGCTAGTAAGACGGCGGATACATAACTTATAAGCGTCTTACAGCCAGCTGAAATCAAATATCAGACGCACTTTATCAGCTTTAGCAATCTCAACCAGTTGCTAGCAAGGGGTGGGATACGAGACTAGAGAAGTCTAAAATTATCCACGAGTATACCAAACCGAACAAACGTTCTTCAGAGTTAGCGATAGGGTATACATCCTAAGGAAACACTCTTAGGCTATCTTCTCCAGCTACGCAGAAGCATATGCACCTGCATATGCAGCTAGCGTAAACTAGAGACGTAAGAAATACTCTAAAGAAAAAATTAGAATCGTATAAGAAACTTACGTTATAGAAACTATTTCTAAGAGAATAAAGTTAAATTTAAAATAAATAAGACAGCTAGTTATTAATTTAGTTATAATAATAAACCTCTATATTAAATAGCTCTAAGAGTAGATAGAATTATCTAATAACGTAATTATTATAGAATATAATAACTCTTAGAACTCTAGAGTTATAAGAGAAAAGAAGTTTACTTAGTACTTATAGTTAATAGAAATAGCTATTAAGCTTAAAGAAATACTATTTATCTAAGTAAGTATTACTATTATATTCTTAACTAACTTAGTAATATCTAACTATTAGTATAAAATATTAGTACTAAAGCTAGTTATATTATATATATTAATAGTATAAAATAATAAGAGCTAAGATACTAACTAAATCTATATAAAGATATTCTTTTTTAAGAGAGAGAAGAATAATCTATAGAACTTTTAACTATAGAATAGTTAAAGATAAAGAAAGTAAGAAAAGAGAAAGAATAGAAAAAACTTATTATATAAACTACGTCTAATAAAAAAGAAAAGAATTATTATAGAGTTTAGAAATTAATTTTTATAAAAATACTTTCTATTTATATATTATAGAGATAGTAAGAAAATAAAGAAAACTAAGAAATAAGAAAGTTAGAGAAAAAAAGTATAAAAGAAAGAAAATAAATTAATAGCTAGTACTAAGCTTAATAGAATACTAAAATAAAATCTAGCTATATACTAAAGATCTCTTTATTATAGTTTAAATCTATTATTACTAACTATTTCTACTAAAGCTTTTACTACTACTATTACTTAGATTATTCTAAGAATAATTATTAGAACTACTATAACTATACTAATCTAAAGAACTACTAAAGCTACTCTTATTACTATAATAAAAGATCTAAGAATCTTTAAAACTATTAAAAGCAGAGTAGTTAAATAAGTTAAAAATCAAATTTTATTAGATTATTAAATAACTTATATAATATTAGAGATATACTATTAGAATATAATATATAATAGAATACGCTAGTTTAGAGCTATAAATTAAAAAAGAAATTACCTAATTTAGACTAGTATTCGTTAATATATATTGCTTTAAAGGCTAATTTTTAAGATATAATCTATAAAGTATTAAAGTTAACTTAACTTAACTAGATTATTAAATAACTTTATAATATAAGTCTAAATTAGATAAATCTTTTTAAGTTTATAGCCTAGATTTAGCTCTATAATTTTATAATATAAAGTTTTTTTATAACTATAATATTATATAAGTTATTTACGATTCTAAAAAGTAGAGAATAATCTAATTTACTATAATATTAATTTCTTAAGAGATAAAAAAACTTATTAGAGTTTAATTTTAAATAAGTTCTAATTATTAATTAAAGCCTAATTATTAGTATTAGTAATAATCTTATCTATATAGTATTAAATTAGTAGAAGAACTTACTTTTCTATATTACTTTTTATAGAAGTAGAAGCTAGAATAACTTTATTATTATCTTTAATAGCCTAGTTTATATAAAAGTATTTATTAAATAAGAGAATCTATATCTTAAGCTTACTATATTCTCTATAGAAAATATTAGAAAGTTAAAGCTTAAGATATTCTTCTTTAAGCTAAGATAGCTTAAGTATATCTATAGTAATATTATTTATTATAAGAGTTTTTAAAGTATTAAAACCTTTTTAAGTAGCTAATATTAAAGAGATTTAAGTTAGTTTTTATAAATAAGTAAGATAGTACTAAATATAAAAGTTAAAATTATAAGTACTAAGATAATAAGAAGATACTTCTAAAAAGAGTATAAATAAATTATTACTTAAGATAGTAAAGGCTAGAGCTTTCTAAAAAAAAGTAATAATAGATTAAATAACTTAAAAGATTTAAAGTTAACTTAGAATATAAAGTTAAAGATACTAAACTATAAGAGTTATAAGTCTTCTCTATATAGTCTATATCTAGTTATTAGACTTTATTATACTACTATATCTTAGTATACTAAGCCTTCTTAGTCTTACTAGTACTTACTAGAATACTTATATAATCTAAGCTTAGATAATCTAACTTAGCTACGCTTACTTAGTTATAGAAACTTAATATTTATAAAGCAGAGCTCTAGTTATTTAATTCTAGATTATAATATAAAGCTCTAACTTACTAATAATATTATTTAATATTATATTAGAGCTAAAAACTTTATAACTATAATAATTAATAGTAAGTAATTATAGAATAACTAGAGCTAATTCTTAGAGTAAAATATTTAATTTAAATTAATAAAGCATCTAAGATTTACTCTCTAGATAAGTCTATAATAATAACTAATCTATATATTCTCTTAAATATATCTCTTACTCTCTATGCTTATAAACTAACTTATAACTCTTATTCTTCTTATAAGTAGTATAATCTATACTAACTCTTTTTCTTTAATTATACTCTAAAGCGTATATTTATATCTTACTTATTACTATACTAGCTTATACTAAATATTCTATAGCTAACTTAATTAATTTAAGAGCTATAAGTAATTATTATAGCTATTTAATAAATTATAGAAATTTATAATTATTAAGAAAGTCTTTCTACTATTAGCTAAACTTACTTCTATTATCTAAAATTAAGATAAATAGCTTTATAAGCTTATTATTTTACTTAAAAATAATCTTCTTTTAGCTATTAATAAGATCTATATTTAGTTATATATAATAGCTAATATATAATAGTACTACTACTACTTATTATCTTTTTTAATAATCTAATATACTTTACTATAATAGAAGTTAATTATATTAAAGAGTAAAAGATCTTAGCTTTAGAGATTTTATAGCTTTATATTTAAGATAATAAGCTTAAGAGACTAAGAGCTTCTTAATATCTAATAGCTATAATTAAGAGTACTAATTATATATATTATAAGTATATAAATTTATACTAGATTATACTAGCTAATATTAATAGAGAAAATAAGTTATTATATAAAAAAAGTACTTATAATAATTATTAATCTTATTATAATAGTAGAAAATTATAAGCTTACTTAGCTTTTATATCTTTATAAGATTTTATTATTAGCTTTATCTATTACTTAGTAATAATTTCTAGCTTTTTAATACTTAATAACTAAATAGTAGTATAGTTATTACTTATCTTATTACTAGATAGCCTTTAGAATATTACTTATAAAGTTATATTTCTACTTACTAGCTAGCTTTACTTTAGTAAGTAAATTACTATTTAGAAATCTAAAATAACTTTATATTAATATAAAACTACTATTTAGTATATAGAAGACTTTACTCTAGTTTAAGAGCTAAGATATAACTAAAGATAAGCTTTAGATATATAATCTTATTATAAAGATCTAAACTTTAAGCTTACTTAAGGCTAATATATAATTCTTTAAGTACTTAAGTTACTATTACTCTATTATTTTAATACTTTATAATAAAAGTTACTACTATTACTTATTATAGACTCTTATTCTATCTTATTATAAAACTTACTTAATACTTATTATTATATTAAGGTTCTAGATATATAGCCTATTCTATTATCTCTTTCTATTATTACTCTACTATATTATATATATCTGCTACTTATAGTATAATTCTACTTTTTCTAGAAATAATATATATAATATAGAAAGTTAATAAGTATAGTATAGAAAGTTAATATATATAGTATAGAAAGTTAATAAGCATAGCTTAGAAAGTTAATATATATAGCCTAGAAAGTTAATATATATAGCATAAAAAGTTAATATACGTAGTATAGAAAGTTAATATATACAGCGTATAGACTAGAAAAAAGTTAATATTAGTTTAATATTTATATTCCTAATACTAATAGTATATTAAGAAAGTAGGTTACTAAGTAGGCTAAGCAGAGTAGAGCCTCTAGATAGACGCAGTTAGAACATTACTTTCTTAACAATAAACCCCAATTCCAAAAGCCCGCATGACGATATCCGCTGAGCATGAGGTCGACAGCGGTGCACCCACCACCTCCTCTCCCCTCCCCACGCGAACGCCACGTGCAATGCCCTCAAAGCCCCTTCTCAAATCCAAAGTCCAGACACAACCAGGCCCGCCGTCATACATATGCCAGCTCACAGGCCCCCTAACTCAGGGTCCCCACCCGCCAAGTCGCGCGGAACTACACATCCAGACCCTCCGAAAACACGCGAGCCAGCAACCAACGCGGCGCCCCCGCCAATACTGTGGCGACGTTGCTGGTCAAACTCTAGCCCCCAAGTCACTTGTCCCTGGCCAATTTCTCAACTCTGGATGTGGCTGAAGAGGCAGCGTGATTAGCGCCCGCACATACTGGGACCCAGGTACAGCCGGCCCCCCTTTCTCGCTACCAGGACCAGAAAACCGCTCGAGGGCGCGACGGTCTGGGGCGTGCAGTCGGGGCTTTCTTTTGGTTTCTTTGTTTGTCCGCACACACGTGGGAAATCGTGGAGAGCAGAGCACAGAAGTTTGGTTGGGATGGCGGTGGGGTTGCGGTGACAGCGGGCAGGGCAGGGCAGGGCAGGGTGCGGTACCGGGTCGTGGAAGGCCCGTTTTGATCCCTGGGGATCTAGACCTTGTGTGGACTGCGCTGCGCTGTTGCGATGGGAGTGGGAACTGAAGCGAATCGCGTACGGGCGTTCGTTGTGTGCCAGGGCCGTGTTGTGCGTGCGTGCGTGCACTTCTCACCTCACACCGCAGCAGTGGACATTGTTCAGCAGCGAGATTTTCAGCCTCATAGATACCAAGCCGCATCTGCAATCTCACGCATCGTCGCAAATCGCTTCGGATTACCCCATCTCAATCTTTTGCCGGCATCAAGTGGAGAATGCCCGAGATGCAATGCACACTGATAACAACACGAGGCAATGGAAAAAACTAACTTTGGCGCGCAAAGAGCTTGCAGGTGTAGGTGTGATGTAGACTTGTGCTGGGAGTGCCAACAAGTGGTGCTTTTCTTTTGCACCTCAGCCCCTGGTCCTTGTAATTTCAAGGAAGAAGCGCCGGCAGGATTGGCGGATTGTTGGTTTTCTTGGAAGAAGTTGCATGTGTCGTGGTATCTATTTTGTGGAACGATATTGTCGTTTGGGATTGCGACATTCGAGTCGTGCAGACTGCGACGCCTCGTTTATCTCATCGGTCATGTCCGAAAGTCTGTATCGAGGGAGGGGTCTTTGCGCGCGCGTGCGCATTAATCGACAGCTTATGTGCAGAAAAAGCAAAAAGAATTGTGAATGATTCGTAAAGTGCTGAATTATCTCTATGGCGACGACGTGGCCCCCCAAACGCCCTGTGGTATATACTCCCAGTTCATGTGATCCTCTACAATTGTACATTTCCCCTTTTGAGCCAGTGTGTGTATGCTAGTCCGTATTAAAAAGTCTTTTATGCATGAAGTAATGAAAATGTGAACGCAAGTCTAGCAATTGCCATGCTGCCACATCTTGACAGACTTGACAGTCATGCCGCGGTCGTTTCCCTCGCCCCAGGTTGGGAGCCAGTCGTCCTTGGCTGTAAAATAGTTAGTGTAATGATCTTAGAAGTGGATTGGAGATGTGCGTACCCTTCCAGAAATCCCTTGCGGCAAAGTCGCTGCCGTCGACCCATGGCTTGCCACCCTTGCCATCCCAGAACCAGCCGTTTTGTGCACCAACGGCAACGTTGAGAATGAGATAGAACTTCTGATCGAATGGGGCATTTTTTCCACTGGCCTTCCACGGGTTGTCGTAAAGTGTTCCGTTCTCGGTAGTCATGGTGGAGAAACCGCCCTTCTTCCACAGAGGATTGTTCTCGTTGAATTTGGTGTATTGGACCTGCCTGAGGCGGCTATCAAGGTACATGAAAATATAATTCTCGGTCCACTCGAGACCAAACGTGTGAAAGTCGGTGGTAAAATCCTTGCGGCGCAAGAAATCGGTGCCGTGTGTCTGAATGTATGCGTCGTGCTTGTAGGATGGGCCCCAGTGAAGGGTGGAGGACATGAAGTCGCGGCCTTCAGGGTATTCGTAGTCATTGCCGCGGAACTCGGCGATGTCGATTTCACCTGAGCGAGGCCATACACCGTATACGTCGTCTTCGGGCATCATCCCTAAATATTATTAGCTCTTGTTCATAGAGAAGACTTGCTACAGTTACGAAGAACTTACACAGCGCGGGCCATAGCCAATCTCCCTTAGCCATCTTTGCGACAATCTCGACGCGACCATATTTGATACTCTTCTTGCCCTTGGTGGTCATGCGAGCAGATCGCACAGGCGGGATGATGGTGCCAAGAGTCGAGTTTGACCTGACACCGCAGGCTTTCAAGACTTCGCTTGACGTGCATGAGCCATCGCCATCAGATTTGGTGATGTTGAGAGTATATCCGTTGAGAAGTTGCTCCTCGGTAATACCAGTGGACTCGGTCGTTAGTGTTGGGATGATGTGTAGACCCTCGGCATCAACAAAGCTGTTCTTTGGGTCGTTCGTCGTCCAGTCAAACTCGCCGTTGCCGTATCCGCCAGTCTGGATCTCGTAGCCCCAGTGATCACTGTTGATAGACTCGAAGTGGTCCTCCATGATTAAACATTGCTTGCATAGAATTAGCAGTTGGTGACAATGAGGGTGATGAAACATACAGGTGGAATGCGCGCCTCTTCTACACCAGTGTACATGATGTATCCACTGCCCAAGATTCCGATAACAATGAAGCCCAAAACGATCCAGTTACTAATCTTGGTCCTTTTCATTCGCTTGTCATCGGCCCATGGTTGCTCGTAGCTGGGCGGGCAGTCAGCTCCAAATCACGAGTAAAAGAGTGCCAAAAACATACGCTCCCTGTAACCGGTAGCTCTTGAAGACACGGGGCTGCCTTCTTGAATGGAGATCGCTTGGTGTGCTTGTTCCTCCCATTGCTGCTGAACTGATGGACAGCGCAGATGGGTGGCGAGGCAGGTAGCTGCCAGTGGAAGCACCATAGTGTTGGTCGGCCATGGTATGATAAGGTTCGCTTGGGTAACCGGGGGTCGAGGGTGGATGTTGATCAGTTTTCTCAATGTTACCAGGACTAGATTGCAATCATATGAACTGAAATGTACAGCGAAGGAGCCGTCTGTTGAGAACTTGAGAGCAACGCGATCACGCTGGCAGCCTGCCGAACCTAAATTGCCTTCTCGGGACAAAGAAGGCACAAGTGAGCTCTAGTCGCGCCTCAGCTCAGCAGCTTGCCGTGTTGAGCTACATTTAGACCTCAACAGTCGAGTCCAACGCCACCGGCCAGACGATTTTCGTGCCTCTGCACGCCCACGGAGCAGGCTGGTTTCATCCCGGTCGCGCCGTGCAGGTGGTCAGAATGTGATAGCGTTGCGATGGAAGTGATAGCGTCCCAGAGAGTATTGGGTGGGGGGGCGCTAAGGCCGGCCCAGCATGGATTCCAGATAGCGTGGATGGTCCTGCAGCCTCATGGACAGTCCGCCTGGGTCTGACCTCGGCCTCGTTAGTGCGTGTTTGGGAAATCAATAGCGAAAGCGAGCGCATTTTCCTGCATGGCAGCCTTGATTTTTCTTGGTAGGCCAGGGCATAGCGGGAGACTTGCAAGCACATGGGATCCACCCGTTAGTGCCCGTGGGCAGATCTTCGGAACCCTCGCGTGGCTGCGATACCGACCCACGTTATCGTGTGTAGATTGACTCGTCCCACACAACGTGGCTGGCTGATGCGAATTTCCCATGGACGGCTGAAATATCGTTTGCCTCGCTTGTGAGGCCTGCCTCTCCTGAATCCATCGTTATCAGTCTGACGTCGATAAGGTTCTCACAAATATAGCCGTTACCGCGGCGCCGCGCTAGCGCCAGTCAGTTCAGACATCGGCAGTCCGGTCCAGCGCCATTCCCGCTGAATTGTCGCGCCCGGAGAACTCCTACTGACTCGCCCACTGTCAGCTCAATCGCTTTTCTGCGGGCCCGTAAATAGTCGTCGGAGCTAGACGGTAGTGACACTCCGCCAGCTGGGCTTCCAGGAACCAAATCCAAAACTCGGTTCGTGGCTGATGGGCCTGTCTCCGTGTCCATCTCCGCTGTGTTGGATCCTGCAGCCACACCCTTTACAGTGCTGCGCCCACATCAGACGCTCGAGTCCCTATGCAGTGGCTTTTGTGCATGTCGGCGAGTACAACTTCTCGACCGCAATCATGCAGGTCCAGAGGCGTGGCGTCGAAACAATCTTCGCAATCTGTGATCCTGGTCGCCCTCGGCTGCTCTGCGCTGTCTGATTAGTTCGTGCTCGTCAGCCGTCCCTCCTCAGTTGGAATATTGTCCATCCCAACTAGCACATGCAGCTGCAGGTACGTCTCTACAATCTTCCTGTCCAGACGTCATGGAGCAAGTGCTACCTCCGGCCGAGGCTGCCGGCCACCGGTGTGGCTGGCTCACACCAAGCATATGCGCGATGCCGTCGAGGCGTCGACTAAACGTTTAACAGATGAATTTCTGTCCACGCTACTGCAGCATGCAGCTGAGGCCGAGACCGCCAAGCACAACATTCTCGTCTACCATGTTCCCCTTTTTGGCAGCGTATCCTCGTACCATAGTGCCCGATTCAGGGCAGATGTACGATGCAGGCGGCTAATCAGGTATGGCTCGAGCTTAGCTGCAGCAACCTGGTCGTAAATTGATATCGGTTTTCCAGCTCCCGAAGATGAAACCAATAGGGCGAGACTATTGTGACATGTTGGACCTAGCTCAGGATCTTCTGCCGTCCCAACACGAAGGGCCTCGACGCGACTCGGCAATTTGGACATGCATTGACAGCGATAACAATAGAGTCAACGCTCGTCCGGTGGCCCTGGCGTCCTTCGAGATCGACCAGACTAGGTGCCTAAGCTGTTGAGAATGACTAGTCGTGAGTACTCACGGCTTGAAACCTTCTCCAAGAGCCGATAATCCTGTTTGAACCGTAGGACCAGACCATCCACAACCCAAACTGAGTATGGCGCGGATCGCTTGTGGATTTTGTCATCGTCGTAGAGTTCGGTGGCTTACATTTTTTCCTCGCTTGGGTGGGGGTCTGGTCTGATGCCAGCAAATGCTCCTGAGTTGATAAACTTTGTTGTTGGCCCGGGGTATCTCTCATCTTCATCCATCAACTTCATCTCTTCGGTTGTCGTATTCCTTGACTAAGGCAACTGTCGATCACACTCGTTGGCTGCCAGTCGCTTAAAGGCATACCTTGCTATCATAATCGTTGATCGATTTACTTGATCGACCCAAATCCTTGTCATCGTTCTCATATTCCATCATGTCTTCGACAGAAGGCAACCATGCCCAGAGGCCGCTCAGTTCTTCAGGGCGACCTTCAATGGCCGGCAGCACCACTGACAGCATCCAATTCGACACACCATCTGGAGTGATGACACCAAGGAGTCACGCGTCTCGCCCTTACACAATGAAGATTGATGAGGACTCAAGATACCGAGCAGTATGTTCCCAAGCCGTTCATGAGTACGTAGTGTAGCTAACAATCCATAGATCATCAAGCATCTTTACGCAAAAGCATCGTCCATGCGATGGATGACCGCCGGCCCAGCTTCGCCTCACATCTGCGAAGGTGTCTTGATCCGAAAAGGCCTCGGAGAGTATGTCACAGAGCCACAGAACATTGACCGAGATCTGCACGGCGCGGTCAAGCGCATCAACCCTGGTGTCGCTCTGACCATGGCTACCGACGGAACACAAGCCATCTTCGATGTACTGGAGTCACATGAGACCCAGCTCATGTTCCAGAACGGATCTCAAATCCAGATCTACGAATCCATGGCAGAAATTGCAGCTTCTATCAACATCAAGAAGTTCCAGTATGCCGCACTTGTTCGTCAGGAGCGTGTGTTGCTCGTATGGCACGACGAGCTCGGTGCAATCCTCTCACAAGCGATGGAGATCGAGTCCAGGATACTCGCATTGGTTTGGGGAACGACAAAGTCTCCTTTCGGAGGATGGGATAGCGTTGTACACTCGAGCGCCAACTCAACAATGGGTGGCTCGGCCATGGAAATGGCTCTGGAGCCTAAGGACAAAGACCTGGATGTCGAGGTGGAAGAAGTCGAAGCCGACCCAGATAAGCTTGAAGATGGAATGGCCAAAGAATCTTTGGCAAGACCTCTTATTTTCACTAGCTCGGTCTTCGTGGGACTTGCCATAACACTCCTCCTCTGCCTCGTCGTCGGCCTCGGTGGCCGCTCCCTCATCCTCGAGACCATGACTGACCGCTTCTACCCACGACTGCTTCTCGCCCTAACGATGCCTATATGGATGGCGTGTGGTCTTTTCTTCGTCGTTGTCGTCATGGGTAATATTTTCGAGGTCATCGGCCCCATCACTGGTGTCAAGACCAACAGCCGTTTCCACTCAGCTATCAAGCCGAATCTAGCTCTTGCTCGCTCCCAGGGCTTCACGCCGCCCCCTATCACCATCCAAATGCCCATTTACACCGAATCTCTCGAAGGTGTCGTCAAGCCTACAGTCGCCTCACTCCAAGCAGCCATCTCTTACTACGAGTCCCGTGGTGGAACTGCCCGCATCTTTATCAACGACGACGGCATGGCCATCCGATCTGAAGAAGACAACGCCAAGTTCAAGGAGTTCTACATCAACAACAACATCGGCTGGGTTTCGCGCCCCAAGCATAACCACGAAGGCTTCGTGCGCCGCGGAAAGTTCAAGAAGGCTTCCAACATGAACTTCGCCCTCAACATCTCCAATCGCGTCGAAGATGAACTCGTCAACCTTGTCAACGATCTGTACGAGAAGGGCCAACTCTCTGTCTCAGAGGAGCAAGAAGATGAGCTCTACCAACAGGCACTGCAGACTGTCCTCACCGCCGATCCCCGTGCTAAGGCTGGTGGTAACATTCGTATGGGAGAGTTCATTCTCATCGTCGACTCTGACACCATTGTTCCCGAAGATTGCCTCATGTACGGAGCCGCCGAGATGTTCCTGTCGCCCGAAGTCGCTATCGTCCAGCACGCCACTGGTGTCATGCAGGTTTCTTGGGATTACTTCGAGAACGGTATCACATACTTCACCAACCTCGTCTACACCTCTATTCGATTCTCCGTCGGTAGTGGTGAGGTCGCTCCGTTTGTCGGTCACAACGCCTTCTTGCGCTGGCAAGCTGTTCAGTCTGTCGGTAACCCGCCCGAGGAAGACGGTTACATTTGCTTCTGGTCCGAGCACCACGTCTCCGAGGATTTTGATATCGCCCTTCGCCTGCAGATTGGTGGCAACATTGTCCGTATGGCTTCTTACCATGGCCGTGGCTTCAAGGAGGGTGTGTCTCTGTCAATCTTTGATGAGCTCGACCGCTGGGAGAAATACGCTTACGGTTGCAACGAACTTGTCTTCCACCCCATTCACACCTGGCTCTGGAGGGGACCTTTCACCAAGCTCTTCCGAACTTTCCTCACATCCAACATCCAGCTTTCCTCCAAGATTTCCATCTCAGGTTACATCTTCTCTTATTACGCCATTGGATCAGCCGTTCCTCTTGGATGCCTCAACTACTTCCTCGTCGGCTGGATGAACGGTGAACTCGACAAGTTCTACACTGAGTCATGGAAGATCTTCCTCACTCTGATCGTCGTCTTCAACGGCATGTCCAACGTCTGCTTCGCCATCATGCGCTACCGCATTGGCGAGTCTTCACTGCTCGGTGCGTTCTTCGAGAACCTCAAGTGGATGCCTTTCTTCGTGGTATTCTTCGGCGGTCTTTCCTTCCACATCCTCCTGGCCCTCTTATCTCACATGTTCTCCATCAACATGAGCTGGGGAGCAACTGCAAAGGAGAAAGACAACTCCAATTTCTTCGCCGAGCTGCCAAAGATCTGGAAGCGCTTCAAGTGGATGTACATGCTTATGTTCGCCATGATCGGTTGCATGATCTACCTGGGTAACTTTGCCCCGCACGGCTGGGAGATTGATGGTGTGACCAGTGTTGTGCCCTGGGCAATCACCGTCGGCATGCACTGTCTGCTGCCCATCCTACTCAACCCGTCCTTGACGGTGTTCAACTACTAGACTCTCTTTTCCTTCTCTTTCTTCCCATGCATTGGGTGATTCGGCGTTATAATGTAGCGATGGCGCGCATTGATTGGACACAAAACATGGTATACCCGGACGATGTCATTTGCCGCGATAGACTATAAGATTTGTTAATGACCTTACTTAATTCACAAAATACACACATTTTCAACGTACCTTCCGTTCCGGAATTTGCAGCTGCGTGCGCACATGACTTTAAACATTCTCCGTGTATTCCGATCTCGCCTGCGCGCGAGGTGCTGTCGTCGCAGTGCGCGTGGTCGACAAACGCTTTGTGCGACATGATGCGATTGTTTGGCGTTGGTTGGAATGCGACAAAGAAGGCATAAGGAGGGAGAGGGGCATGACTTCGAATTTGTGTGGCACTAGTCTCGTGCCTTCAAGCTGAGAACATCTCAGCCACAAGCTCAAAGATCACCAGCTAAACAACCACATCCCGCCATAATTAGCGAACAACGGCTGGCCAGATCGTGTATAGATCTTAACCTTGGAAGAATTCCTGAGATGCGACGCGAGGCTCATGTTTATAGGTATTTGGCGAGTTCCAGTTTCTTTTTCTCGATCTGTTCGAGAACTCTGCTGTTGTGTCACTTTCCTCTCCTGTTACCGCATCAAGCCCACGCACTATACAGCTTTGAAGAAGCAACTGTTTGTGTTCGGTGGCGGCTGGCATCTGCCACACAGCGGCAGTAAACTCATGAAACAACCCGAATCGAAAGCTCACGACGAGTTGGCACGTATGCTACTTACGACATCTGGAATGCGTCTTTCCAATGATGGTCCTCAGTAGCGACACTGCGTAGTCTTACTCTGTTGGTGGAGATATGGACCACCAAGGTCGCGACAGTGTTGTGGCAATGGATTCGTGCTTTAGCGAACGTGACACATCCACCACGGACTTAGCCACCTCGAAGGGAAGAAGCAACAATTCCCTGGAGGCGCCCCCGCTCTGATCCAGTTAGCAGCGGGCAAGGAGAAGCCATGATTGGCAGCGTCAAATTAAGCAAGACCTTGCCTGCGACTTTGCCAGTGACTTGGTATATGTAGGACACAATTTCGATACTTTTCAAAAGGCGCAACCAGCCTTGCTGCTGTCTAAATGGACGGCTATCTCTCCAGCCTTGGGCTTCAGTCGGCGAAGTTTCAGCCTCTAACTACGCCACCCGCACACTGGCATCAAGTTCTTATTGCTCGGAAGACTAACACAAAGATACGGATATGTGGCAGACAGCGTTAGAGAAGAAGATAACTCTTGTTGCTGCGCGCAGCATGCGCAAGTATACGAAACATCACAACCCCCGGTGCAACTGCCGGCCTCCGCTCAGCCTTCCCATCTCCCTCTTTTGGTCGGCCTTCTGTACACTGTCTCACGATTACAATTCTCAGATATGTCATTTACTTTCGACAATCCCCATAACGCTTTCGCTACAGCTAAGAGCACTGCGTCCTTACAGTTTACATACCCCACGCTTCCCACCGGTCCGAACAGCTTCCGCCTGCTACAGATCTTGCCCAGCCTTGCCCGTATGGCCGTCATTCGGTGCAATTTGTTCAACGCATCGCTGGACGAGCATATCTTCATCGCCGGTTCCTACGTATGGGGACCACCTGCGCCAACCAAGTCGATCTTCCTGAACGGGACACTATTTCGCGTTCGTCAAAACCTCTATTACTTTCTGCAAGCATGTCGCAATAAGACCAGGCCTTGCATCATGTGTATTGATGCCTTGTGCATTAATCAGCATGATGATCACCAGAAGTCATGCCAGGTACGGGCCATGGGCAAGATCTATAGCAGTGCGCAAGCAGTGTACTGTTGGTTAGGCTGGGATAACATTGACGCCTATCTAGACCTCTTCCACCATGATTTGAAGGAGCAGATGATGCTCTCTCTGACAAAAAGGAAGGCTAGAGTGGTTCTGCGTCAACTGCATGCGATGGGTCAGTCGGAGTACTTTCGTCGCATGTGGGTAGGGACTCCCCAAGACACATATGGTACATGCAGTAACAACCATAGAATCTTATAGATTGTACAAGAATTTGTGCTTGCGCAAAATTTGTACTTGTTGGCAGGCAAAGAGAGAATGCCCTGGACTATAATCGAGCGCATGCTGAGCACGAGAATGTTTCTTGGCGACACTCTACGAGAATGCCTTGACAAGAGCGGTGACTTTCAGAAACCAGAACGATCTTCAATGCTACAGATGCAAAGCTGTCGGCAGAATTCAGCGGTCCGCCGGTTTGTGTGGCTATTCCACGCGTTTTGCGCCATGCCATGCTCCATACCTCTAGACAAGGTGTTCGCTCTCCTTGGCCTGGTGGACGCGGATTTCACACGGGAGCGACTAGGCAGCATAATTAACTGCAAACTCACGGCCTGGCGACTTCTCCGAAAGCTAATACAATCCGAGGTTGTCGGACATCTGACGCTACTACCGTTTACTCATGCTTATGCCAAGAATGTCATCGTCGACAATGTCGATGACTACGACATGGGCGCTCGCATAGCTTGGGCTCTGAAGATTACCACCCAACTACCGGCGCACTTTGAACGCATCTGCTTGGACACGGAGCCTGTTTCCACATCCACCCATGGTTTTATCAACCTTCATGCACTGAACATCTGTGAAGCCCACCAAGTCCCGCGCTCAGCACGTCGGAACACGAGCTTGTATACATACACGCCGTTGAAAGCCTCCAATACGCCGTATATAATGTTATACGTTTCGAGTTTCGTTCACAAGGGAACTAAGACAACATGGGGCACTTCACTCTTGATTGGGGCCTGCACATGCGAGACTCGTTGCATAGCGCATGCGGTGCTCGGCTTCGCTTTCGATTGCAGGGGAACGACTGATAGAATTCCTGCCATGTTGGAAAATGCGGCCCCGTTACCGCTGAGGCGCCACGGAAGTGCTTTACATGCCACAATGCAGCTGGACACTCTTCCCAAAGCCCTACAATCCTACCAGGACCAGATCAAGGTTTTTAATACGGATTTGAAAGGAAGCTCTTGCCACATTGTCTCTACCGACTTGAAGACATTGGTGCATTTAGCGCAGACGGCGAAAGCACTGGAAGAAGCTTTTGTGTTGGAGTTGTTAAGTAAGCCTTTGGACAGTCCTTGAGATGATAGCAAAACGAGGGTGATTTTTCTTTTTACATAAGCCGTTCCCAGATAGAGCGTTCTTTAAAGAGTGTCCTTTTGCCAGCTAGACTGCCGATCCTTCTTTGTACATATGCCACTTGTCACAAAGAGCTCCATAACGTGAGATCGTGGTTCTCACTTCAGTACCAAAGATCACTGCTTAGCAGCTTCGTCGACAGTGATCACACCGTCATTGTTTGTGTCGTGCCTTGATATGGTCAGCAACGAGGTGTCGCACAATTCACACACTGTATCCCTGTGTGATGGTTGGGATTCCTAGCACGTGATCTGATAAGTTTACTATGCCGCATTAGGCCTAGCGTATACCGCATCCGGCCTAGCGCTCCCGCACATGTATATCGGGCAACACCCCGACTCCATAGAACAATACATGCGTTGATACCCCTACTCAGTCTAACACTGTGGGCACTTACGACTTGAACCACTCAACCCACATCTGGCTCCCCTGGTCCACACCCATGTACTCAAGGTAATTAGCCATGGTAAGGTTTCCGGCTCCGTCATTGTCAGCCTCCGCGAATGCTACGCTGACAGAATCCGTGTTGGCAGCCCGTTCAAAAACGGAGTCGCGTCCGCAGTGATAACTGCCTGTGCAGCAACCGCCATCGCAATTACAACAGAAGATGTTGCATCCTCCGTGCGCGCAGCATGGAGTTGTTCCCGATCCGTCGGCACATTTGCCGTTGCATACCTCTTTGCAGCACACAGCAAAGACCGAGGGGAGCAGGCTGGTGACAACGCCAAAGAAGACAATGAGTCTCATGTTTACGAATTCGATAGAATTTCAGAACGGTGTAATCAAGGCGAAGGTGAACAGATGTCTTTTCTACCAGAAATCCCACGGCGAAGATCTTTGCTAGCTCGATGGTTCTTGCTCGAGAGTCTTACTCACGTTCTGAACTGCAAACATCTTTTCTCCATTCAGGCAGTGAAGAATGCGACGTGTCCATTCTAAGCTGACGCTGTTGCGCCTTTCCAGGACATCCACCAGCTTGATTCGTCTCTATGTCCATGGCAGAATGGCCTCCCTTACTCTGACTTCTCCGGCCATATGGTTTGTCCCGCTGGTCTACCTGTCCGAGTGTTCCCAATGAGTCAACGTCAGGCAGCTCACACCTCCTATTGATGGGAAATATCATGGCGATCTGGTCTGACCAGCCGCACTGCTCCCGTTTTGCGAGCTACTAGGTAGCTCCACCCAAACGAACGTGAGTGCCGTTGTAAAGCTGCGAAGCATCTGATTGTATGCTTATCGAGTTCATGCCTACACTGAGCTTCGCGAGATCAACTGGACATTGCTCTGGTGTGTAGTCACCATTTCGCCATATCTAGTAATCAGGAAAATCGGCATCGACGGTCTTCCTCCAAGCCTCCAGGCCGCCTCTTATGTCGCCAATGAATCTCTTGCCGCCATAATCTAAGCCAAGCTCTTTCATTTTGCGGACTGACAATTGTGAGTCGTTGCCTTGTCTGCATACTACAAAGATTGGCTTCTCTGTTCGCTTGAGCTGCGCGACCCAACCATTTTCGTCACCGCTCATGCAGTAGTCCTGTCCGCTTTCCGGACTTGACGCATCCAAGGTCGGTCTTGCTGTTGCGGCGATGGTGGCGAAGGGGATGTTCACCGAGCCGTCAATGTTCGCGAGCTCGAATTGCACTCTCTCCCGCGTATCGATTAAGATGTGATTGTCTTTGCTTGATAAGGTTCCAGTGAATGGATTCACGCCAGATCGAAGCTTGGAATAGTTCTCAGGAGATATCCGCTCCTGTGGTGTAAGCGCAGTAACGGGGTTGACACTCCCGCAGAACTGCACGTAGTCCAGACTTCCGGATTGCAATGCTTCAGCCGAGATCGTGGACTGCAACGAACATGCGGCGCACTTGGGCTTCCGTGAGCGCAAGCGGATCGACCGGAACATAGGCTGGGAGTAAGCGGAGAAGATGAGCAAGGTGGGCGAGTCGATTGTAGCTCCGGATAAAGGCTGCTGGGTGAGGACTCTGATGGCTTCGAGGGCCTGTAGGACGCCCATCACACCCACAACGGGTCCTAGTATTCCGCCCTCGCCGCATGATACAACGGATTCGGGAGGTGGTGGCTTCGGAAATATACACCGATAGCATGGACCGCCGCTCGGATCGCCAGGAGGCGATGGTGGATTGTTAAGAACCATGAGCTGGCCATCGATTCTCAGCGCAGATGCTGAGACGAGACGTTTTCGCAACAGGACGCATGTGTCTGATATGAGATAGCGTGATGCTGGTGTATCAGTACAATCCAGAACAAGGTCGTAGTTCTCGAAGGTGGAGATGGCGGTTTCTGGTGTGAGTCTTGCTACATGTGGTACGAGCTTGACGTTGGGATTTAATCTATGTATGATTAGCAACGACATGCTTTTGTACGTGTCAGACGCCTGAAGTATACTCACGAACTTAGAGCTACCATGGCGCTTTCGACTTTGCTCATGCCAACTCGGGCGGTGGAGTGTAGGATCTGTCGGTGAAGATTTGACTCTTCTACTGTATCGCCGTCGACTAGCCCTAGAGTGCCTACCCCTGCTCCGACCAAGTACGCTGCAGCTGGGCATCCTAAGCCACCGACTCCGACGACTAGAACTCGAGCTTTCTTCAGCCCGAGTTGGCCTGAGCATCTTTGTTAGTATAGTGATTGGCTAATCTTTCTCATGATGTCCAACCTTGTAGGCCTATTTCAGGCATAATCAATTGCCTTCCATATCTCTTGTATTCATGCTTGTCGAGCGGCCATCTCGTCCCATGCGAAATTTCTTCGACCTCGCGTGCAGCATGTCCTTGCTCGAGAATTGCAAACACCTCAGACCTGAAATCATCGGGTACTCCAAAGTTCATGTCATGGTCAAGGGGATCATGCGAAAGCGCCGGCTTCTGGCGTAGAACCTTCTCCTGTTCTTGTTGGGTATGCTCAGCTTCAGCCAGCTGTTGGCGCAGATCTTCAAGCGTGCTTTCGCATGACGCGATCTGCTTTCGTAGAGCATCGATAGCATTCACCATTTTGGTGATGCGCCGAAATAGACAATAGGTTGTAGCTGTTCGCAGTGTTGTTGTTGTATCGATCTTTAGTTGTGGGGCTAAAGTGGATAGCTCCGAGCCGAATGGAGCGGGGTATCTAGCCCCATGTGGAGATGCACGTGCAGCACTCTGATGCCTAGACAGATCTCGAGATCTTAACAAAACATGCACGTCATTCCAATAGAAAGATATCGCCAAGCTCCCACCTTTTTCTAGTGGGGTTACTTGTAGTGGAAGGGTTGTGAGAGTCGCCACAGACCAACTTTCAGTATGCTGACCTTCACGTGATATTTCTTCGCTCTGGGTATCTTACCCACTGTCATGCTAATTGTAACATGAGGGCTCCAGATACGGGCATTCGATTCTAGAAACACTTCTATACCGACGAAAATGATCGCCTATACGAAACAAGGCATTCGTTCCAGCGTCGCAAGGCTAAGGACACGTCGGGCGCACACATTCTAGCAAGCTAATAGCAAGGTCCTATTCCCATCGCCATATTACAAGCTGCGTAGTAAGACCAGAGGATTCTCTGTCAGATCTTTGGCCAATGAATGGGGAATAACTAGACGAATTGGGAATACCACAGCAAATCACTGTGCAGTGTTTTGGGCATGCCGCCCTACGACGCTAAGCTCCGAACCTCCAGATGCAGCTGATCATAAAGGTGATATTATGGCTTGTCTGTGTGACGGGGTCAATTCGCAGATTCCGAACGTATGTTGCAGACCGCGGATGACTGGCCACAGCCGCAAGCCTAGAAGCCCGAATCTCAGCCCCGATGGTCGGATCTCTACCGATGAAGGAACTCGCCTGGGACAGCCGTACAGGGTTTTCATGTTGGCAAGTCCTTCCAAAGTCACGAAGTTCAGGTGTTTCAAGCAGGACCCAGGAAGTTGGGTGAGCTTGTCCACGCCTCGGGAGATTGGCTTCGTACATGTAGCCCGAGACGCTAGGTCTTCGATCGCTTCTTGGTCGGATTTGGCTTTTGCATGCCAACGGAAATGAATGTTCGCAGCACGCAACTCAACGTGCGCAGAGAACAACAAGGTCGTGATCGCAATCCTGTAGCATTCACAGCTACCTATACTAGGCACGATCTCGGGAAAGATACTGACTCTTTGTAGGTATTTAACGCACATCGCTTCCAAGTTTCTCAATGCGCAGCGGGCCCACATCGCGGGACACGATCCGCTTGATCGGTTCGGGAAGGTCTGGTATGGGGGGGACTATCTCCCATAGGTGCATTGAAAGGCCTGGATGCTGCGCTGCTTCTTTTTGCTTGCATAATTGGGCTGCTTTGCGCAAGTCTTCGCTGATTAGAGAGTCTCAACTTGCTGGAGCTAAGCTACACTTGCTGGTCATCAGCCGCTGCCTCTTTCATTACCGCCTGCCCCGCTGTGACGTTCACACCTTCGCATCAACATCGCGACTATCAACCCTCCACGGCTCGCACAACGTCACACTTCATTACCGAACGTCACAACATCAGATTATTTCGCGCCATGTTATCTGTTTGCGACACGTGTCAAGGTCTACAGAAACATCCTAAGGCACTCGAATCCTCTCAAGACACCGACAACGACACGCTAGAACTGGTGAACACATCGCTACCCAACCTTCGAACCAGCGCAACCAACTGCAAAGCTTGTACGTTATTAGTGAATGGAATTTTACTGCATCATGGTCGATTTTCCGGTATCGAAGAAGAGAGAATCCGGATAAGAGCGGAAAGCTTCGCATCAATAGGGCGGGCGAATCAAGATCATCTTTCGGTTGAAGTTCGATGGAAAGAGCAATTTACGCACAACTACGATCGCGAAGACGACCAGCACGAGCATGTTGGCTATCCGGATCTCAAACTTGAGTACTTCACAGATGGAGGTAAGCTATGCAAATTCAACGCGACGTATTACGTGGCCAGGGAGGTGGCATCGTCAGCTGAGCAGGAATGAGTATGCTGACGTGCTTAGATGGGCAATCCAATTTCTCTGCAATTGGACGGGGAAGGCACATTTCAGAACGTCCGCTGCAGGACACCGGCTTGTCGACAGCGCGGAGTATGATCAATGATTGCGTATCAACGCATACGAGATGTCGGCAGGCAAAACCATCATCGTTACCAAAACGGGTCCTGGATGTGCGGGTCGGCACTGACTCGAAGAGTGTGGTATTGAAAGAATCGCAATGGGATGATGACGAGCAAGAATATGAACACGGTGATTACGTTGCCCTATCTCATGTTTGGGGTATGGGGGAGAGGCTCAAAACCACCGAGGAGAATCTGAAATTTCATCTCAAAGGCATTGCTTGGTCGACATTATCAAATACAGTTCAAGAAGCAGTACTATTCACAAGAGCGATAAACATTCGGTATTTGTGGGTCGATTCGCTGTGCCTTATACAAGACGATGAGCAAGCCAAGTTGGAAGAATCGGTCAGAATGGACGAGGTTTTTGGGAACGCGTACTTGACGATAGCAGCAACATCGACCACGGACAGCAGTACGCAGCCATTGTTTCCGAACAAGTCACAGGCGTTTAAGATACAAGCGACAGACAAAAAGGGGCAGCTCTCCAAGATATATGTACGAGAACAGCCAAGTCACTACAGCTTCAGGGGCCCATTCGATGAAGGTTCTCACATGAACGAGTGGGAACTTCCATTCAATATGTCCGAGGACGCGACTCTGCACACACCACTGCTCAAGCGCGCCTGGGCCTACACCGAACGATTACTATCACCACGTGTACTGCACTTCACAACATCTGAGATGATTTTGGAGTGCCGAGAAGGCTACAATTGCGAGTGCGGCCGGATCGACGATAAGTTCTTCGACTCCCGCGCAACCGACTCAATCAAGCAAGAATTCAGCCGCATCATCCACGAAGCAAGCACTCGTCTACCAGCAGATTCTAACGGCAACCAAGCTGATCGTAGAATGGACAGCGTGACAAACCAGATTGCTGGCACTAACAATGCGAGCGACCTCATGCCGAAACGCGAAGACGCACTCCAACTCTGGAGCTACATTATCACCGAATTCACCGCGCGCAACATGACCTACGACGAGCGACTAACCGCCATAGCCAGCATCGCAAGAGCCCTCTCCCCCGCAATGCGATCCGGCTACATCGCTGGCCAATGGACTTTCAGCACCCTCGGCCTCCTCTGGTATCCCACCGACAGCACCAAATGCCGCCGCCCAATCCCCATGGACGGCCAAAACATACCCACCTGGTCCTGGGCGTCGTGCGAAGGCTCGACCATCTTCTGCGACAACGCAACGGCAATGGATCTCGCTTGTCACGTGTCGTTTGGGTTCAAAGGGAAGCGCGCGAGCGCCTGGTCGCCGACCCAGGGTGAGCCGCTGTGTTTGTCAGCAGCAATGGCGGCGAAAGTGACTCTACGCGTGTCAGAACAGGAAACATATACGCTGGTGAAGAATCGCATCGCGGTGGATTTCACACCGGACATTGTGCCTGCGCGGGGTGAAGATAAGCTCGAGGACGGCGAGCGCCTTGTTTGCGTGTTGATTAGCATGACGTATCGCTCGTCGATTACGGGGCTGGTGCTCAAGGCGGCGGGAGATAATATGTATCGCCGCGTGGGCAGGTTTGAGTGTTATGATTGTAGGCCGGAGGGGGAGGATGAGATGAGTGAGGATGCGGAGACGTTGTTTGGGTATTGGTTTCCTGAGATTCAGGATATGACGGAGTTGGATAGTTCGGTTCAGAGGCATTTTATTGTTGTGTGAGAGGGATGGGTGGGGGCTGGTTTTGGTGCGGGATGCAAACTGAGGAATTGTTCGGGGATATTGGTATATGGGATGAATGGGCTTTTTCCTTCGATACCCTTTCTTCCCTATCCAGTCTGCTGAGTGGCTTTTCGTTGCAGGATCTTTTCGTATAGGACTTTCTACAGCTAATAGCGTTTTATTCATCATTTGTCTTTGTCGACCCCCACACCTCTCTTGGGCCCTTGACAGTTCTACTCACGTACATCACGCTTACATCGACTCCCGCCCACGTATACTACATCCACCTACTCATGCACGCACAAAGTTTCAATAGTCTACACCTCCTGCAGCGCCAGTCTGGTGCATGTCGTACTTTTTGTAATGCAAATACATATACTACTGTATACTAGCTGATCTCGCGCTTGAAGCCGTCGATCAACACAAGCGGTGAAAGCCGTGTTCCTAGCGTACGGGCGTTGGTGAACTTCGTATTGGATGCGGAGGTGTGGCCGTGTTGAGAGATAAGGGGGTTACTGTGGTGGGAGAGTTACTGGCATTTTCATCTTGTCTTTTTCTGTGTGTGTTTTGGGGAGATTTGTTCGAGGTTTAGCTGATATGGCGCTGCTGATGGTCTTGAGGAGGTTGGACATGCACAACCGCTGTTGAGGAATGATGCACACAGGCGAACAGAGACTTTCATTTACATCATGTAGGTGCAGATGTCTCGAAAATCTTCTTCAAAAAGTCCCATGTTCTTCATCGTGAGTACCCGTTGAGCTGGCATGTGAATTCGCGTAGCCCTCGCCTCGGTTACGTCACCGCGACGCTGCGTGAACTTTGAAAGTTTCACGCCTCTTGCAACCAACCATACGATGCGCAACACCCCATGATACGAATCTGTGCCCGAGCGACGTTTCGCTCATCGATACCTCTGAAGCGCCAAAGATGGCCTGTCCAGCGCTTCTTCAGCGGCACGCAATGGCGCCGGGAAGACCCGCGGCTCGATGAGTTTGGGCGCCGGATCACGGATGAGTTTGCGGAGATGAGGGAGAAATACGGTACATTGAATTTTATGGGGTCTGAATCAGGATGATACTGACTTGCAATAGACACACCAGTATGTTCGCGGTCTAGGGACGACTAGAATCGACGCTCAGATGCTTAGAAACACACCATCATCCTCGCGCATGGCCTGCTGGGCTTCGATGAACTCCGGCTCGCGGGACACTTTCTCCCGGGACTTCAGTACTGGCGTGGGATAACTGAGGCGCTGTCGCATAATGGGATCGAGGTTATTGTGGCCGCTGTTCCGCCGAGTGGGAGCATCGAGGCTCGGGCGGCCAAGTTGGCTGAAAGCATTGCGCAGAAGGCGAAGGGGAAACAGGTCAACATTATCGCGTAGGTCGGTTGCAAATGCTAGTACATGGGAGATGGCTAACGATTGGCAGACACAGCATGGTATGACTGGATGTGAAGATAGGAAAGTACATGTGCTGACTTGAATGTAGGGGTAAATTCGATCTGGTCCAACACCACGCTTCATTCTAATTATCGCAGTGGCCTCGACTCGCGATACATGATCAGCCGCCTTCGCCCCACCGACTTCAAGATCCTGTCCCTGACCACGGTCGCCTCGCCGCACCGGGGCTCTGCGTTTGCAGACTACATGTTCGATACGATAGGCCGTATGTCCTTTACGAAGAGATGGGGATACATATTCTGACCTCGCGGTAGCACGGCGGATCAAGCGCATCTACAAAGTGATGGAATACTTCGGCTTCGAAACGGGTGCCTTCTCCCAGCTCACGCAAAAGTACATGGCAGAGAGCTTCAACCCACGCACACCTGATATCGGAGA
>Ga0265780_10001466_pt1 | contig 33076 bp, 30 predicted proteins | sample P1T30metagenome_FD_192432 | JGI IMG/M metagenome (GOLD analysis project Ga0265780, IMG submission 192432) | Plant litter microbial communities from East Loma Ridge, Irvine, California - P1 T30 | ecosystem: Environmental > Terrestrial > Plant litter > Unclassified | place: USA: California...
GCCGGAGCCTGTTTCCTGTAGTTGTCGTTGAAATCGTATGGAAATGCAGCGGCTTGTGAAACAACAAGAATCAACGACAGCAGAGAAGGAGGCAAAGCTCTATCGAGCATGATTGAAGCGAAGGAATGGTGAGGGAGGGGTGGTTTTCAACACGCCAGAATGTCGATCCAGATCCAATGCAGGTTCAGACTGTCCATCACCCGGTAGAAAGGTACCGGTTGAATTCGAACCGTATCACAACTGGCAACATGGCGATATGAGGGATGGGCGGCTGGCCAGTATTTCTAGGAGCAAGCTGCAAGTGGACAGAGACGGTAAACGAGTTACCAGGAGCGAAGGCTGGTCTAGGGTGTTCAGAGGTGTGATTGGAGAGAGTGTTTCTTGAGCGACATGATGGCGTCCAGTCAATGCAGTCAATCACGCGCTGGAGCGGGGTCGCCTCTATGCGCGCTAACACCAAAGAAGAACCGGACGACCGACACATGGCAGATCCTGTACGGACTTGGGCGTTGCGCAATCCGAGTCGCTGAGGAGGAATTGCGAGCCTCGTTGTCGTTGTGGCGCCGCGCAGTGAGCTTGTCGTCCGAAGTCATGTCAAAACGTCGTCGAGAAACATGTTTCGCCGGCCCGCAGCGCTCGAGCACCCAAAATAACCCAGCGCATGGGCGATCTGGTTGCTGCGAATCGGAGGCACAGTTTGCGGGAAGAAGCGGTCCGCCTGCATGAGGGCGAAGACCCCTGTCGTTGAGAAAGGCCGTTGTTTTCGCGCATTCCCATTCGTTGCAGCATGGTTTCTGTAAGCGCTGCCACGACTCACTATCACCTTATCACCCAGCCACTCCCTCGCGCTTTCTGTGTGACGAGCATGAATCGGCCGGCTTAGAAAAGCTACTTGAGTCTGGCCGTACGCCATTCCTCCACGCGATTTTGCACGTTCATGCAAACTGCGTGGACGATCACAGACTAGCGATTCCATTATTAGGCCGCATTTACGCCGTCATGCGTGATAGCAGACGACATTGGTCGTTTTGCGATTCATCTCACGCTGCGTGACCGATTAGCATTTTTCGGCAGTGGTCATCGGACAGTCAGTCGGTCGACCGAGAGAAAATGAAGCGATATCAGTCCAGGAATACAGGTAGTAAGGTATGGATTTCAATGTCCGGTCGCATGATGCCTTAGGCTGCTATCACACCGTTGCTCACTACATACCTAACACGCATCGTTTGATGCTGGATTAGCGAATGCTAGCAAATATATCTGCCCAGGAGAGGCTTTGGGAGCTTACCCTGCCAGATCCCAAGCATGACGGCACGCCATCTTGTCGTGAGACGACCGTCTGCCGACGAGTGGCTGATCACTTTCCTTCGGCTTTCGCGACAAGCGCTTCGTCCAGACCATGAGGTTCCCATACGCTCTTATCCTTCTTGTTCTGCACCCAGAGAATGTCGCCCTTGAGATAGGCAATCGCTCCTCCCTTTCCAGACGCGCTCGCCGTGATTCTGAACAAGGGCAGACCAGTCGTGTCGTGTGCCTCGCGCAGCGGTATCATCAATAGGTTCTCCTCCGCACAATACTCCTCTACTACGTCCTTAAAAGTCATCTCATCCAATTGTGGTGCGGGGCGAGGCGCTTCCATGTTTACAGACTTTGAGAACTGAGGCGTTTCAGGAGACGCCCGGGCGCTTTCGACACGCGGCGCTGGGAGATCTGTCAGCCTCGCTGATCCCAGGTCGAGGGCCTGATTAATCAATGTATAGACTTCGTCCCAACAGGCAGCCACGGACGGCAGGTCGTTGATATCCGCTTTCAGAATCTCGTCGCGCCACCACTCTATCCATTTGTCAACCTCACCGAATACCACCTCTTCACTTGACAGCCACTGGTGAATGATGTCGAGGAATTTGGGGAAGAACTGGGCTCTTAGTAACTCGCCGATAGTCTGGTTGGATATCAGGCCCTTCCAAGCGAAGACAGCTTCCAGAGGTGCCAAATCTTGCTCCGCAGGATTGACTTGTAAGTTGTCTCGTAGATAGGCAGCCAATCGAGGGACCAAATGCGTGGTTAGCAAGTGGTCGAACTCTGCTTTGCCAAAGACTTTCCTCCACGACTCCATGCCAGCCAGCGGGCCCCGAGACAAGTCGATTGACTGCAATGCATGTCGGAGTTTGCGCTTCACCTCGGAAACTAGACCCGTGCCCTTGGGGTCGAGGTCTGATGGCCTTAGGTATGGCAGCCATTCTACAAGCCATGTGTGAGGGCTCCTCTTAAACTTGCGTGGATTCCAGTCGTGGACTGAAGTAGAAAGCTTCCGTGTCACTTGCTCAAGCACTCTCTTCGCGACAAATGGTGGCAGGACCGGAGTCCAGGTTTCGAGTAGATGCACCATCGGATGAGGTTCTTTTACATCCCATTGGGTGACTGCTGAGCTTACCATCGGCAGCCACAACTTGAGCATCATGGTCTCGTAGGATGAAGTAGTGCCGCGCTTGATTGCTTCTTCCTCGTCGATGGTGGTGCGCGCGACCAGCGCTTCTGATGGGTGTGTGTATTTTTGAGTGCTGATTCTCCTGCTTCGAGGTTGTATGACATCGGCGAGCTCGGTGAAAGCAGCTGCCGCGTCTTCGAGAGCATCGTCTAGCGGGGACCACGATGCGATCATGTCGGAGAAATGTGGGTATATGACTGCGACGGATTCGCGGTGGAGAGGTTTCGAGGGGTACGCAGCGCGGAGCGATTTGAGGCCTTCGGAAGCCTCCTTGAACGAGGTGGTGCGCAATGATTGTAGTCTCGAGCGCATGTCTTCCGCCTCGTCCATTTGCCTCTCCAATGCCTCTAGCTCCTTCTCCAATGCCCATTCTTGGGCGGGTATTGCTTCGCCCTCAATCTGCAGTTCTTCAAAGGCCTCGGAGAAGCTGTTCAGGTCCCGGCGCACGCGTGCTTGCAAAGAAGTCTCGAAAGGTACGACATGGGTGCCACGGAGAGATACACCGGAGGTCGGGGTCGATGCACCCGTCGTTGCGTCGATGATGGACTGCAGCGCCAGAGGCACATGCATGCCCGCTGCCTCCATCTCGAAGACCGTCTTCTTCGGCCGCGGTGCTGCTGTGGGCGCCTCCCCTTTCGCCTTGGCCTTTTTCTGCTTCTTCTTTCGGCGCTCCTCCTCGGATGTGTCGACATATTCCTCGCCATTGGCTTCTGCCTTCCTCCGCTCTTCTCGTCGCTGCTGCTCGCTCTTTTCAGCTACGATACCAACACCGCCTTTGGTGCCGCGCATGACCACTTGGATGGGCTCCGAGATACCCTCTCCTTCGCGACCCAGACCACCTTCACCCGTGTAGCCCATCTTGGCCAGCAGCTTTGCGCCGAAGCCCGACTTGAGTTTTGCGCTGCCATCGTCGAGTTTGGCCTTCTTTTTTGGTTCTTGCCGAAACGTGCGCTTGCGCTTCTGGCCGTCGGCGTCGGCGTCGGCGTCCATGATGAAGTCGGTGCAGCCCGAATAGGCGAAAGCACGTGATGTGGCCAATTCACCGTCGTCAAGTGCGCATCGGCGGGCGAGGTCGTGTTCAGGCGCAGGTCGGCTTGTGAGGATTATTCTCTCTCGGTGCAGTCGCGCATGGTCAAAGTTGGGCGTGCCAAGAAACGGTTGTCTTCTCGGAAAGCGGGCGGCGTGCCACCCTTGCTGTTGACGGAGGCTATTATTGGAAGACGGTTCGGAACATGCGGACTGCTCATGGGACATGGATGCATGTTTCGGTACAACTATAACGCGCTGGTCTCTCTCCTTTCCTTGCGCGATAAGCAGCATTCACTCACAAAGTCACGCTGTCCTGCGCTGGTGTGTCTTGCCTGTCTGTCTGCCATCTGCGCGTCATGGCCTCGCCGCCGCCCATGGCTCAGCCCCTTGCTGCCCGCTCTCCCGATAAGGCCAATGTCAACTTGCGCCATCCCATTCCGGACCTACAATCGCTACAGGGGGCGTACGTGGGCAACATTGAGCGACTGGAGGAACACGCCGAGCGCATGAGTGAATCAGGCTCGGATCTGGGAGAGGAGATTCGCAAGCTTCACACGGAATTGAAGCGATCAGACAGCCGCGACGAAGCCACCCGCCACACGAGCAACCGCAGCCGCAACGTCTCCATCAGCTCACATGCAAACTCGATAGTGGATGTAAACGGCGCCGCCAGATGGGGAGGCTACTCGCCGGGAGGCTATGTGACATCACCGGTCAGCTCGCTGCGTTCCAACTCGTGGTCCAACCCCTCGGTGCCCGTGAATCGGCAGCGCTCCGAGTCCAAAGCGTCACGCCTGGGGCAGGTCGTGCATCCCAACGAGATTGACGAGAGAGCCAACTTGGCCATGTCTCCAGGCTCGCCCGAGTCGCTGCGGTCTGCACCGCTCGCCATTCACACCTCGGACTCGCCGCCGCCCCAGCCCGCCCGCAAGGTCTCCTCCTTCACCCAAAACTACGAAGATATTGCCAATGAGCTGCGCGACGAGCTGCGGAACAGCGTCATCCTCGACCCGCTCGTGCATCATGGCGACGAGCAGCACTCGGAGGAATACCGGCGATATGCCACGCGTGACGACTACCCCGACCGACCGCCGACGGCAGCCTCGACCGACACCTCGCGGCAAGCACGCCTGGAGTGGCAGGACTTCGACGGCGTGCACTGCCCGGACACTGTCCCAGAGGAGGACGAGGACCACAGCCGACACTCGTCGTTCAGCAACAGCATGCTGAAGCTCGACGACTACACCACTGCAGGCGCACCGCCCCCGGACGATGGCATGGTCTTCTACCCAGCCCCGGTGCCGAGACTCCTGAACCTGCCAAAGCGGCTGTCGCAACTGCCTGCATCCAACGTACAGGCACGCCGACGCACACAGCTGCTCGACTCGATGCAAGCCGAGAACAGAAAGTCAGCGCCCATGCTCGGTGAAATGACAGCCGACGCCCCCAGTCCGCCCAGAAACAACCGGAAAAGCATGCTCAACCTTCCACCTCAGCTCCGAGCTAGCGCTTACTTCGACAACCAAGCTGCCCCGTCGCAGGAATTTGCTGTCCAGGGGGAGTCTGCGCAAGACACCCTCGAAAGCATCCTGAATGCCTCTGCACGTGCCCCAGTCTCCGCCTTCACTGACCATCCCTTTTCTGGACATGTCGGACCAGAAGTGTACCGACCTGAGCACAAGCGCAAGAGCACCGCCAGGCTCCCAGAAGTGCCTCCGACCCTCGCGGAAACGAGGCGGCGGAGCTCTTTCAATATGCTCAACACTAAGCGCAACTCGAGTGGTGATCCCCTGAACAAATTGAGAAAGCGCAACAGCTCGGCTGACATGAACTTGCTCATCGTGAAGGCGAGTGAACAGCGGATGAGTCTTGGCGATCAACTAGACCATGTTTATGAAGACGATCGAGGCCCAGAAAACCATGACGGCCAGGACCCGGCACGCCACTCGATTCATCATGTAGAAGGGCGCAATCCTGATGATGTGTATGATGAGGAGCACCAAAACGATGAAGAGCCCGAGCCAGAGGAGGCCGAAGAAGAGCCTCAGTACTTTGGAGCCCCCACCACACTGCTTGCAGAACTTCAGATGCGTAAAGCAAAGCAGAAGACGCGTAACATGAACTACGCTACCTTGGTTGAGCAGGGCAATATGCCAACACACAGAACACTCCTTGAACTTGACGACATAGCTGAAAAGGAGAAACAGAAGCGTCTCAAAAAGAAGGTCAACCTGGCATGGGAAGCACAAGGTGAGGACGACGACTCTGACGATGACGTTCCCCTGGCTGTCCTGTACAAGCAGCCCCAGCAACAGCGTGAAATGGATCGCCCCCTAGGACTGATTGCACGACGAGAGCTCGAAGATAAAGAACCACTAAGCTATCGCCGTGCTAGGCTACGTGGAGAAAGTCCCAACAGGCGAGGTTTGCGCCAGACACCAAGTCAGATGCACCTTGCCGCACCCACAACCACCACACCAGGTCCCGAGACCGATGAGGAGGAGGGTGAAACGCTTGGGGATCGCATGCGTCGTCTACGCGAGAAGAAAGAGCTCGACGAGGCCCTGGGCAACGACATCCGCAAAAGCACCATCAGCCTCGACTTCGCCAGCGAAATGATGAGCAAATTCGGCGTATCCGACGAACCAAAAGACGCATCCCAACCGGCCCCATCCCCTGGCGTCGAAGAAGAAGAAACTCTCGGCCAACGCCGTGCCCGCCTCCAAGCCGAAGCCGCTGCCCGTGGCGACGCCCCAGCAGACACCACCCGCCCTGGCCTGCGTCCCCACATGAGCATGGCCGACATCCTCTCCGCAAATCCCATCGACGTACACAACCAAACCCGCAAAGTCTCAGACCAGCAACTCATCTCGCACCTGCCCCCCGGCAGCCTCCTGCAGCAAAACGTCGTCGCCGAAGAGCGCCGCAAAGCCGAGCGCATGAACCAAAACATGCGTGCCTCGAGCTTCGGATCGTACAACCCGCTCGTCGGTGCCGCAGCGAAGAAAAACGACGACGACCAGCCGCTCGCACTGAAGATCCAGGCGTACAAGAATCGCATAGCCGGCATTCCCGATCACCACGCACAGAGCATGATGTTCAACAACGGACTTGCGACTCCCAATCCTGCAATGAACATGAACATGAATATGAACATGGGCATGAACGACGGCACGCAGTCGATGATGATGGGCATGAACGGCATGGGCATGATGTCGCAGCCGAACCTCGGCATGATGCCTATGATGGGCATGTCGCAGCAGAATCTCGGCATGATGGGCATGCAGCCGCAGATGGGCATGCAGGGAATGCAGGGCATGCAGCCGCAAATGGGCGCCATGCACACACCCAGTATGATGGGCATGCCCATGAGCGGCATGCCCATGAACATGAACGTCATGGGCATGATGATGCAGCCGCCCATGGATCCAAGACAGAGAGATCAGATTGATCGCTGGATGCAGAATGTTCAGCATTAGTCTGTTTTCACATTTGCTACTTCACATCAAGAGGTGTTGTAGGATCGTTCGCTTATATGTAGATATGGTGTAGGCGTGTGCATTTTAGGGTCGGTATTTGGACGGGATGGGACGGCGGGTGGGATCGCGCGGCATAGCATTTCTAGGCGTTCTTTTTAGATTTGTCGCAGGCAAGGGAGATGGTAATCTGCTGTGGGCAATTTCAGACACGATTTATCGCAGCTTTTTCGTCTGGATGCTGAAGTGGGATTTTTGTGTTTGGAAGACGATGTGACATGTGCTTGAAGTGCTCGGGTTATACTGCCCTCCCATGTCGTCGATGAGAGGGCATGTGCTTGCGCGAAGTCCGACACAAGTCACGATAGGCAGTTTACGCCATACGACTCACGCCGAAGAAGCGTACACTGGCCAACAAGAACTCAAAAAGAACGTCGCAAGCACTACTCAAGCCACAATAACACAAGCCAGCCAGAACCATCCAGCCGACCCTTGATTTGAATTAAAACCCGCACCGTGCGCGCCACTACACTGGCCAATCTAATATCGCAACACCACGCCTCCGCCCTCGGAGACGAAAACAGGCCCAAGTACAAAAGAAAAAGCACCCTCTTTTCACACTGCGCTGCGCTGCGCTGCGTTCCAACTCTGCGCACTCTTCCAGGAACCAACAGAAGAAGCAATACCCGCCATCGGGGAACGAGAAAAAAAGAAAAAAGGTGTCGCTGGGAGGGAAAACCGCTAAATGCATTTACGAGAAAAAGAACCCCATGATCCCGTGCCTGTAGGAAAAAAAAAGAAATCCGAGGAGGGGATCTTGTGAAACAACTTTCTTGTTATGCCGGAGTCTTTGCTAAATGTACAAAGGAAATGCGTGTGGTGGGCGAGGTGAGATGGGACATACAGAACGCCGTTCACTCCGGGGTGTTGAGTGTAGGGAGGGGGCGAGTGTGGTGAATGCGCGGGATTGTGTGAGTGTTCGTTTGGAAATGTCCATCGGATGGTTGGGTACCAAACGCGTTGTCGTGATCTGGCGAGAAGTGTGTTGCGCGATGAGGGCACGACGAAAGCGTGATGAGGCGGTCGGGCAGAATATGTAGTTTCGACTCAGCAAAAGGTGGCTCTGGATTCGATTGCGTTCCGGTCGCTGAAGTCAGCTGAGTGTTCCAGGTTCCGTCTTTGGTGATGCCTGCAACGTTACAAGCATTCAGCTAAACAGACTTAGTCGGGTCCCTACTGCGTGAGGTAGTACGTGAGCATCGCTCTATGAACACTGCCGTTGGGAGCCGAAGTGTCCAAGTCGAAGTGTCAATGGTGAGAAAGATGAGTTCTTCGTACAGGAGTTGTACATGGTTATCCTTCGCTGAGAATGATATCAGTACGCCAAATGGCGATCGCCCTGGTGAATTCCGTGCCACTGAGCTGATCAATAGCTGCCCCAAGAATGTGGAAAGCATTTGTTCGTCGAAACTTTGCTTTGAAATCCAACAGGTTCTAAAAGTTGGCGAGTCCATTCTTCGAATGCCGCTTGCTGAAGCGTTTCCTGCCCTTCATTGACTCCGCGTCGCCATGCTCCTTGCGTAAATGTCGAGCGGTTGGGATGTTGACACCTTCAAGTGCCGAGTCCCCACCCAAAGTGCTGGTCGGACTAGATCGTATTGACCCCAGCTCGTTGAGAGCGGCGTCACCAGAGTATGAGCTCGCCATGGATTGTGATATGGCGATTTCTCGTGCGTTTTCGATCATGTCGAGCCATTCCTGGGATGAGTATTTGCTGCCATCAGGATCACTGGTCGTGCTTTTGGTATCCTCGAAAACATATTGCTTGTCTCGCTAAGAGCGTATTAGTAAGAAGAAAAGGGCAGACATGGACACAACACATACTGTTTCTATGAGCCAAGCTGTAAGGCCCTTGGAGTCTTGGTAGGATCTCCAAGCACAACCGGCCGACAAGAGCGACACCTCCTCCTTCAACTTCTTGTCGTTTGTGCCGGCAGCGCACATCAAAACACGGCCGCTTGATGTTATCATCACGAGTCTCTGTCGCTTCTTAACAGTACTACTTGTGAAGAACCGCGAAAATTTCTTAGGGGCTTCCACGGGCTCTTCCTTTCCGCCAATCTGGTGGCCAGGTGGATGATGTGTCACAAACATGTTGCCAAGTTTGAGAATTCTTTCGTCACGTTTTGAAAGCACAGGCGACCAATCGATGTCCAATTGGCTTGGCGGTGGTAATTCTGTGATGAGGCGTGGCTTTGGTGGCATTTGCCTACTCGCTTGAGTGGACGTTGCTGGTGTGGATGGGCCTGGGAACGTGTTATCAATTGCGTCTCAAGATCGGTGCCTGAACTTACCATTGAGCTTGATGGGCTCTTGCGCTGGCGGACTGTAGGCCTTCAATCGTGGGGCCTTTTGTTTCCACAGTCCTTTGCCCCAGATGATGCCATCAAAGAAGGCATGGTTCTTGATGTGCTCCATTGGCAGACGTGTCAGTGGATCGAGAACCAGTAACCGCTCAACGAGATCTTTTGCAAGAGGGGGAAAGCCATCAGGGAAGGTGTAGTCCAGGCCAACAATCTTTTGGAATGTTTGGTATTCGTTTCCAGCTTTGAATGGGGGTCGCCCCGCTAGAAGTTGATATATGATGCAGCCAAATGCCCAGAGATCGCTCGCTTTGCACGCATTCTTGTCTGTCAGCAGCTCTGGAGAGACATACTCGGCCGTTCCGACGAAGGACTTGGCTCGATCTGACTCGGCGCCTTCCAGTGGATCACCACTCGTTGAGCCCATGCCGTTCGCGTGCTTCTGTTCCAGGATCTTTGCAGTGCCAAAGTCGGTGATTTTGACATGCATTTGGTCGTCCAGCAAGACGTTCTCCGGCTTCAAATCCCTGTGTATTACGCCTTTGTTGTGCATGTAGTCGATGGAGTCGAGTATTTGCGCGCCGTAGAAGCGTGTGCATTCAACGTCGAATGTGCCGATCTTCTTAAGGAACCCGAGGAGCTCTCCGCCGGATGCCAAGTCGAGCACAAAATACAGCGACCGCTCGTCCTGGAATGTGTAGTACAGGCGGACGATGCCGGGATGCTCCGTCAGCCTGTTGAGGGTGTCTTTCTCGATGTTGACGTATTTGACCTTCTTCTCCTTTATGATGTGGCGCTTGTCGAGGACCTTGATGGCGTATTCTCGCAATGTCTGGCGGTCGGTCGCAGCGAGCACGGTGCTGTAGGAGCCCTCGCCGAGTGTGCGTCCGAAGCTGAAGTCCTTGACGCCCTTCTTCACCACACGCGTCACGGGCCTGCCATTCTGGTCCATCTCCTGCCGTGTGGTCAGAGCGGCGCCTTTTTCTTTCCACTCGTCGGTACTCGAGAGCGGTCCGCCCTCGATGCTGTATGGTGAGCTGGAGAGCTGTGTGTGCGGTACATGTGGGCCGTCCATGGGAATCCTCCGCGAGCTTCTCCGCGGGGGTAGTGGTCCGTTTATGGCACTCATCTGGGCCGACTGGCGGTACGGGTCGCGTCTGCTGGCGTCGCGCGCGGGCATGGCACTTGGGGCGACTCTCGAGCTGCTGGTCCGCCTGACGTCGCCGGCCATTGCCTCGTCGTTGTATCTGTAGGTGCCGGGGGCGGTGGTGGAGGTGCTGGAGAGATTGGGGTGCTGGTACATGCTTGTGGACAAGGGCCGTTCGCGCATGGGCTGCTGGGCCTGGGGCATGGGATTCCGCGGCTGCAGCATGGGGGCGGCGGCGTAGGGCGAGTATGCGGCCTGGTGCTGGGCCTGGTGGGCCAGGGGCATGGACTGGCGGTGGGACAGGCGTGGTGAGTAGGATGACGACGACGACGAGGCCGTCTCGGCTAGGGGAGAGGGATGGGCTGAGGGCGAGGAGCCGGGCGAGGCGGTGCCAAAGGCGCTTGCATTGATCCCCAGCGAGCCCAGCGCGGGCTGCTGTTCGGGCAGGGCGAGCGGGGGGTCTCGCGACGGCGGCTGCAACTGCTGCCTCTCGGTGACGGTACTCGACGACGAGGCTCGCGAGGGCGACGATGCCGGCCGCGGCGCTGCACCGTCGCTGTTCAGGGCGTGCGGGGATGCCAGCGACGGCGACGGCGACGCGCAGTCCTCGTCGGGGTTCGCGATGCGCAGCCCGCCGAGGGACTGCGACAGGCTCAGGTCGCCATTCATCGTGGCAGCCGGTGGGCAGCTTGGGCGGGAAACGAGCGAGAGGTGACGGGTCGGAGCAGCAAGGGGACTGCCCGCAGCGCGTCGGGTGCGACGGGGTCAGAGTGCGGGACAGAGGCGGGCAGTGGAGGCATGGGGACGCCCAGAGGCCAGTATAGCGAAGGGTGCGAGGGGAGAATGGCCGTCGCGCTGAGGATGGCGAGCTGCACGCCGTTGACTCCAGCCCGGGACACGCTTGGTGATGTCGATATGTCTTGGCGTCAGGCGCGCCTTCCACCGCCGTCTCTCTTCCACCCTTCCACCCTTCCACCCTTCCACCACCGTCTGCCTACGACGCTGCATTTACCCTCCACTTCCACTTCCCGCATTGCGCGTTTCTGTGCGACGGGGCATGCATGCAGTGCCAGCCTCTACGCCCGTCTGCCCTGTCGCGTTACGCAGGCAATATTGCACATGCATCGCTCCCTGCTGCTCCTGGATATTCACAAATATGCTCCATCCCACGTCAAACGTCGACCTGGAGCGTCACTGGACTGGCCCAGGATGGATTCCACATCATGGACGGCACACTAAAGCTTGTCTACTCTCTGCTTAGGTAATAGGTAAGTGTAGCTGCAACATTCGCATGATTTGGTAGGAGCTATCATGTCGTCACGTGCGAGCCCTAGACGTTCACCCATACCTACTAAATGGGAAGGCGCTCCACACAAAAAAGTGCAGTAACCACCATGGCGCGAGGTAGGAAACCGTTGTTCATCGCAGCCCTCCGTACCATCATGTTTCTACACTCAACTTTTTGGATCTGACATCATCTTGTCCACAGCATTTCTCTCGCCATTCCATTCGCTCAACCTCTGTGCAGACCATGCTTCGTCTTCGCCCGTCCGAGATCACGCTGACGTCCGAGGATGTCGACGAGGCTTTCCGCCGCATTGCCAGCAGACGTAGTCTTAAGAACGCGAGACATGTTTCACCACAGCAAGGACGTCCAATGCTCCGTCGTGGTCCGCAGCGAGCAGTTCACGACGCCATCACCACCCTTGGGGACATTCCTATACTGAAACCCAGACCTCAGCGAGCTACTGATTCGTCTTTTGATGACCAGTCTGCAGAGCCTTCTGAGCAGACGACTCCAAGTCCCAGAGCGCGGACTGACAGCGTGCGAGGCCCCATGTCAACTTCTGAGACTGAAGAAAGGACACCAGCACCTGTCGATTCGCCTGCTCCGTCCTCCCTCCGGATCTTGCATCTACCTTTCCGGCCTGGGAGGGCTCACAAGAACAGTCCAACTCCTTTGGCTGCAGCTGAGCATCTCACGCATGGAGATGCAAGCTCTCCTTCTCACACTGCCTCTCAATCAGCCATGACTCCCACCAACTCTGTCAATTCTGCTGAAACTGATCAACAAATCTCACCTGCTCGTCCAGCCTCTACGACAAGCCAAGCTGAGTTACGTGGAGGGGGTCTAACGCCTCCACCATTCCCATGTGGTGATGATGACAGAGGGCCTCCGGACCACACCTCAGATCCCGAAAACCCGACTCTGCACCTCAAGAGTTACATTGACGAGAGGAGGCAATGGGAGGATCGACCTCGTTTCACGATTCGTGAACCCTGGCCGCAGGGCTGGCAGACGGAGCCACATCGTCCCCGCGAGCGTATGCCGACGCACATGCGTAGTCTTTCGTCAGGAACTGCACCTACATTTGGATTGTCTACTCAGCCACAGGATCACTCGGCCACTGCCTTGGATGCAAGAAGCTCTGTCGATGACGTGTTCGGTACACGAGCAGCACGCCAATCTTCAGCATACTTAGCGTATCATCCAGATAATTTTGGTAGTCAGGAAGACCATCCACCAGCTGGTACGTCGAGACGATTCAGCAGTGAAGCATCGGCTGCCAGTGGAGCCTATTCATTCTATGAACTGCCTCCCATGTCCCGTCAGGTAAGTGGAAGCCAGCCGGGGAGCCACGACACTGCCCGGCCTCAATATGATGGATCTGCAGCAGCTGCACAAGCCAGCCGTGGCGCGTATCATTCCTTCCGCCCTTCGAATACACCAATGTTTGGCTCTACGGAGCAATTGCCAAGGCATGTCACCGCCGCCGGTCAATACAGCGTATCTCCGCTGCCCTCGTTTCCTTACAATCGTCACAGCACTCATGCTGTATCGCCCACACCATCTCAAATGGGAGCCATTGCGTCAACCCGTGCATCGTCACAAGCATCTGAAGGGCAATGGCAACCTGCGTGGCATGACCGACCATCCACCCCGCCCGGTTATCAGGCTGCACCTCCGGGCAGTGCATTCATACTGCAACCGCCTATATGGAATGGTCGACCACCCATTCCGTCTGGTTATCAAGCCCCCCCTCCGGGCCATAGCTATTCGAATGTCCCTCTGCAAAGATTCACGCCATCCACAGGAGACATAGACGCGGCCACTGCAGCGATGCAGGGCCGTCCTTCGCCCCTCGATCCTTATTCTGAATACTATCAGCATCATCTTTCACAGCAGAACGCGCGGCCACCAACGTCTGCACAACCCGTAGCTCCATATCCCATCGACCGATACAGTGCAGGGTCTCGACACAGTGTGACAGACGCCGCGCGCAGTTCGACTAGTCGTTCACAAAACGCGCATGCCCGAGATCTATACGTTGCTCCTAACGGACGTAATGCGCACACTGTTAGATCAAATCAACGATCCAGCGAGAACGCACCTGCCCGACCGTCTGCCCAGATCAGTGATCCTAGCCGCAACAGTCAGGTCCAGCGACACAGAGAGGTCTTCGAGGCAATGCGCAATTGGAACCCCAGCGACGACCTTCAGCCAGGCCCGTCTCGGCTCAGCTTGCCTCCTTCAACAGCCCCCCGTGATGCCTCAAACCTATTTCGAGCACCCGATTGGAATCGACCTGCTGCAATCAACATGCCATGGCGACGTACGCCAGAAGCGTCAAGTAGTCCAATTTCTCCAACCACTCGACGTCCGAACCCGCATCTCGACCCTTCTGCGCCAACCTACAGACCAAGTTCATCACCTGACCTTCCCCCTACGATTCCCCCCCGCAATGGACCCAACATGCGCGGTGGAGCGATCCCAGATCGCACCCAGACCCACGCTCGCCGTCGTGTCACACTAGCGCGTTCTCCGAACCACCTCCATCCGCCTCGCGCCTCTCTTCCTCTCCACCACGCAGTCAGTCTCCGATCCCCGCTTCTTCATGCTGCGAATCCGGTGCGCCCAATTCGCCGGGTGCCGCCGCAGCAGCGCGATCAGGAGAACTCGGGTGCGGGAGAAGAGCAGTTGATGAGGCAGGAAGCCGCGGCTATGCGCGCGCGGTATGGGGAAGATGTGCAGAGGGGGGATGTCATGGACGAGACGCCGCCGCGCGTGGGAAGGGTTGAGAGGAGGATGTTTAGCTGAGGACGGGTTTGATAAGTGAGGTAGTGCTATTGTTTTGAGATTGGGTAATGAAGGTGGGTTGGATATGGGAAGTGGGGTGAGGAAAGTTTGGTATGTAGATTTGTGAGTATTCATAGCGAATACATGGCTATAACGTGGTATGGAAATGGAGGTTCAAAGATCATGACGGATGTGTGGATGTCTTTTCAGCTACTTGAACCAACGCCACACCAGTGCTTTTCCCAGCTTAGCGTGCCGCGCTCTGGTTGTATAACCCCCTCATTTCTCCGAACACCCTCTTAGCAGGCCACATCAAAAGCCTGATCTTCTTCTAAAAAGACGACTGATAATCTCTATGTTCGCCACTTCTCCTGTCCCAAAAAAAAAACAGGACAAAGATGCCATGTTTCTTTCTCCCTAGAAAAACAATCGCATAACTTCCCATGTCTCTCCGCTGCTCTTTTTTTCCCATCTACCAAGTATGAAAACCCAAGGAACATCTTCTATGCCCTTGGTTCTTATGGATTGTCCGGAATCCTTGCCCCCATGAGCTTCTGGCCCATGTCTTCCATCACGATCTCATCAAGAGCACCCTCCATGTCAGCACCTGACCTCTTCTTCTGCTTCGCTGCCTTTTGCTTCTCATCATGCTTGCTCTTCCTCTTGCGCACGAGTTCATTCTCCTCTCCCTTCTTAACTGTTAGTCTGAATCATGAGTGAGTTATAGAACACATGCCGGCTCTCTGAGTGGCTTGAGCTCGTCGCGAATGACTCTCTTGATTTCGACCTCCTTCACCCACAAGTCCTTCTGCACCCTTCCGTTTCCAACCCGCAACTCAACCGCAGAGCACAAGAATGAACCCATACGGTCACCTTGACCTGGGGTAAACTCTGACAACACGGCCAGTGTCGCAAGCGACCGCGTATCCCACGAACTTGGACAGAAGTCTCGCTCGTGATGCAGAGCTGGGAACTTAGACATGTCGATGCCCCAATTGTCGGCAATGATGTGCAGGCTGTCGTAATCGCTGTAGTTCTCTACGAGCTTTCTCTTGGGTGTGCTCTCAAGGGCGGCTAAGAGCATGTCGACATCGAGCGGATCCATGGTAATTTGGGTCTCGTTGGTGGCGCCCTCGGAGATGATCTGGTCGCGCTTCTCGGAGCGACTCATGTGCGCAAAGCTCGTCATTGTGAGGTTTCCAAGGCGCGAGCTGAGGATAGCGCAGGTTGAAGTTGAGGAAAGAAGAGAGTAGAAGAGAAGAAGGGTCGTAGCAAGATATATCTCGCGAGCGCGAGCTAGTGAGCTCCACGCGACTCTCTCACCTGAAGGCACACTCAATTTCACCTTAGATAGACGTCAGGTACCTGCAGTGAGCTCTGCAGTATCCTCTTTCACCTCAGATAGGCGGTATGTAATCGCAACGCGGCATGCTAACCGAGCAGGTGAGAACGGGACCTTCAAGTTAGAGGGTAGCCACATGCGAGGTGAAGGGCAGAGCAAACGCGCGCACAATCTCAGTCGAATTGCAATTTGCAATTCGTCTCTTACCATTTTGAGCGACTTGACATTTGTAGTAGGTTATATATTAGTTGAAGCTGGATCTTTTCATAAATCAGAACACCAATTGGAATAATCTGTTAAACCCTGGATGGGACCCTGGAGCCTGGGCTTTGGAGTATACCGTGTGTTGTGGGATTATTCTTCGACAGTTCGATCCTGTCTGTAGCCAATTCTGGCGCGTTCTGATTTTTTGCACTTTTTTCGGTCATATTTTGGTAAGCAAGTGTCTGTAATTAGGTACGTATTCAGCGACTAGACTAAGGTAATTTTGACAGTTGCTTATTAGTTAAAAATTTAAATAGAAGTTTTCTTACGAGATAGAGAAGCCTTCTCTCTCCTCTAACGAGCATCGATACTAGAGCAAATATATGCATTTTGGCAACTAGAGTTTAAACAGAGGTAAGGCTCAATATACCTACTATAGTACTAAGCAGCCTTAAGTGAGTAAAGCATAATCGAGATTAGAAGGTTAAGCGGGCTGCAGTAGGCTCTAGGCTTTCCTCTTAACACTGTTTGTTTCCTATTATCTTCGATAGCGCATTACGTAGAATTGTTTTGGTAGCATCTTAGGTTAAGGTAGGCTAGATAGAGAGTATTACATTGGTAATATAAGATTAAGCTACGTATAATAATATAGAGTCGACAAATGCAGATTAGACGGGGTAGCTGTACAAGAAGGGAATTCAGGAGTTTTAGAAGCCGTAAGTGCAGAGCATAGAAGTTACGAAGATTGTATAAGGGAAGAGATAGAGGTATTATAATAAGATATAGGCTGGGGTACATGTAGTTAATAGATTGATGATACTAATAATGCCTGTTTGCCTTTAGTGGGTTTTGTTCGTATGTTGCCGATGTGAGAGATGTGCCGGGAGCTACCTAGATTATACAAGAAATTGTCTTCTGTGCCTCGACTAGGTAACGTGCTATGATCCAGTGTTGAATGAAAACAATCAAATGGAGGTGATATGCTGTCCGATTGCATAGTCCGAGAACAGCCTTGTGGTGTGAAGACTAGCCTTCTGCGAGGGGTGCTTGGCACAGACTCCAGATGTCTTCTCGCAGATCTGGCAGAGCAACCTTAACGCGCTTTCCTGCATCCATAAGCGTGCTGCTATTACACAACGATCTAATAAAAATGCTACTATCACCGAATCGCGAAGCAGACGCGTAAAAGGACGTGTTGCAGGCGGTGACACGCGCTGGAAGCGTATTTCGCAACGTTGAAATGCTTCCCCCTTTTCACCAAGGGCCTACAGCTGTTTTGGTATAGGGCATTTTACCCTTCCACAGAATGTGCATGCCGAGCATTCGCTGCAGCACTACATCTGGCAACGCGATCAGCTTTCCCAGTGAGTTGGCGAAAAAACTTTCATCTTTCATCTCTCACGTTCATGCAGGGCACGCTAGCGCTAGTTGCGTTAGCGCCAGATGGCCCTGGACAACAACGCGTCCAAAACAAACGAAGGCCCTCCTAAACACAACAGCCCCTCTACGTTTCTCACCACCGCCCGATTTTCTTCTACTAACCCCATGCCACCCGCTCAGATCTCGCGAGTCTGAGCCGTTTCTTTCTCTTACCCAACTGCGCCGGCTTGCAGGCAACTGCAATCGCCCACAGCCCGCCATGGACGACTCGATGATGGACGACTCGGTCTTCAGCGACGGCGGCAGCGAAAACTTTGAGCCCCCAGCCAAGCCCGCAAAGGTCACCAAGGCCAAGGCCGCACCAAAGAAAGCCGCTGCACCAGCAAAGCCCCGAGGGCGACCAGCAGGCGCAACCGCGAAGCCAAAGGCCAAGGCAGCGCCAAAGAAGAAGAAGGTGGTCAGCGATGAGGAGAACTCAGATGTCGACATGGCCGAGGACCCACTTGATGACGATGAGTCGCTCCTCCAGGACACTCCTCCCAAGCAGAAGAAGGCACCCGCCCCAAAGAAGTCCAGCGGCAAGCCACTGGCTAACATCGACAACGAGAGCTTCGATGCCGAAGCGGTGAAAAAGGCCTCGGGCGGTGCGAGCAGCAAATACCAGATGGTAGGTTATTTATCGTGAGCGAGGCAGTGCCAATGCTAACTATCGCGCAGTTGACCCATTTGGAACACATCATGAAGCGACCAGACACATATATCGGCTCCGTCGAGCGACAGACGGACAAGATGTGGGTCTACAACTCCACAACCGAGAGCATGGAATACCGCGACGTATCGTACGTTCCAGGTCTCTACAAGATCTTCGACGAGATCCTGGTCAACGCCGCCGATAACAAGCAAAACGACAAGAACATGAGCGAGATCCGTGTCACAGTCGATCGCGAGTCGGGAGAAGTGTCGATACTGAACGACGGCAAGGGTATTCCCATCGAGGTGCATGCGGAGCACGGCATCTACGTGCCTGAGATGATTTTCGGTCATCTGCTCACTTCGTCCAACTACGACGACAACCAGCAAAAGGTTACCGGTGGTCGCAACGGTTATGGTGCAAAGCTTTGCAACGTCTTCAGTAAAGAGTTCACCGTCGAGACCGTCGACTCTAAGCAGAAGAAGAAGTACAGGCAGACATGGACTGAGAACATGAGTGTCATGGGCAAGGCCAAGATTACGGACTTCAAGTCTGGTGACGACTACACCAAAATCTCCTGGAAGGCCGACTACAAGAGGTTCGGCATGGACGGTATCGATGACGACTTTGAGGCGCTGATTAAGCGCCGAACATACGACATGGCAGGAACCCTCCGAGGCATCAAAGTGTATCTCAACAAGGAGCGCGTCAAAGTAACGTCGTTCGCAAAGTATATGGAGATGTACACGAAAGCCATTGCGCGTGAGCAGGGTAACAACGAAGACGACAAGCAAAAGGACGTCATCATCACCGACAAGCACGATCGCTGGGACATTGGTTTTGCTGTGTCAGACGGCTCCTTCAACCAGGTGTCGTTCGTCAACTCGATCGCAACAACATCCGGAGGAACCCACGTCAACTACATTTCCGATCAGATTGTGGAAAAGCTCATGGCGGTCATGAAGAAGAACAAAGCTGCCGTAAAGCTCAAGCCTGCACAGATCAAGAATCACATCTTCTTGTTCGTCAACTGCTCGATTGTCAACCCAGCTTTCACATCGCAGACCAAGGAGCAACTGACGACCAAGGCAAGTCAGTTCGGCAGCAAGCCTGTCCTCACCGACAAGTTCTTGAAAGCCATTGAAAAGACCGAAGTCATCCAGAACATTATGCATTTCGCGCAGCAAACCGCAGACAAGATGTTGAAGAAGACAGACGGCAACAAGCGTAACCGTATCAACAACGCTAAGCTTACCGATGCCAACAAGGCTGGTACCAAGGATGGCCACCTCTGCACCCTTATCCTCACTGAGGGTGAGTCGGCCAGTGTTCTCGCGTTGGCTGGACGTGCTGTTGTCAACCAAGATTTGTTCGGTGTGTTTCCACTTCGTGGAAAACTGCTCAACGTTCGTGATGCGAGCGTCGATCAGATCCTGAAGAATCAAGAGATCCAGAACATCAAGAAGTTCATGGGTCTGCAGCACAAGAAAGACTACTCTGTCGCAGATATGAAAGGATTGCGGTACGGCCATCTCATGATCATGACGGATCAGGATCACGACGGTAGCCATATCAAGGGTCTTCTCATCAACTTCTTGCAGTGTCAATTCCCTAGCTTGCTCAGGATTCCTGGCTTCCTCCTTGAATTCATCACACCTATCGTCAAGGTCTGGAAAGGCGACCCAAAGCACCCGCGAAGCCTCAAGAGCTTCTTCTCCATGCCCGAGTACGAGGAGTGGAAGGAGCAGCACAAGCTGGAGAAAGGATGGGACCACAAGTACTTCAAGGGATTGGGTACTAGCGACATTCCCGACGCGCAAGTGTATTTCAAGGATCTTGACACCCACATGAAGCGCTTCCAAGTCATGCGCGCCGAAGAGGAGAAGCTCATCGAGTTGGCATTCTCCAAAAAGAAGGCGGATGCGCGTAAAGAGTGGCTCGGCAACTTCGTGCCTGGCAACCACTTGGATCTCACAACTTCTGAGATCTCCTACGACGACTTCGTCAACAAAGAGTTCATTCTCTTCTCCATTGCGGACAATCTGCGATCCATTCCTTCCGTCATGGATGGTCTCAAGCCCGGTCAACGAAAAGTCCTCTACACTTGTTTCCGACGCAATATCAAGAAGGATGTCAAGGTCGTCGAGTTGGCTGGTTCAGTTTCCGGATCCACCGACTATGCCCACGGTGAAGCCTCCATGCAGGGCACTATTGTTGGTCTAGCCCAGAACTTCGTCGGCTCGAACAACATCAACTACTTGGAGCCCAGTGGTAACTTCGGTTCTCGTCTCAGAGGTGGTGCCGATGCTGCCAGCGCCAGGTATATTTACACGCGTCTCTCCCCATTCGCGCGTAGGTTGTTCCACGCTCACGACGATGCACTTCTCAAGTATGGAGAGTCCGATGGTCACAAGATTGAGCCCGAGATGTTCATACCTGTGCTTCCCACAATCCTCGTCAACGGATCCAGTGGTATCGGTACTGGTTGGAGTTCTGAAATCCCCAACTTCAATCCCATGGACATTATCGAGAATATCAGGATCCGTCTACAGGATGGCTCATCTAAAGAGGACATGAAGCCCATGACTCCGTGGTACAAGGGCTTCACTGGCACTACCGAGACTCTTGCAGCCGACCGCTTCCAGTTCACAGGTACTATCCGTCAGACCGGTGAGAATGAGCTCGAAGTCACTGAACTTCCAGTGCGCTACTGGACTCAGGATTTCAAGGAGAAGCTCGAAGATATCATCAAGGCTGAGAAGACCCCGGCTTTCATCAAGGACTACATAGACTACAACACGCCAGACCGCGTTCACTTCATCATCAAGATGGAAGACAAGCACATGTTGAACGCGGTGCAGAAGGGCCTGGAAGAGACCTTCAAGCTGTACTCCAAGCAGTCAACTTCGAATCTGGTGGCTTTCGACGCGCAAGGCCGGATTCACAAGTACGCCTCGGTACTCGACATAATGGAAGAGTTTTACCATGTGCGACTCCGATACTACGAGAAGCGCAAGCAGCATCAGTTGGAAGTCATGGAGAAGGAGCTGTCCAGGATGAACAACCAGGCTCGCTTTATTCAGATGATTATTGAAGGCAAGCTTGTCGTCTCCAAGAAGAAGAAGGCGGTCCTTGTCGCCGAGCTGAGGAAGCTCAACTTCACGCCATTTTCGAAGACCGAAGATGCCAAGAAGGCTGGCGAGACCGAAGATGTTCAGGAAGAAGACGAGGATGAGGAGACTGAGCTGGAAATCAGCGCCAGTGATTACGACTACCTTTTGGGCATGGCTATTTGGTCCTTGACCCAGGAGCGTGTCGAGAAGCTCCGCAAGCAGATCGGCGACAAGGAGGAGGAGGTCGATACTCTCATCAAGCTCTCGCCCAAGGACATCTGGAATGTGGATTTGGATGCCTTCGTCGACGAGTGGAACCTTCAGCTCGAGGAAGACGTGAAGCGCAAGAAGAAGATTGCTGGCATCACACGTCGTGCTTCCAAGAAGCTCGGCATTGATGGTGCCAAGGGCAAGAAGAAGAAGAGAAAGGCAGGTGATTCCGACTCAGATGACGACTCTGGATCGGACTTTGGTCCGGCTAAGAAGAAGGCCAAGCCGAAGAAAGAGGGTCTGCTGAATTACCTGCGCCAGGAGGAGCCCGTGAAGAAGCCAAATGCAGCGGCAGCGCTCAAGAGTAGCACAGCCTTTGGCTCAACAAATGCACCAAAGCAAGGCACTCTGCTCACGCATCTTGTCAAGAAGGATAGCACGCCGCAAGTTGATGGGGCATCAGACGATCCGCCTGCCGAGGAGGAAGACGCGCCAGTCACCAAGCGTGCCCGCCCTGCTCCCGCAAAGGTCACCAAGAAGGCACCAGTCGTTGTCTCTGACGATGACTCGGATGTTTTTGCTGCGGTCGCCAAAGAAATTGAGAAGAAGAAGCCAGGTGCGGCTGCTCGTGGTGGTCGTGTCGCAACCAAACAAGTGCCAAAATACAACGTCGACAACAGTGACAGCGACTCTGATGATGGAGATCTGCTTGGCGATGTTAGCACCATGGTCAAGACCATCGGTGCTGCTGGCAGTAATGGCGTCCCGCTGTTCAAGACAACGAGCGCTGCCCGTCCCGTCAGCAACGGAAGTGCTCGTCCAGCTAGCGCCGCGGGAGGTGCAAAGGCCGCAAAGAGGAACAGTCCTATCGAGATCGACGACGACACCACCAATTACGAGCTCTTGGTGCCACAGCCGAGTCCGAAGCGGCCAGCTCCTCGCAACGTCCACGATACCATCATGAGTTCGGATGACGACTCTGATGTCGTGATCAAGAAGCCCGCTCCAAAGCTGACTGCTAAGCCCAAGCTCGCCGCCACCAAGGCTGCTGCGAAGCCCAAGGCCTCTTCCACCCTCGTCGAGAAGAAGAGCACTGCACTGAGTCCTGCGGCGAAGGCTTATGCCGCGAAGTTGGCGAAGACGTCTGGTGCACTGTCTAAGCCGGCTGCCAAGGCGAAGAAGCCTGTCGCCGTCGAATCGGACGACGACATGGAAGACGCGGACGCGATAGCGAATGACATCCTGTCCGACGAGGACGAGGACGAGGACGAGGCGACACCAAAGCCAGCTGCCCGCGCTCCTGCCGCTCGCCCCGGTCGTCGCGCTGCTGCCGCGCCTGCGAAGTACGTCGTCAGCGACGACGAGATGGACTCAGATGAGGCGAGCGAGCCTAGCTTTGAGGACGATGAGAGTGATTAGAGAAATCGCAAATGGGGCGTCACATAGTTGAGGGTCAGCATGGAGGGTGTTTGATACCCAATGGTTGGCGCAGAGGGCGTTTTCGGATGTCTTGACGGAAACTGGTCTTTTTTCATTTCCCAATCCAATATCGACTAGGACCCATGGTCCGCGATGGTGCATTGGCGTCGCTCTTGGTTACATCTTATCATACTGTATATTACATTGAATCATGATCGTTTTCACTTGACTTTCATCGCTACAAGGCTGATTGACTTGTTTGTACAAATATGCTTGTCTTGATGAGTTCAAATGAATGCGTTCATAACTAACTGAGGATAATGCATGGGACGCGCCGCGGTCATTGACTCTGACTTGCTTGTTTTGTTTCTCTCCTGTCTGTACCTGTCCAAAAAAAAAGGTCATGTTTGCTAATTAGGACGATGCGCGCGTCTTGAAGATAATTTTTTGAACCCAGACGGGTGTCAAGAACGGATTTGGAGACATCATGTGATGCGAGAGTTACTATGGCGTATAAGAAGACTGGACGTTGAAGAGTTGATACTTTTGTTAACACTTCTCACGGTGCAGTGCGTGTGGCGCTCAGGTGTATGACAGGGATTTGAACAGTTTGCTGTAGCCTGGATATATTTAACACTTTTTTAAAGAGCAGTTAAGATTTCTTATAGCATTAATTGTATCCAGGCCTCGTTGTAAACTTCTAAGTATACTCCTAAAGACTGCCACATTACTTCGCGTATGTGCAGAGCAGAGACGAATTTCGCCGCAGCCTAGTGCCACAGAAGGAATAGCCACCGTGTGCTACACGCTGCTATTAATTCCGTACCGCATATGGCCCGTATACCGAGCAAAAGAATCGAACGGACCATGAAAGCATCCGCCATCCAAGTATTTGGTTCACGGAATGGGAGAGACATCTCGCATTCCCCGCCCTAGCTCCCTTTGCGCATTCTCACGCCTCCAATAAGATATCTACATGCTGTATGGATCCTAGCAACCACGTTCACCGGAAAATTTCCAGCACGCATGAACAGACCACGGAAGACGGGAAGGCTTACGGGCGAGCGGGTTTGTGTGATAGAACCAGTGGAGGTGGGAGCAGTTGGCACATCGCTACGGAAGAAGTCGCCGACCAGTGTTCGTATGACCTTGATGTGCTGGCGAGTAGGCGCCGGCCACAGGAAGTGCAGATATCCTCGACGTGATTTGAATGGGAAAGTGGCCTAAATGAGCCTGTTGCATCAAGGCCGGCGACGTCCCAGACCGTTAAGAGGGGTATTTATGGCCAGATAGTGAGGCTTGCGAATTTGTATTGCCTGTTTTGTACGTTTTTGGGATATGTTGCATGGGTCGTGGTACAGTGCGACCTGTCAACTGTCAGTGATATGCAGTGGCTGTCCCGGTACGCGTGGCCCTTTCATGCATATGATCAAGTGTTTTGTTGAAAAGGCCCAGGTAGCATCCGAACATTGTCTAATGGGCTCTAGTGGTGGCCTAATTTTGCCAGCAGTGACTGCTTGGTGGGTTCCGTAACAGTGCGATCGATCGTACGCAAGCCAGGCTCGCGACACTGAGTTGACTATAGCGTTTTGTTAGCTTCCCGTCCTCAATCGGAGCTGAGATCGCGTACCATAGTCTATAATAGCGTCGGTGGCTAAGGAGATAGATCGATATAAGCCTGCAGGAAAGTCGCGGTCCTGCGAAACTACTGTTGTACGAGTGACCTTCGAGGTGAGCAAAGGAGGCGGGGTGCTTTTCATGTCGTACTGCCACAGATTTTGGTTCTTTTGCTTCGACAATAGTGCACCAAAGTCGAGTCGGGTATCGCAGACATTCGGAGCGGCTGCCCAATGCTACAGTCGCTTGAGAGCACTCCTTTGAGGTGGGGCGACACGTTACTTACACATTTCCTGGTTCGTCACACAGCACCAAAAGCGCCACAAAGCTTATTCGCATCACGGCATGTGCCTGTCAGAACCTACTACGGACGTGTATTACGTCCAACCTCGAATACTGCGTGACATGTCAAGGTTCTGCAGGGTAGCATGTCTCGCGTGCGTCGTCATCTGTGTTGCCAGTTCGCATTGTTTCCTGAGCCCAGAGGGCGTTTATTACCTTTGAACGACAAACAAGCAAGGATACCCCTGGTCGTGTCCGCTATGAATGTCGAGTAGAAGTGAACCCGTCTGTTGTACCCGCCAGAAGCGAGGGCAAGTGATGGGCTTCTTGGAGCACAGGAGGGGTGGGCGGGGCTAAAGGTCCTCCCGCCTTGTCCCCTTGCTTGGGCTGCCATGATGCGTCGCCAGCGTGTTACCCGCTCAGCACGATAAAATGAGATTTTGACAAGCTAGTTATACAGCATGTCGATAACCTAGCGTTTGTACTGGACACACATCTCGGCGACCCTTCCGAAATTGTCGTGAGAAAAGATAGATGAGAGGCAGTGAGACGGTCTCTTGGCCACTACTTGACATGTTGTGAAAGACTCAATACGGAACGGTTGGTACTTTTGAGAACTTTGAGTGAGATGCACTGCCATATCATACACCCTTTTCGGCCGATCGGCTGCTGCCACGTAGCACACGAAGAACGAATTCAGATAGGTGTGTTACCAGCATTGCGTGCTCGGCTTCGTTTAATGTACTTGACTGCGATGACGGAGCCGTGATCGGCGAGGTCAAGGATTTGTATCTCAACCATGTAAAAATAGACCGGCCTACGTTATAGCTTCTTGTGCTTTAGCTCGGATTTGATGTTGTTCGTCCTTCGATTGACCTCCGCGGCCTGAGCATTTATTGCAAAGTGTCCCCTCTCACCCCTAGTCTGAATGTCGCTGTAAAGTGTAGCAGAGATGAAGGTACCGCCCCCAAGGAAAGTGGAAGCTTTTGCGATGCGACTCGTGCATGTCTCATTTTGGTTCAATGAAGGTGGTGGCACTTGCGTACCGCCGTATTTCTCTTGTGCACGTTTGAAGTAACTAAATTCCACATAAGTGATCTCCAAGCACGATGGTAACACGCCGAAGCGCACATGCATGTTGAAGTCCGGGGCACACGGAAACAGGAAGCGCTCCGGTTTTCATCACCCTTCACAGAAAAGTTCGTGTCTTTGATACAAGTGAATCTAGGTCTGACAGCTTTTTGTGCGCTCTGGGCAGTGCATCATCTATGGGTAGGAGGAGCTTTCTGTTGCCCCAAGTCCTTCGAGGGGATGGCCGGACCCACGTCAAGGCGCCGTATAATGACGCGAAAGTTTCGCTCACCCACTGTTCGACCTTTCTTTTTCTGTTCTTGAGATAAGGAGAACAGCTGCGCTCGAGAACGCACATGTCTGGGGCTTATGAGTGTTTCAAGTCGTATTTCAGCGCCCTTCGTGGCGTGAGCTACGTTGGTGAACGTCCAGTGCAGGGTATCTGAACGAACAGCATTTGCACAAAATTTGCTGGTCGCATCTACAGGCGAATCTGTCAAACCGGTTCCCTGGGATAGTGTAACATCACGGAAGCGGGCCCGCTCTTGATCGCACTGTCAATCTCATAACACGGTGAAGACAGTGCCCACTGGAGGCGTTGTACACATGGCCTGCAATCTCAAAGCTTCGAAAAATAATCGACCAATCAATGCTCATACCAAATGTGGGACTCAAAAAAGCCATGTTCCTTGACCGGACAGCGGTGCTGTGCTGTTCGAATCTCCCACCGCCGGCAGCGTGCAGTGACAGCGAGCGACAAGGTATGCAGTAAGGAACACCGCATGGTGGGAGGCTTCGGCACGCCAGGCCTTTTGGTTTTAGGGGCCTGGAAGTGCCGGGGCAGATCGAGCCGTCCGCAAAACATCACGGGTCACGACAGCTGATGGCGAGGCTTGGCCTTGGTTGCCTTTGGGCGGTCTGTACTGAGACATGAGCAGCACATTGCGTATCAACACCGCCTGAAATCATACCACAAGGGTCATAATTTAGAGCCAGGGGAGAGGCCTTTGTTGAGAGCGAGCGATAAGTGAGTAAGACAAATGCATGCTCGACCCCATATTTCAGTTGGGAGCAAGTCCAGTGGCTTGATTAGAACAAGCCTTGTTTCAGAGTCGTTGGTACCAATTTTGGCAAGGATTTAATTCCCGGTTACTTTCTGCTACAATCACAGAGCTGCGGGCGAGGCCATGATTGCGAGCTCATCGGCTGCAGAATGGCGTCTCTCGAGTATCGCTAGCGAGAACAAGGCTGGTATCACACACACACACCGACATTGTCTCGTCCAACTGATTCCTTTGATAGGGTTGAAATCATGCGGACTGCCGTTTTTCCTTTCAAAAAATGATCTGGAACCACGTTTGCGAGTTGGATGACCGTGAGGGACGTGCGCGTTGTGTTGCGCGGGAGGCTACAGGTAAACGAAAGCCGATTCGTTCTTTCAAGCCCTGTTGACGGAACCGTTGACAGATCTACCGGGTAACTCCTGGAGTATTGCTGCAGTCGGAGGTGGGCCCCAAAATGCCTGGCTATGGTGGCCGCGCATGAGTTAGTCGAGATGATCGGCGGGAGCATTTCGTCAAAGTCAAACGACTCTCCTCAAGCCCAGACCAAGAAACAGATTCTGGTCCTCGTGTCTTAGTTTAGCATAAGCTATGTGCATATGGCGAGCTCTCTTCGACCCAGTCGATGCGTGCCAAGCAAACGCCCAAAAGACTGGCAGGTCCCGTCAGGACTGTGCATTTGACTAACCTCATGATGATTGGGTTTGTTTTGGACGATCGTATCAATCGCACAGTACAAAGCGCGTACCGGATCAGAACCGGTATGTATGCAGGGTTTTGGCATGGAAGGAGTGTTTGATGCTGTGCGACGCCACCTCGATTCCATCTTCCCAGCATCGTGCGCCCTGATCCTAGCATATCCTTTCAGTGGTATTTGCTTGGTACAATAACCACATTTGCCGCGTCGCTACCCATCAAGCCATATGGTTGTCTGCTGAAACGCAGTATGCGCACTGCACACCGGACGTCGTCTGCAAGGCGCTTGGACAATTCTAGCAACGCAAGTAGGCGTAGTAGGCATAGTAGCTGGCGAGCCGCGGAGGGTGTGGGAGATGGCCTATTAAAAGCCCCCCGGTACAGCACAAGTGTCCTGGTCGGTATTAAGTGTACCCCATCTCACATCTCCAATAGTTTTGTCCGCTATTCACCTCGTGCAGACCAAACCTAATTCCGATCATTTTCCATACCTTAACACTCCCGTAAGTGTATACCATCTGGTCCATCTTCATCACGAAAGCTGCTGACCTGTCCCGATCCCACAGCCAAGTTGACTGGTCAAGCTGTACTCTTGCGACAGCCGAGCAGGACTTTCCGTTGGACACCACACGAGGGCATTCAATCGGCACGGGACCGAATGGTTTGTCTGACGACATCGCTTCCACGTTAGACCAGCAACAGCGTGGTTACCACGTCTCAACACTGCCATCTTTGATACTCATCAGTCCTCCTACTTGCGCGAACTCACTCCAAAGTCGTGCGTCTTTGAAATCTGTATGCTTTCATCGCAAGGTCTGCCAGATTTTACAGAACATTGTCCTTGAGTGTGTGACTCCTAGTGGTCCATCGTGGCGGACTCTCGTTTAGGTTGATCGGTCGTCCTCGTGAGCACTTCGCAAACGCACTGTCTGTCAGCCTCTTCTATCGGTCCACTACCATCAGGCCTCATCCAACTTAAACCACGCCTTGGTTCCACAGCAGCTTAGCCTTTATTGCTGATCTGGACCTCGCCCGTTTCAAGTCCAGTATCCTTGAAAAGTACCGGTACATCGCATCAAGCTCCGATACACATCGCCTGACCCCTGCCCGACGCAAGCCATAAGTACTGCAGCTATGGACGTCTCAGCACTTCTCAACCCCTCGTGCGACGATCAACGCAGCTATCGTGGTTGCAAATCCCCGTCAAATGCAGCTGTGCCATACTCAGATCCACAGACCGCTATCCCGAAGCGACAGAAGATAGCCAAGGATGCTCCGATCTTTTCCGAAGGCAACCAGACTATCGGCCATGTCAACTATCCTCCACATGAAGGCGATAGTGATCATAACCTGCGCGCCGAGCATAAGCGATTCCAGGTCTTCCCTCTGGGTGAGATCCGCAGGAAAGGCGTCCGACACATTCCATACAACAGTGACAAGAAAGACTTCCTCGACAAGACGGGTCGTGACGCATTCGAGAGTAAGTTGGCGGTTCAGGTTATGGTAGAAAAGGACTAACCGGCCGATAGTGTTTCAGTACACCTTCAAGGTACCTGGTGAAGAGAAGGAGTACGCGGTGGTCTGGGATTACAACGTTGGCTTGGTTCGCATGACGCCCTTCTTCAAGTCGTGCAAGTACACGAAGGTTAGCAATGCCTTCACAGACATGAAAACATCGCTTACAGTTCCAGACCGTGCCAGCAAAGGCCATGAATCAGAACCCTGGGCTGAAGGATGTCAGCTACAGCATCACAGGTGGTGCGCTGGTGTGTCAAGGTCAGTCAACATCTGCTTCCCGCAGGACAAGTAGGAACAGCTTACTGACCCTCCTTAGGATACTGGATGCCATATGATGCTGCCAAAGCGATAGCTGCGACGTTCTGCTATGACATTCGATTCGCATTAACACCAGTCTTTGGAGCAGACTTTCCCTCCCAGTGCCTGTCACGAGAACAGCCCGGCTTTTCAAAGTTCTTCATCGACCCAGCAATCGTGCAGAAGTGCATAGCGGACACGGATCGCTTTCGGAGAGAAGGTCCATCATACCGCCTGGCGGGCTCTGCCTCCACGTCACCAACCACACCAACACGGATGAACTTCGACTCCCCGTCGTGGCAGCCCAAGACCATGAAGCAGCGGCGCACACGTCCGGCTGATATTGAGAGCGGTTATGGGACCGACACCTCGAAGCGTGACAACTATGCGTTCTCTCCACACAAATCGCCTGGATGGACACATCTGAACGCACTCTCTCCGCAAAGATCGCCTCAGTGGACACACTTGAACGGCCGGTTATCTCCAACTTCCCTCTCACCTAACGTATCGCCACGAAGTCACTGGAAAGCAGTGAACAGGTCGCCATCACCACCGACGCCAAGTGTCAACTCGGCGGCGTTTGGCTCTTCTACCGCATGGCAGAGCTCTCCTCTTTTACAGATGCCGACTCCCACACCAGATGGCCACTACGATGAGCAGATCCGAACCAAGCGAACTCACTCCAAGGTTGCTTTGAGTGTCATTGACGAGGCGCCAGCTCGGCCCCAGACATCTAGTGCGGTGAACAGTGACCACAAACCCGTCGACGGCATTCGCGAAGCTGTCCCTTCAAAGGGCGATATAGAGTTGGCAGAACTGTTGTTGTCGCTTGGTGATGGTGGAAGGGTGTTGTTGCCGCCAACGAAGCGGACGCGTCGTGGCTCGACTATGTGAGGAGCCCAGGCAATCGGTGGAGCCTTCCTTCCGTCCAGCACGACGTCTCGCAGTTCTTCTAGCGTGCATACCCGGTTTCATTATTGCATCTAGCTCGGCTTCTTTTGGGATTCTTGATCTAGTCTCGCGGCGTTCAGGGATTTCTTTTACTTGTCCATTCTTCATGATCATACCTATCCTATCACATCACGACGCACTTGCTCAAAAGTATTAGATTAGAAAAACACGCGTCTTGATAATTCTGACTTTTTACTTTGCCTGTGCTTTCATCTTCTCAATCCTGTTCTTCGTCGCCTCCATCGTGGCCTGCTCGTCCCAGATGAACGTCACACTATCTAACTTGATGACCTCGCGCGCCCACTTGGAGAAATTCGGAAACTTGTCGAACCCATCTACCACGGCCTGCGGCAATAATCCATGCTTCGCCATTGCATACGCGCGCAGTATGAATGGCGCAGTCATCGCCTCCGCGAGCGTGACCTGCTTGCTGCCGCCAAAGAACGGCGCGGCGTCAACGAGCAGGGGCTCTACCTCTTTGCCCACGACGTCGACAAAGGCCTGCACGAGCGCATCTTTCTCCGCGCCCTCGGCCTTGAGGATCTGGAACCAATAACTGCCGGCCTTGGAGGACCAAGTGTCGGCGAAGAAGTTGATGCGGGCGCGGGTTAGTGCGTCTTTGGGGTTGCCTGCGGCGGGGAAGAGGTGCGATGGGTATGCATCTGCGAGGAAAGTCGCGACGATGCCCGACTCGGTGAGGATTTCGCCGTTGAAGTCGATGGCGGGGACGAGACCGCGCTGTGGTGGGCATGTTGGCTCATGTGATGGATTGGTTCTTGATGCGACTTACTGGGTTGATCTTCAGGTACCAGTCTTCCCTTGGCTTGTCCAGGTCAATGATTACTTCTTTGTATTCTAATCCTAGCTCCTTCAACACGATATGTGCGCGGTGTGCGTACGGGCATTTGTGGTTCGTGTATAGTGTGATTTTGGGTGCGTTTCCGTTGACTTGAGCCATGATGTCAGTAATGCAAGATGTCGAATGGTAAAATTATTGCAAGGCTTGATCGCTCAATGTTAAATGTTTAAAGCTTCGGCTTTGGGGAGACGCGAGATGTGGAGTTGAGCTTAGAAATCAGAGGATGATTGCATCAGCCAGCTAGTGTAAGGCATGCTAGCTGTCTAAACGTGGGGTATCATGATGCCTGCTGCGCCTAAACAACGAAATAACGCCACCCGTCCTTCGGGGTATGCCGACATATCTCGTCTCGTTCGGGATATGCCGAAAGCTTCGATGTGCGAGTGAGAAAAGAAAGACGCCCGATATACTGTAAATGCTGCGCCATAATCTGGAAACGATAATGCCCGCTGTTCGGTTCAGCTAATCACACCGTCTCCCTCGACTTTCCACTCCATGGCTGTGCTATCGCCGTTCTTTTTCGCGCGTCGCTTCTCGTTGCGCTTCCGCCTGCGCTCTTCGGCCTCTTCCTCCATTTTGGTCCGGTTCAGCTCCAATCGTGTATCAAGGTCTGCCACTTCCTGGAACTTGTCTTCGTCTCGCTTGCGCTTCAGATAGCGTAACCGGTCTCGTACTTCTTCGAGGGTTGCGCGTCGCACTTCGCCAGATTGTCCGGTAGCGACCAAATGTTGCTTGCTGTTTAAATGCTCGACGTACTGTATGTTGTCCCTAGGGTTGCAATTAGCATATGAAGACGGGGAGATTGCGCCGAAGAGCTTACTTGAACGTGAGGTCGCAAGCCTGACAGTATGCGCCTGCACCCTTTCCTCGCTTTCCCACACCCGCTGCTGCAGATGTGAGCGTCTGCTTGCCAATCATCTGACTCCAGTCTATCCTTTCGCTTCGCGCCTCTGTCTGCTTCAAGTCTTCCGGCGTTGATGCTCTCCGCCTATACGACTTTCCTGCCGCCTTTGCTTCATATCTTTCTTTGGCCTCGTCGCGCTCTTTCGTCTCCCGCTCCCTGGCCTTCTTGGCCATCTCGTCGCGATCCCATGTTTTCCTGAAGTCTGTGTCTCCTCCACCTTGGGTACCGTATGCGCCTGCTTTGCCGCTCATGATGGACAAGTTCACGATCTCTCGATTTTGGGTGATTTGGTGATGTTTGTAGATGGCACAGGGCAAGTAATCCAAAGCATACAAGATTGGGCGATTGCTGTCCGTATTGTTTTTAGTTGTGTAGGTTGTGACGGTGTTGAACGTCGGTACTTGTTCAAAGCTCCAAAAAGTTGTTCCAGGCGCCCTAGTTCACTGCCAAGCAACGCACAGGCACATAGCTTCGCTCAACTTCAGTTACGATTGTGATACTATTGGAACACTATAAACACTATCAATTGCTTCCACGCCAGAGCCAGACTATGTGAATATACTGCGATGTCATCATCGCCAAGAGTCGCATCGAGAATACGCGCGAGGCCTTAGTCGCAAATCTGCAACCCAAACTCCTCGCTATGCTTCAATTTCCAAGGGAACAAATCGCAAACCCAGACCTGCGCTTTGGGGAAGCTTAATCCCACGATAACATGGAATGCCAAACCGCTCAGTAATACGCTCCGGGTGGTCGCGGAAATGCGGAATGCTGCAGCGGAGGTGTAGGCACTGGCGGCGGCCCTCTCATGATTCGGTGTACGGCTGCATGTCTCTCTGGACCTGCCGATCCCTCCCTATCACGTCGCTTCTTCTTTTTC
>Ga0265780_10001467_pt1 | contig 33059 bp, 33 predicted proteins | sample P1T30metagenome_FD_192432 | JGI IMG/M metagenome (GOLD analysis project Ga0265780, IMG submission 192432) | Plant litter microbial communities from East Loma Ridge, Irvine, California - P1 T30 | ecosystem: Environmental > Terrestrial > Plant litter > Unclassified | place: USA: California...
ACCGCGACGATTCTGCACGACCTCCACCGACGAGAACGGGCGGAGCTGCGCAGCCGGTTCCCCGGCAGCGCGGCGGTGGCCAGGGCCGCTCGGGCGCGTACCGACGCGACGTCCGGTGCGCTGACGACCCGCGCCTCCTCGGCCGGCCCCCAGCTCGTGCTCGGCCGGGGCGAGGTCGCGAGTGCGGTCGTGCCGCTGCCGATCCGGGCGCCCGAGGCGGGCGAGGGTCGTGACGGGCGAGGTGGCGTCGACGTCGAGGCCGAGGCGGCCTGCGCTCGACTCTCCGCCGCGGCGTCGGTCCTCGACGACGGGCCGCTCTGCGTCGAGGCGCGCGGTCTCGTCGGCGTCGTCGGGCCCGTCCCGCTCGCCCGTGCAGCCGCCTCGGGGTACCTGCTGCAGGCGCGGCGCTCGCGGGCCGACCGGCTGGAGGTGATGTACGCGGCGGACCTCGACGCCGTGAGCGGCGCCGACGTGATCATCGAGATCGCCCTCGACGCCTCGGCCGAGGTGACGCGACGAGCCGGGCGACCGTGTCGCGTGCCCGTCGACCTCGACTACGTGTCCGTGCTCGACGTCGCCGACCGACGACCCGCGTGATGCCCGGACGCGGCCTGAGCGTCAGCCCCGCCGGCCCACCAGCTCGTCGGAGAGCCGGATGCGTCCCACGTCGCGTCCCGCACCCAGCACGCGCTCGCGGGTCGCCTCGACGACGGCCTCCGCCGCGTCCGCGTCGACCGCGCCCTGACCGACGAGGAGATGCAGCGCCACCATCGTCGCGGCCCGGAGGTTCCCGTCGAGCATCTTGACGGCCGTCCCGATGCCGTCCACCGTGCCCATGACGAGCACGCCCTCGGCACCGAGCTTGGCGAACACGCCCAGCTCGTCGATCGCGACCGTGTTCGCCCGCCCCGGGCCGTCGATGGCCCACGCGTCCGCCAGCACCGCCTCCACGAGGGCGCGAGCGTCCGGGTCCACGGCGGTCGGGGCGCCGGAAGTCGCTCCGGGCGCGCCGGCCGCACCCGCGACGGTCGCCACCGCTCGCGCGAGCCCGGTGATGGTCGTGGCGAACACCGGTGCGCCGCATCCGTCGACCCCCGCGTGATCGATCCGCTCGCCGGTGAACTCGGCGACGGTCTCGCGTGCCGCCCGCTGCAGCGGGTGGTCGAGATCGGTGTAGTTCGTCGGGTCCCAGCCGTTCTCGGCGCACGCGAGGAGGAACGCCGCGTGCTTCCCGGAGCAGTTCATGGCCATGCGCCGCGCTCCCTCGGCACGACGGGCGCTCGCGCGGTCGCCGGGCCAGTCGGGCGGGCAGAGCAGGTCCTCCTCGCCGCTGCCCGACCGCTCGAGCAGGGCCGAGACGACCTGCAGATGCTCGGCGGTGCCGGCGTGGCTCGCGGTGGCCAGAACGGCCTGCGGCCCGCTCAGGGCGACGCCCGAGCGCATGACCGTGAGGGCCTGCAGGGGCTTGAGGCACGACCGCGGGTAGATGGACGCGCCCACGTCGCCGACCTCGCGGAGGACCGAACCGGCGGCGTCGACGACCACGCCGGCTCCGAGATGACGGCTCTCGTCGAGACCCGATCGCGTCAGCACGGCCAGCTCGACGCTCCCGTCGACCGTCAGCGGGCGGCGGGCGGCGGACGATGGCTCGAGGAGGCGCGGGTCGGTCATGATGGGGAGTGTACCGAGACCGTCGGCACCGACCGAGGAGGACCCATGCTCGACCACGACTACGCCGTCGACCTGCGCTGGACGGGCGCCCGCGACGTCGGCACCGTCTCGTACCGGTCGTACGGGCGGGACAACACGCTGAGCGCCGCCGACAAGCGGCACGACATCGAGGCATCCGCCGACCGCACCTTCCACGGCGACGCGGATCGCTGGAACCCCGAGGAGCTGCTCCTGGGGGCTCTGGCCCAGTGCCACCTCCTCAGCTACCTCCACGTCGCCGCGACCGCCGGGGTCGTCGTCGTCGCCTACGAGGACGCCGCCGTCGGACGCATGACGCAGACCGCCGACGGCGGCGGGCGGTTCACCTCCGTCACGTTGCGCCCCGTGGTCACCGTGGCCGCCGCCGAGATGGTCGACCGCGCGCTCGAGCTGCACGCCGAGGCGGCCCGGAAGTGCTTCATCGCCTCGTCGGTGGCGTTCCCCGTGGGGCACGAGCCCCGCATCGCGGTCGCCGACTCCGCGCAGACCGACTGAGCACTCAGCCGGCCGACCGATCGGTGCGGCAGACTGATCAGGCTCGCGGCGCGCCACCGGCCGCGGCAGTTTCCGCCCCCACCTACCGGAAGATCCCCATGCGCCGTCCCCTCGCCCTGCTCGCCGTCCCCGTCCTCGTCCTCGCGCTCGCCGCGTGCGGCGGCACCGACGCGGGTGAGGAGTCCACCGCCGGTGGAGCTCCCGCCCCGAGCGCCTCCGCGACGTCCGAGGCGCCTCTGCGCGCCACCGGCGAGCCGCAGGACCCGACCCCCGGGTTCCCGACGGTCGAGCTCGCCGACGACGGAGCCCCCACGGTGACCGTGCCCGAGACCGACCCGCCGGCCGACCTGCAGGTCGAGGTCCTCAAGAAGGGCGACGGCGCCGTCGTCCAGGACGGCGACACCGTCACGGTGCAGTACGAGGGCGTCGTCTGGCAGACCGGCGAGACGTTCGACTCGAGCTGGCAGCGCGGCGAGCCCGCGACCTTCGGCACCGGCCAGGTCATCACGGGCTTCGCCGAGGGCATGGTCGGTCAGACCGTCGGCTCGCAGACCATCGTGTCGATCCCGCCGGCGGACGGCTACGGCGACAACGTGCCGCAGGGTGCGGCGTTCACGGCGACCGACACGCTCGTCTTCGTCATCGACATCCTCGCGGTCGGCTGACGGGACCGCGACGGGGCGGTGATGCGTCCCGTCGGCCCGTTCCGCCCGACCCGACCCGAACAGTGAGTCCGAGACCGACGTGACCGACACGACCGAGACGACCCGCGCCTCCTCGACCCGCGCCTCCCGGCTCCGACGGGGTCGTGTCCCGGCGCTCGTGTGCGTGCCCATCGCCGCGCTGCTGCTGGCGGGCTGCACGACCGACGCCGACCCGGCGCCGACCGATGCCCCCTCCGTCTCGGCGACTCCGACGACGTGTCTCGAACCGGGTGCCGAGTCCGACTCCGTCCGGGTCTCGGGCGGCTTCGGCGAGAAGCCCTCCATCGAGCTCGCCGCGCCGCTGGCCGCCGAGACGAGTCAGCAGACGGTGGTCGTCGCGGGAAAGGGCCCGTCGACCGAGGTCGGCGACGTCGTCCGCGTGGCGATCACCGTCTTCGACGCGGAGTCCGGTGCGGAGCTCAGCACCGCCGGGTACACGGGCGACTCGGGTGAGCAGCTGACCATCAGCGGGCAGTTCTACGTCCCGGGGATCGAAGGCGCGCTCTCGTGCGCCCGGGCCGGTTCGCGCACCGTGACGGTCGCGTCCGCCGCGGACATGCAGCCGGCCACCCCGGGGACGGCTGCGCCCAACCCGGCGGCCGTCATCGTCGTCGACACCTTCTCCCTCGTGCCGACGAGCGCCACGGGCGAGCCTCAGGCCGCCGTCGAGGGCTTCCCCGAGGTGACGCTCGCCGACGACGGCCGACCCACCGTGACCATCCCCGACGCCGACCCGCCGACCGACCTCCGGATCGAGGTGCTGAAGAAGGGCGACGGCGAGGTCGTGCCCGATCCGGCGAACGTCACCGTGCAGTACCAGGGGGTCACCTGGCGGACGGGCGAGGTCTTCGACGAGAGCTGGGGACGCGGCAGCGTCGCCTCGTTCTCGACCGACCAGGTCGTGTCGGGGTTCGCCGAGGCGATGATCGGGCAGACGGTCGGCTCGCAGGTCGTCGTGATCGTGCCCCCGGCCGACGGGTACGGCGACGCGGGGGAGCCGGGCGCCGAGATCGAGCCCACCGACACCCTGGTGTTCGTGATCGACATCCTCGCCGTCGCCTAGGCCGCCGAGACGGCTCCCGGCCCGTCGGCGGCGGGGCCTAGGGTGGCCTCATGCGACGCATCACCATCCTCGGGTCCACCGGTTCGATCGGCGTCCAGGCGCTCGACGTCATCCAGAGGAACCCGCACCTGTTCGATGTCGTCGGACTCTCGGCCGGCACCAATCGCGAGCTGGTCGGCGAGCAGGCGGCCCGCTTCGGGGTCGAGCACGTGGCGCTCGGCACCGACGAGTCGGTGGCGCTCGTCCGGGACGTCGAGGCCGACGTCGTCCTGAACGGCATCACCGGGTCCGTCGGGCTCGCCCCGACCCTGGCGGCGCTCGACTCGGGGGCGACGCTCGCGCTCGCCAACAAAGAGAGCCTCATCGTCGGGGGCGACCTCGTCCGCGAGCGGGCGCGGCCCGGCCAGATCGTGCCGGTCGACTCCGAGCACTCGGCCATCGCGCAGGCGCTCCGATCCGGCTCCGCGTCCGAGGTCCGGCGACTCGTGCTGACCGCCTCGGGCGGGCCGTTCCGCGGGCGCTCGCGGTCATCGCTCGAGAACGTGACGCCGGCCGAGGCGCTGGCGCACCCGACCTGGGACATGGGTCTCGTCGTGACGACCAACTCGTCGACGATGGTCAACAAGGGGCTCGAGGTCATCGAGGCGCACCTCCTGTTCGACGTGCCCTACGACGACATCGAGGTGACGGTCCACCCCCAGTCGATCGTCCATTCGATGGTCGAGTTCGTCGACGGCTCGACGATCGCGCAGGCCTCGCCGCCCGACATGCGCCTGCCGATCTCGCTCGGTCTCGCCTGGCCCGACCGCGTGGCAGGAGTCGGGCGTCCGCTCGACTGGACGACCGCCTCCTCCTGGACCTTCGAGCCCCTCGACGTCGAGGCGTTCCCCGCCGTCGATCTCGCGAAGCAGGTCGGGCGGGCGGGCGCGACGTTCCCGGCCGTGTTCAACGCCGCGAACGAGCAGGCCGTGCTCGCCTTCCACGCCGGCCGGGTGGGTTATCTGGGCATCCTCGACACGGTCCGCGAGGTCGTCGACCGGCACGAGGCCGGCCCGTCGAGCCTCGAGGGGGTCCTCGAGGCCGAGCGCTGGGCCCGGGCCGAGGCCGACGCCCTGCTCGCCCGCTGACGCGCCGACCATCCGTCGGCCGAGGAGGCGCGCTCGGGTTCACAGCGTCGCCTGGGTGATCCCGTGGCGGCTTCCCGGCGCGGCACGGCTACCCTTGCCCGGTGCTCACCGTTCTGCTCTTCATCGTCGGCGTCCTGATCATGGTCGTCGGCCTCGCCGTGTCGATCGCCCTGCACGAGGTGGGGCACCTCGTCCCGGCGAAGCGGTTCGGCGTCAAGGTCGGCCAGTACATGATCGGCTTCGGGCCGACGATCTTCTCGCGGATGCGGGGTGAGACGCAGTACGGCGTGAAGGCGCTGCCCCTCGGCGGCTACATCTCGATGTCGGGCATGTTCCCGCCGGCGAAGGACGGCGTCGCCGGACGCGCCTCGAGCACGGGGTTCTTCCAGACCCTCGTGCAGGACGCCCGGACGGCCAGCGCCGAGACGATCGACGAGGGCGCCGAGGAGCGCACGTTCTACCGTCTGCCCGTCTACAAGCGGATCATCATCATGCTCGGCGGCCCGGTGATGAACCTGCTCATCGCCGTCGTCCTGTTCGCCGTCGTGCTCTGCGGCTTCGGCGTCGCGCGGGAGAGCACCACGGTCGGCCTGGTCAACGAGTGCGTGCTGCCCGCCGGGTCGACGGCGACGTCGTGCCCGACGGACGCGACCCCGGCCCCGGCCTTCGCCGCGGGACTGCGCAACGGCGACCGCATCGTGTCGATCGACGGCCGGGCGATGACCGACGGCGACCAGGTCGCGTCGGTCCTCCGGGCCTCCGCCGACACCACGCTCGACGTCGTCGTCGACCGCGACGGGTCGGAGCGGACGCTGCAGGTGACCCCCACGCTCTCCGAGCGCTACGTCGTCGACGAGAGCACCGGCCAGTACGAGGAGGAGGCGGACGGCACCCCGGTGACCCGAGAGGTCGGCTTCGTCGGCATCGGCTTCGCCACCGAGACGGCCCGTCAGCCCGTCACGGCCGTCCTGCCGGCCGTGTGGGACAACGTCACCCACGTCGTCGACCTGATCATCCACCTGCCCCAGCGTCTCGTGGGGGTCGCGGAGGCCGCCTTCGGCGGCGGGGAGCGCGACGCGAACGGCCCCGTCAGCGTCGTCGGGGTCGGACGCATGGCGGGCGAGATCGTGAGCCTCGACTCCGTCCCGATCGTCGACCGCGCCGCCTACGTCGTCAACCTCCTCGCGAGTCTCAACGTGGCGCTCTTCGTCTTCAACCTCATCCCGCTGATGCCGCTCGACGGCGGCCACATCGCCGGTGCGCTCGTCGAGGCCGTGCGTCGGGGCTTCGCGAAGCTCCTGCGTCGCCCCGACCCGGGGCCCGTCGACACCGCGAAGGTCATCCCGCTGACGTTCGCCGTCGTCATCCTGCTCGGCGGCATGAGCGTGCTGCTCGTGTACGCCGACATCGTGAACCCGATCTCGCTGTTCGGCTGACGGTCACTCGGCGCTCAGCGCCGAGGATTACGATGTGGACGTGCCAGCAGTCAATCTCGGAATGCCGAAGGTCCCCGAAGTCCTCGCCCCGCGCCGCAAGACGCGGCAGATCAAGGTCGGGAAGGTCCTCGTCGGCGGTGATGCACCCGTCAGCGTGCAGTCGATGACGACGACGCCGACCCCCAACATCAACGCGACCCTGCAGCAGATCGCCGAGCTCACGGCCAGCGGCTGCGACATCGTGCGCGTGGCCGTGCCCAGCCGCGACGACGCCGAGGCCCTTCCGATCATCGCGAAGAAGAGCCAGATCCCGGTCATCGCCGACATCCACTTCCAGCCCAACTACGTGTTCCAGGCGATCGACGCCGGCTGCGCCGCCGTCCGGGTCAACCCCGGCAACATCCGCAAGTTCGACGACCAGGTCGGCAAGATCGCGGCCGCGGCCAAGGCGGCGGGCGTCTCGATCCGCATCGGCGTCAACGCCGGATCCCTCGAGCCGAGCATCCTGCAGAAGTACGGCAAGGCGACGCCCGAGGCGCTCGTCGAGTCCGCCGTCTGGGAGGCCTCCCTCTTCGAGGAGCACGACTTCCACGACTTCAAGATCTCGGTGAAGCACAACGATCCGATCGTCATGGTCAAGGCCTACCGTCAGCTCGCCGAGCGGGGCGACTGGCCTCTGCACCTCGGCGTGACCGAGGCGGGTCCCGAGTTCCAGGGAACGATCAAGTCCGCCACCGCCTTCGGCATCCTGCTGGGCGAGGGCATCGGCGACACCATCCGCGTCAGCCTCAGCGCTCCGCCCGCGCAGGAGGTCAAGGTGGGCCTGCAGATCCTCCAGTCGCTGAACCTCCGTGAGCGCAAGCTCGAGATCGTCAGCTGCCCGAGCTGCGGGCGTGCCCAGGTCGACGTCTACAAGCTGGCCAACGACGTGACCGACGGCCTCGAGGGCATGACCGTGCCCCTCCGCGTCGCCGTCATGGGCTGCGTCGTCAACGGACCGGGCGAGGCGCGCGAGGCCGACCTCGGCGTCGCCTCGGGCAACGGCAAGGGCCAGATCTTCGTCAAGGGCGAGGTCATCAAGACGGTCCCCGAGTCCGAGATCGTCCAGACGCTGATCGACGAGGCCAACCGCCTCGCAGCCGAGATGCCCCCGGGCGAGACCGGTTCGCCTCAGGTCCTGACGGTCTGACGACACGGTTCCCCCCGAGGAGGCGCGGCGCGGCGAGAGCCGCACCGCGCCTCCTCGTCGTGGTGCCCTCCCCGAGACGGACGAGGCGCACGTGTGTGTCGTCGTGTGACTCCCCGGTGAGCGCGGAGCGGCGGGGTGCGTCATCATGGAAGCGCCTCGATGGTCCGCACAGCAGCCGGCCTCGGGGCTTCCCTGTGCCATCGAGAGGACACCCATGACCGACGCCACCCCCCTGATCGACGCCCCGAAGAAGGGCCCCGGCCGACTGATCGCGATCATCGTCGTCGTCGTGCTCGTGCTGGCCGCCGTCGGGATCGGCTTCGCCGTGTCGCGCGGGGGCTCGTCCGACGAGACCGTCCGCATCGGCGTCGTCGGCAAGAGCGACCCCTACTGGGCGACGTTCGTCGACGCGGCCGCCGACGAGGGCATCGACGTCGAACTCGTCGACTTCGGCACCTACGAGCAGCCGAACCCGGCGCTCACGGAGGGCGAGGTCGACCTCAACCAGTTCCAGCACATCGTGTACCTCGCGCAGTACGACGTCGCCGCCGACGCCGACCTCGTGCCGATCGGCTCGACCGCCATCTACCCGCTGCCGCTGTACTCCGAGCGGTACACCGACGTGAGCGACTTCGAGAAGGGCGACACCATCGCCGTCCCGGACGACGCCAGCAACCTCGCTCGCTCGCTGCTCGTGCTGCAGTCCAACGGCCTCATCGAGCTGAAGGACGGCGGCAGCATCTTCTCGGGTGTGAACGACATCGACACGGACGCCTCGACGGTCGAGGTCACCCCGGTGGCCGCCGATCTCGCCGCGACGTCGCTGCCCGACTTCGACGGGTCGATCATCACGAACGACTACGCGACGAAGGCCGGCCTCTCGCCCGACGACATCATCGCGCAGGACGACCCCAACGACCCGAAGGCGCTGCCCTACGTGAACGTGTTCGCGGCGCGCGAGGCAGACAAGGACGACGAGACGTACGCGAAGCTCGTCGAGATCTACCAGGACACCCAGGCGGTCACCGACGGCGTCGTCGAGAACTCGGGCGGCACCGCGGTCACCGTCAAGGTCCCCGTCGCCGACCTCGAGTCGTCGCTCTCCGAGACCGAGGAGCTCGTCGAGCAGAACGGCTGACGCCGAGCACGACCCCACGACACGACCCGCGCGCCACGCCGGCGCGCGGGTCGTGTCCGCCCCGCCCCCGACGAGGAGAACCATGCCCGCGATCACCCTGACCGACGTCGTCAAGACGTACCCGCCTCGCGAGAAGGGCGCGGCGCCGCTGACGGCCGTCGACGGCGTCAGCCTCGAGATCGCGGACGGCGAGATCTTCGGCATCATCGGCTACTCCGGTGCGGGCAAGAGCACGCTCGTCAGGCTCATCAACGCCCTCGAGCCGACGACGAGCGGTCGGATCGAGATCGACGGGTCGCCGATCACCGGTCTGTCGGAGCGGCAGCTGCGCGTCAAGCGCGCCGGCATCGGCATGATCTTCCAGCAGTTCAACCTCTTCTCGTCCAAGACGGTCTGGGGCAACGTGGAGTTCCCGCTGAAGGCCGCCGGCGTCCCCAGATCGGAGCACCAGCGCCGCATCAGCGATCTGCTGCACTTCGTCGGGCTGGCGGACAAGGCGCACGCCCGCCCCGATCAGCTCTCGGGCGGACAGAAGCAGAGGGTCGGCATCGCTCGCGCCCTGGCGACCTCGCCGGGGATCCTGCTCGCCGACGAGGCGACCAGCGCGCTGGATCCCGAGACCACGCAGGAGGTCCTGGCCCTGCTTCGCCGGGTCAACGCCGAGCTCGGCATCACGATCGTCGTCATCACCCACGAGATGGACGTCATCAAGTCCATCGCCGACCGGGTGGCCGTCATGGACAAGGGGCGCGTCGTCGAGATCGGCGAGACCTTCGACGTCTTCTCCGCACCCCGCGAGACCTCGACCCGGCGGTTCGTGTCGACGGTCGTCGCGGGTTCACCCGACGGCGACGAGCTCACGGCGCTTCGAGGTCGGCACGCCGGCAGGCTCGTCACGGTCCGGGTCTCCGAGGGCGGCGTCGACCAGGGGCACGTCTTCGGTGCGCTCGCCCGTCATGCCGTGGGCTTCGAGATCGTGTACGGAGGCATCGACGAGATCGCGGGGCGGACGTTCGGCACCCTGACCCTCGCCCTGTCGGGGAGGCCCACCGACATCGACGCCGCCCTGGCGGACCTGGGCGCCGCCGCGACCGAGCTCCCCTCATCCGCTTCGGAAGGACGCTGACATGGACTCCCTCATCGAACTGCAGCCTCTGCTCTGGCAGGCCGCCTACGAGACCGTCTACATCGTCGCGCTGACCCTGTTCTTCGGCGGCATCGGCGGGCTGCTGATCGGTCTGGCCCTCTACCTCACCCGCGGGGGAGCGCTCTTCGCGAACCGCGCCGTCTTCAGCGTGCTCAACGTGGTCGTGAACGTGTTCCGTCCCATCCCGTTCATCATCTTCCTCGCCGCGGCTCAGCCGCTGGCCCGGGTCGCCGTGGGCAGCGGCGTCGGCAACTCGGCCATCATCTTCACCCTGTCGCTGGCGGCGTCGTTCGCCATCTCGCGGATCGTCGAGCAGAACCTCCTGACGGTGCAGCCGGGAGTCGTCGAGGCGGCCCGTGCGGCGGGAGCCGGCCCGTTCCGCATCATCCGGAGCATCATCCTGCCCGAGGCCCTCGGGCCGCTCATCCTCGGCTACACCTTCATCTTCGTCGCGCTGGTCGACATGTCGGCCGTCGCGGGGTACGTCGGCGGCGGCGGTCTCGGCGCCTTCGCCCTGCTGTACGGATACCGCCAGTTCGACCCGGTCGTCACGTGGGCCGCCGTCCTGCTCATCATCGTGCTGGTGCAGCTGGTCCAGTACGTCGGCAACACGCTGGCCCGCAAGGCGCTCCGGAGGTAGCTCCGCCGGCATCCGCGCTCGTCATCCCGCTCAGGGGCGATGATGGCCGCCTGGTTTACAGTGGGCGCGTGACGGACACGACGACGCCCCCGCCTGCTGCTCCCGCCCGCGGCCCGATCACCCCGGGCGAGCTCGACCGGGCGCGCGAGGTCGTCATCGCCGTGTCGCAGGCGTTCTCGCGCAAGGTCGTCGGGCAGACCTCGCTCCGGGACACCCTGCTCATCGCTCTGGTCACCGGGGGCCACGTGCTGCTCGAGAGCGTCCCGGGTCTCGCCAAGACGACGGCCGCCCAGACCCTCGCCCAGTCCGTCGAGGCGTCGTTCACGCGCATCCAGTGCACCCCCGACCTGCTGCCGAGCGACATCACCGGCACGCAGATCTACGACGCCCGGCAGTCGACCTTCGTCACGCGTCTCGGGCCGGTCCACTCGAACTTCGTCCTGCTCGACGAGATCAACAGATCGAGCGCCAAGACCCAGAGCGCCATGCTGGAGGCGATGCAGGAACGTCAGACGAGCATCGGCGGCGTCGTGCACCGGTTGCCGCACCCGTTCCTGGTCCTCGCGACGCAGAACCCCATCGAGCAGGAGGGCACGTACCAGCTTCCCGAGGCGCAGCTCGACCGGTTCCTGCTGAAAGAGGTCCTCGACTACCCGTCACCCGCCGACGAGGCCGAGATCATCCGACGCATCGAGTCCGGCGTCTACGACGACGAGGCGCCGGAGCCCCGCACCGGGGTCTCGCTCGACGACGTCCTGTTCCTCCAGGGTCTCGCGAAGCGCGTCTACGTCGATCCGTCGATCGTCAACTACATCGTCCAGCTGGTCTACGTGACCCGCCACCCGCAGCAGTACCTGCCCGGTTCCCTGGCCGACTACGTCCGGTTCGGCGCCAGCCCGCGAGGCAGCATCGCCTTCACGCAGGCGGCCAGGGCGCTCGCTCTTCTGCACGGGCGCGACTACGTCATCCCGGAGGACGTCAAGCACCTGCGTCACGGCGTGCTCCGGCACCGCATCATCCTCGGCTACGAGGCCACGGCCGACGAGGTAGCCCCCGAGACCATCATCGACGCCGTCTTCGGCGCCGTGCAGACGCCCTGACCACCGTGCCCGGCCTGCTCCTCCGTGTTCGGACCACGATGTCGCTGCTCGCTCATCGGCGCACCCTCGATCTGCTCGAGGGCGGATACGCGTCGGTGCACCACGGTCGCAGCCACGACTTCGACGATCTGCGGGCGTACGTGGCGGGCGACGACGTCAAGGACATCGACTGGAAGGCGACGGCGCGGCACGGGGAGCCTCTGGTCAAGCGCTACATCGCGAGCCGGCGCCAGCATCTCGTCCTCGTCGTCGACACGGGTCGCAACATGGCGGCGACCGCGGCCGGGGGCGAGACGAAGAAGGACATCGCGGTGATGGCTGCCGGGGCGCTCGGATACATCGCGGCCACGCACGGCGACACGGTCTCGCTCGTCATGGGCGACGAATCCGGGGCCGTCGCACTCCCGTCCGGCGGCACGGAGGCGCATCTCGAGATGCTCCTGAGGCGGATCGACGCCCGGGTCTCGCTCGATTCGGCGCGCAGCGACCTCGTGGGCCTGCTCGACTGGGTCGCTCGCGGGGTGCGGCGTCGCTCCCTGCTGCTGGTCGTCACCGACGACGTCGCTCTCGACGACCGCCTCACCCGGCTGCTCCGTCGGCTGCGCGCCCAGCACGAGATCGTCTGGCTGACCGTCGGCGACGCGGATCTCATGACCCGCGGGAGCCGGGCGACCGACGTGTACGACGTCCATGAGATGGCGGGGCTGCCCGCGTATCTGCGCGAGAACCGCGAGCTCCGGCGCGAGTTCGATCGCGCGGACGAGTCGCTGCACGACCGGACGGTGCGCGGGTTGCGGTCGCTGGGCATCAGCAGCGAACGCGTGGGCAGTCGTGCCGCCGTCGTGCCGGCGCTGTTCGCCCTGATCGAGAAGCACCGCCGTGCTCGCCGATAACGGGTTCTTCGGCCCCTATCAGTACCCGGGCTGGGTGCTGTGGACGGCGCTCGGTCTCGTCCTCCTGCTCCTCGTGGCGGGCTGGTTCGTCTTCGTGGCGCGATTCACCGCGCGTCGGCTGCCTCCGGAGGCGCGGCTCGCCCTCCGTCGGGAGCCACCGGCCGATCTCGCCTCGCTCCGCAGCCGCTACCTCGCTCTCATCGACGAGATCGCGTCGGCGTCCGAGGAGGGGGTCCTCGACGACCGCGCGGTCCATTCACGGCTCAGTCTGCTGCTGCGGTTCTTCGTGCACGAGACCGACGGGGTCGACACGCACGTCATGACCCTCGCCGATCTCCGCGAGGCGGACCTGCCGCGACTCACGGGGGCGGTCGCGCAGTTCTACCCGCCGGCGTTCGAACGGCTGCGGCCGGGCGAGCCCGCGCAGGCTCTCGAGACCGCTCGGGAGGTCGTGCGCTCATGGGCCTGATCTTCTGGTGGATGCCGCTCCTGCTGGCGCTCGTCTGTCTCGGGGTGACCCTGTTCGAGGTCCGCCGTCGGCGCCGTGACCGCGATCGACGGCGGCGTCTCGGCACACCCGTGGCGCACGGTGAACGTCTCACGCGCCTCCCCGTCTACCGACGCCTGGTCTCCCGTTACCGTCTCGTGCTCGTCGCGGCCCTCGTCGGCCTGATCGGGCTCGGGGGAGTCGCGGGCCTGCTGGCCTCGCGGGTGTCGAGCGTCGATGTGGTCGAGCCGCCGTCGTTCAAGCGCGACATCATGCTCTGCCTCGACGTCTCGGGGTCGATGACCGAGGTCGACTCGCAGATCGTCGAGACGTTCGGTCGACTCGCGGAGGGTCTCGACGGAGAGCGGATCGGTCTGTCGCTCTTCGACAGCTCGACGGTGACGGCGTTCCCGTTGACCGACGACTACGACTTCGTCCGCACCCAGCTCGAGCTCTACCGGCAGTCGTTCGACAGCGCCGGCGACGAAGGCACGCGGTACTGGTCGGGAACCGACCTCGGCAGCGGGGCGAGCCTGATCGGCGACGGCCTCGCCTCCTGCCTGCTCGGCTTCGACGGCGACGGCGACGGCGACGGCGAGAGCACGAGACCGCGCTCGATCGTGCTGGCCACCGACAACTACGTCAACGGCGAGGCGCTGGTCACGCTGCCCGAGGCCGGCGAGCTCGCGACCGAGCGCGGCGTCCGCGTCTACGCGGTCAACCCGGCCGACTACTCGACCGACGCCGTCGCCGACGAGGTCGCCGCGGAGCTCCGGACGACCGTCGAGTCGACGGGTGGGGCCTACTACGCGCTCGACGACGCGACGAGCGTGGCCGGGATCATCGAGCGGATCGACGCGAGAGAGGCGGGCCTGTTCACCGGGGCCCGCCGGCTCGTGGTGACCGATGACCCGAGGGGTCTCGCGATCGCCGGGCTGCTCGCCGCCGCCGCCGCGCTCGTGCTCCTCTGGCGGGTGCGACTGTGACCCCGGTCGTGTTCGATCCCGTGCTGCCCGTCGGCGTGCTGATCGTCGCCGCGGCCGTGCTCGGCGGTTTCGCGGTCTGGCGGCTCGTGGCCGAGCGCCGGAGTCCCCGCCTCAGGGCGGCGTGGGCGCGGCGGACGGCCGTGGTCGTGCTGCTGCTCGTCATCGCCGCACGCCCCGGGGTGCCCGGCGGCTCGTCGCCCGCGTCGGCGGCAGATCTCAACGTCTTCTTCGTCGTCGACACGACCTCGAGCATCGCGGCGGAGGACTGGGGGGACGGCGCCCCTCGACTGGACGGCGTGCGTGCCGACGTGGCCTCCGTGACGGAGCAGCTGGCGGGCGCCCGCTTCTCGCTCATGTCCTTCGACAGCTCGGCCGTGCTGCGGACGCCGCTGACGGACGACGCGTCGGCGCTCCTCACCGCCGCCCGGGTGATGAACCGCGAGATCACCTACTACTCGTCGGGCAGCTCCATCAGCGAGGCGAACGACCTCCTCGCCGAGCGGTTGTCCGAAGCGCGCGAGACCGACCCCGGACGGGCGAACGTCGTCTACTACCTGGGCGACGGCGAGCAGACGGCCGACGAGGACCCCGGGTCCTTCGCCGCCGCGGCGGATGACGTCGACGGGGGAGCGGTGCTGGGCTACGGCACCGCCGAGGGCGGCCGCATGAAGGTCTTCGACGGCTACGGCGACGACTACTCGACCGACGAGTACATCGTCGACCGCACCCGGGCCGGTTCGCCCGAGGCGGTGTCCCGCATCGACGAGGAGGCGCTCCGGACGATCGCGGACCAGCTCGGCGTCCCCTACGTACACCGCGAGGCCGACACCCCGGTCGACGCCGCGGTGGCCGATGCTCGCGACGGCCGCGTGGTCTCGACCGACGCGCGCGCGGAGAGCGTCACCGAGCTCTACTGGCTCGCCGCGGTGCCCCTCGTCGTCCTGGTGCTCCTCGACGTCCTGCTCGTGCTGCGGGCGCTCGGGGAGATCCGGCCGGCCCGGGGCGACGGGTCGTCCCGCGCCTCCTCGGCTCCGCGCTCGGCGGATCGGGCACGGTCGTGACGGCCGTGACCGGCCCCCCGCCCGTCGACCGGTGGGGCGGCACCTCGCCTGTGGACGAGACGGCGGTCGACGCGTACCGTCGTCGCCTCCGACGACGCCTCGTGCTGTGGTCGCTGCCGGTCGTCGTCGTGGCGCTGCTCGTGGCGGTCAAGCTGCTGAGCCTGCCCGTCCTGGCGGGTCTCACCCGATGGGCCTACGACGAGGGGGCCTACGAGCGGAGCACCTCGTTCAGTGAGCCGCTCGGGCTGGCCAACGTCGTCGAACCCTGGGTGCATCACTTCGATCGCGGGGCGGGCTACGCCCGGATCGGGGTCCTCGACGTGGCCCGGCAGGAGTTCGGCACGGCCCTGCGTCTGGCCCCCGACGACCCGACCATCTCGTGCGTCATCCGCACGAACCTCGTGCTGACGATCGAGGCGCAGGGTGACGCCGCCCTTCTCGAGCAGCGCTTCGACGACGCCGAGGAGCTCTTCGGCGAGGGGCGGGAGGCCATCGCGGAGGCGCCCGAGGGATGCTTCCTGCCGCCGGAGGACGCGGCGGCGCCCGACACGTCCGAACCCCTCGAGGAGGCCGACGGTCGTCTCGGCGACAAGGAGGAGGAGGCGCAGCGCGAGCAGGAGGGCGGCGATCGGCAGCCCGGCGACGAGGGCGAGCCCGGCGCCGGTGGCGACGACCAGGGCGAGGGCGGCGGCGGGTCGGGCGACCCGCTCGACCGGCTGCGCGACCAGGGCGAGCAGAGCCGGCGCGAGCAGCAGCAGGACGCCGACCGCGAGCGCTACTACGACGAGAATCCGCAGGAGTACGACGGCCGTCCCTGGTGAGGTCGGGTGGCGCCCGGCTGCTCCGTGCCACGGGAGCGAACGGGCGTCGGCCCTAAGCTAGGGCCGTGTCCACACGTCTGTCCCAGCTCTTCGTCCGAACCCTCCGTGAAGATCCCTCCGATGCGGAGGTGACCAGCCATCGGCTCCTCGTCCGCGCGGGGTACATCCGTCGCCAGGCGCCGGGAGTCTTCGCCTGGCTGCCTCTCGGCCTCCGGGTCAAGGCGAAGATCGAGGCCGTCATCCGCGACGAGATGCAGGCGGCGGGGGCCCAGGAGGTCCACTTCCCCGCTCTGCTGCCCCGGGAGCCCTACGAGGTCACGGGTCGCTGGGTCGAGTACGGCGACGCTCTCTTCCGTCTGAAGGACCGCAAGGGCGGCGACTACCTGCTCGCGCCCACCCACGAAGAGGCCTTCACGCTGCTCGTGAAGGACCTCTACTCGTCGTACAAGGACCTCCCCCTGACGCTCTTCCAGATCCAGGACAAATACCGCGACGAGGCGCGTCCGCGTGCCGGACTCCTGCGCGGCCGCGAGTTCACCATGAAGGACGCCTACTCGTTCGACGTGTCCGACGCCGGTCTCGACGCCAGCTATCAGGCGCAGCGCGACGCCTACGAGCGCATCTTCACGCGTCTCGGCCTCGAGTACGTGATCGTCAAGGCCGACGCCGGCGCGATGGGCGGCTCCCGCAGCGAGGAGTTCCTGCACCCGACGGCCGTCGGCGAGGACACCTTCGTCCGCTCCGCCGGCGGGTACGCCGCCAACGTCGAGGCGTTCACGACCGTCGTGCCGGGCGCCGTGCCCCTCGACGGTCTCCCGGAGGCGCTCGAGCTCGAGCCCGCCGACACCCCCACGATCGACACGCTGGTCGCGCAGCTCAACGCGCACAACGCACGCCCCGACGGCCGCGAGTGGACGGCGGCCGACACCCTGAAGAACGTCGTCGTCGCTCTCAGCCACCTCGACGGCTCTCGCGAGCTGGTCGTGGTCGGTCTGCCCGGCGACCGTGACGTCGACATGAAGCGCCTCGAGGTCGCCTTCGCCCCCGCCGAGGTCGAGGCGGCCGGCGAGGCCGACTTCGCCAAGCACCCCGTGCTCGTCAAGGGCTACCTCGGCCCGCAGGTCCTCGGGCTCGAGTCCGACTCCGGCATCCGCTACGTCGTCGACCCCCGTGTCGTCGACGGGTCGGCCTGGGTCACGGGCGCGAACCGACAGGGAGTGCACGTCGCGGGTCTCGTCGCCGGCCGCGACTTCGTCCCCGACGCCGTCATCGAGGCCGCTCAGGTCCGCGAGGGCGACCCCGCGCCCGACGGCTCGGGGCCGATCGAGACGGCCCGGGGCATGGAGATCGGCCACGTCTTCCAGCTCGGTCGGAAGTACGCCGAGGCGCTCGGCCTCAAGGTGCTCGACGAGAACGGCAAGCAGGCCACGGTCACCATGGGCTCGTACGGCATCGGCGTGACGCGCATCCTCGCGGTCATCGCCGAGTCGAACAACGACGAGAAGGGCCTCGTCTGGCCCGCGAACGTCGCCCCCTTCGACGTGCACGTCGTCGCCACCGGCAAGGACCCCGTCGTCTTCGAGGTCGCGGAGCGGCTGACCGCCGAGCTCGAGGCGAACCGTCTCGACGTCCTCTACGACGACCGGCCCAAGGTCTCGCCCGGGGTCAAGTTCGGTGACGCGGAGCTCCTCGGGGTGCCGCAGATCGTCGTCGTCGGCCGGTCGGCCGGCGAGGGCGTCGTCGAGCTCTGGGACCGCCGGACCGGCGAGCGGACCCCCGTGCCCGTGGCCGAGGCCGTCGCGACCCTCTCGGCTCCCCGCACCGTCTGATCGACCGACGACCCGCGCCTCCTCGGTCCCGGCCCAGGAGGCGCGGGCCGTCGGACGTCCCGGTGTCGCGGCGGTCCGCCACTCGGGTACCGTAGGGGGATGCTGTGCGCGCCACCGCGCGTGCAGCCTGCAGATCTGAATAGTGGAGGCCCTCAGTGGACATCGACCTGAGTGTGCTGCGCCTCATGGAGCGCGAGCGTGAAATTCCCTTCGACGAACTCGTCGGCATCATCGAGCAGGCCATCCTCACGGCTTACCTCAAGCACACGAACCAGCCGGAGAGCCGTGTGCCGGCCGCCCGCGTCGAGCTGGACCGCAAGACCGGTCACGTGTCGGTCTTCGCCATCGAGCGCGACGAGGAGGGCGAGGTCGTCGGCGAGTCCGTCGACAGCCCCAGCGACTTCGGTCGCATCGCCGCCTTCGCCGCGAAGCAGGTGATCAACCAGCGTCTGCGCGACATCGGCGACGACAAGGTCCTCGGGCAGTTCAAGGGGCGCGAGGGCGACATCGTCGCCGGCGTCATCCAGCAGGGTCCGAACCCCCGCATGGTCCATGTCGACCTCGGGACGGTCGAGGCGATCCTCCCCCCGGAGGAGCAGGTGCCCGGCGAGAAGTACGTGCACGGTTCGCGCATCCGCGTGTACGTGACCGGCGTCAGCAAGGGGACGAAGGGGCCGCAGATCACGGTCTCGCGCACGCACCCGTCGCTCGTCCGCAAGCTGTTCTCCCTCGAGGTGCCCGAGATCGCCAGCGGCGTCGTCGAGATCGTCTCCCTGGCCCGCGAGGCGGGGCACCGCACCAAGATCGCCGTCCGCGCCACCGAGGCCGGCGTCAACGCCAAGGGCGCCTGCATCGGCGAGATGGGCGCGAGGGTCCGCGCCGTGCAGACCGAGCTGAACGACGAGAAGATCGACATCGTCGACTACTCGAGCGATCTGCCCGTCTTCGTCGCGAGCGCGCTGTCGCCCGCCAAGGTGTCGTCCGCCTTCGTCATCGACAAGGCGACCAAGGCCGTCCGCGCCCTCGTGCCCGATTACCAGCTGTCGCTCGCCATCGGCAAGGAGGGCCAGAACGCCCGCCTCGCCGCCAAGCTGACGGGCGCGCGCATCGACATCCAGCCCGACTCGATCCTCGAGGACGACTGAGCCGGCCTCTCCGAACCCGAGTCGCCCGGGGTCGATCGGCGCACCACGCCGTTCGCCCCGAGCATCTCCCGTCCGACGACCCGAGGGGGTAAGGTGGAACCCGTCAGAACGTGCATCGGTACTCGAGCGCGCGCTCCGCGATCCTCACTCGTGAGGGTCGTCGCCCGAAACGGACATCTCGTGGTCGACCAGACCGCGACGCTTCCCGGGCGGGGTGCGTGGTTGACGCCGTCGATCGACGCGTTCGAGTCGGCAGCGAAGCGCAGGGCCTTCCGCCGTGCGCTCCGCCTCGACTCAGAACCCGACGTCGACGAGCTCCGCGCCTATTTCATGCGGATCACCCCTGCACGACCAGTAGCCACGACAGAACAGGCTGAACGGCACATGGACAACTAATGAGCGGCTCGAAATGAGACCCGTCCAGAACTGAAGGCCCCTCCCGTCTCGGGAAGGGCCCGAGACAGGAGAACTGTGGCTAAACCACGCGTACACGAGATCGCCAGCGAGCTGGGGATCGACAGCAAGACCGCACTCGAGAAACTGAAGGAGATGGGCGAGTTCGTCAAGGGACCGTCCTCCAGCGTCGAGCCCCCCGTGGCTCGCAAGCTGCGCCAGGCCTTCGCCGGCGCCGCGAAGCCCGCGGCCGCTCCGGCCGCTCCGGCCGCCGCCCCCAAGACGCCGGCCTCATCGGCGCCCAAGCCCGGCGGACCCCGCCCGGCCGCGCCCAAGCCCCCCGTCGCCGAGCCGGAGCCCGCGCCCGTCGTGGCGAGCGAGCCCGACGCCGAGGCCGCTCCCGCCCCCGTGGCGCCCCTGACGGTCGCCGAGCGTCAGGCCCAGGCCGAGGCGCAGCGCGCCGCCGCCGCTGCGGCGAAGGACGACACCACTGCTCCGGCCGCCGACGCCGCCACCCCCGGTGCCGCGGGTCCGAAGCCCGGCGGCCCGCGCCCCGGTGCTCCCCGCCCCGGCAACAACCCCTTCGCCAGCAACCAGGGCATGGGGCGACCCAGTGCTCCGCGTCCCGGCGGATCCGGTGCGGCCAGCAGCATGCCGCGTCCCGGTGGAGCAGCGGGCCCCCGCCCCATGGCTCCCCGTCCCGGCGCACCCCGCCCCGGCGCCCCGCGCCCCGGTGTCGGCGCCAGCCCCCGTCCCAACGGCTTCGGCCAGCGTCCCGCCGGCGCGGGTGCCCGTCCCGGCGGCGCCGGCGGCGGGTTCCAGCGTCCCGGCGGCGGCGCCCCCGGTGCTGCCGGCGGATTCCGCCCCGGCTTCGGCCCGCCCCGTCCCGCCGGTGGCGGTGGCGGTCGCGGTCGTGGCCCCGGCGGCGGCACGGCCGGTGCCTTCGGTCGCGGTGGCGGCAAGAGCAAGGCCCGCAAGTCGAAGCGGACGAAGAGGGCCGAGTTCGAGATGCGGTCGGCTCCGTCGCTGGGTGGCGTCAGCGTCCCCCGCGGCGACGGCAGCACGATCGTCCGTCTCCGCCGCGGTGCCTCGATCAGCGACTTCGCCGACAAGATCGACGCCAGCCCCGGCAACCTGGTGACCGTCCTCTTCCACCTCGGTGAGATGGCGACGGCGACCGAGTCGCTCGACGAGGCGACCTTCCAGGTCCTCGGCGAGGAGCTGGGCTACAACATCCAGGTCGTCTCCCCGGAGGACGAAGACAAGGAGCTCCTCGAGGGCTTCGACATCGACCTCGAGCAGGAGCTCGAGGACGAGGACGAGTCCGTCCTGCAGATCCGTCCCCCGGTCGTCACGGTCATGGGACACGTCGATCACGGTAAGACGCGACTCCTCGACGCGATCCGCAACGCCAACGTCGTCGCCGGCGAGGCGGGCGGGATCACGCAGCACATCGGTGCGTACCAGGTGTGGGCGCCGCACGAGGGCGTCGAGCGCGCCATCACCTTCATCGACACACCCGGTCACGAGGCGTTCACCGCCATGCGTGCCCGTGGTGCGCAGGTGACCGACATCGCGATCCTCGTCGTCGCGGCCGACGACGGCATCATGCCGCAGACGGTCGAGGCGCTGAACCACGCCCAGGCGGCCGGCGTGCCGATCGTGGTCGCGGTCAACAAGATCGACAAAGAGGGCGCGAACCCGGCGAAGGTGCGCCAGCAGCTCACCGAATACGGCCTCGTCGCCGAGGAGTACGGCGGAGACGTCATGTTCGTCGACGTGTCGGCGCGCGACAACAAGAACATCGACGCGCTGCTCGAGGCGGTCCTCCTCACGGCGGACGCCGGTCTCGACCTGCGGGCGAACCCCGACAAGGACGCCCGAGGCGTCGCGATCGAGGCTCGTCTCGACAAGGGACGCGGTGCCGTCGCGACGGTGCTCATCCAGTCGGGAACCCTCCGCGTCGGAGACGCCATCGTCGCCGGGACGGCCTACGGCCGCGTCCGAGCGATGATGGACGAGAACGGCGAGGCCGTGCTCGAGGCCTACCCCAGCCGCCCCGTGCTGGTCCAGGGTCTGTCGAGCGTCCCGCGAGCCGGCGACACCTTCCTCGTCACCGAGGAGGACCGCACGGCCCGCCAGATCGCCGAGAAGCGCGAGGCCGTCGAGCGCAACGCGTCGCTGGCCAAGGCCCGCAAGCGCATCTCGCTCGAGGACTTCACCCGTGCACTCGAAGAGGGCAAGGTCGAAGCGCTCAACATCATCATCAAGGGTGACGTGTCGGGTGCCGTCGAGGCGCTCGAGGAGTCGCTGCTCAAGATCGAGGTGGACGACAGCGTGCAGCTGCGCATCATCCACCGCGGTGTGGGTGCGGTGACCGAGAGCGACGTGAACCTGGCGACGGTGGACAACGCCGTCATCATCGGGTTCAACGTCCGTCCTGACACGAAGGCCCGTGAGCGCGCCGCTCGCGAAGGCGTCGACGTCCGCTTCTACTCGGTCATCTACGCGGCTCTCGAGGACATCGAGAACTCGCTGAAGGGCATGCTCAAGCCCGAGTTCGAAGAGAAGCAGTCCGGTGTCGCCGAGATCCGCGAGATCTTCCGCTCGTCGAAGGTCGGCAACATCGCCGGTGTCATCGTCCGCTCCGGAACGATCACGAGGAACGCCCGGGCCCGGGTCATCCGCGAGGGCGTCGTCGTCGGCGACAACCTGGCGATCGACTCGCTCCGCCGCTTCAAGGACGACGTCACCGAGGTGCGGACGGACTTCGAGGCCGGTATCGGTCTCGGCAAGTTCAACGACATCCAGATCGGCGACGAGATCGAGACCATCGAGATGGTCGAGAAGCCGCGGGTCTGATCCCGCGTCGTCGCAGTACACGAGGCCCCGCTCCGACTACGGTCGGGGCGGGGCCTCACCCCTCTCGCCACCCCGGCGAACAGCACGAAGGAGCGAACAATGGTTGACGCGCAACGCGCCCGCAAGATGGCGGACCGCATCCAGGAGATCGTCGCCCGGCGTCTCGAACGCGGCATCAGAGACCCCCGTCTCGGATTCGTCACGATCACCGACGTCAAGGTGACCGGCGACCTCCAGCACGCCTCGATCTTCTACACGGTCTACGGCACGGACGAGGAGCGCCGCGACACCGGCGCAGCCCTCAAGTCCGCGACCGGCATGCTCCGCAGCGAGGTCGGCAAGAACATCACCGCCCGGCTGACCCCGAGTCTCGAGTTCATCCTCGACGCCCTGCCCGAGAACGCCGCCTCGATCGACCGACTCCTGCAGGAGGCGCGACAGCGCGATCACGAGAGCCAGACGATGGCCTCGTCCGCCGAGTTCGCCGGCGAGGCGGACCCGTACGTCAAGCCCCGGGATCTCGACGCCGACGATCTGGACGACGACGATCTGGACGGGGACGACCCCCGCGACGAGCACCCTGCGGTCGACGCGGCGAGTTCGGGCGACGACCTCGCGGAGCCGGACGGCTCGACCCGCTAGTCGGGAAGGCGGTAGCCCTCGTCGGGCGAACCTGCGGCGAGACCGTCGCGGAGGAGCCCGGCGAGGGCTCTGTCGCGCTGGAGCGGCTCCGGCCAGACGGCGTCGATCTCCTTCTTCGTCACGGGTACGTCGCTCGCGCGCAGCTCGGCCATGATGAGCCCCCTGACCTGCCGATCGGATCCGGCGAAGCGCGCCTGACCAGGGAGGCGCGGGCCGACATGGGCCGGACGGCCCGCTGCCACCCAGGCGCACTGTGCGAGCAGAGGGCACGCGTCGCACGAGGGGGAGCGGGCGGTGCAGACGAGTGCCCCGAGCTCCATGACTCCTGCGCTGGCGACCCGCGCCTCCTCGGCGTCGTCGGGAAGCTGGCTCTCCATCAGCGGCAGGTCCCGGGAGGCCTTGGGCGCCCAGGGTTCGGCGAGTCCCTCGACCGCTCGGGCGAGGACTCGTCGGACGTTCGTGTCGACGACGGGGTGCCGGTGGCCGTACGCGAACACGGCGACCGCCCGCGCCGTGTAATCGCCGACGCCCGGCAGGGCGAGCAGCGACGGGACGTCCTCGGGGACGACGCCGCCGTGGCGCTCGGTGATCGCCACGGCCGCCGCGTGAAGCGCCAGCGCCCGACGGGGGTAGCCGAGGCGATCCCAGGCCCGCACCGCCTCCGACGCGGGGGAGGCCGCGAGGTCCGCCGGCCGGGGCCAGCGGTCGAGCCATCGTTCGAGACGCGGGACCACGCGCACCACGGGCGTCTGCTGCAGCATGACCTCGCTGACCAGCGTGCCCCAGGCCGGGAACCCCGGCCGGCGCCACGGCAGATCGCGCCCGTTGACGGTGAACCAGTCGCTGACGGCGGGGGAGATGCTCACCCGCCGAGCCTAGGGGCCTCGGGGCTGCCGCAGCCTGCGCGCCGCCGCCGGGAGCGCTGTCGGGGGTGCGGCGTAGCGTGGGGGCATGACGACGAGATGGGCTCCGGCCAAGAGGGACACGCTCCGCGAACTGGCGAACGAGATCGGGCACAACTACGGCCGAGGCCGCGTCATCGTCGCGGTCGACGGTCCTCCGGGCGGCTCCGTGGCGACCGCCGGCCTGGCGGACGACCTGGCGGACGCCCTGCGCGAGTCCGGCCTGACCGCGTTCCGCGCGTCGGTGTCGGCGTTCTCCCGCCGCCCGGAGGGTGCGGGGCGCGACGCCGCGCCCGAGCTGGACGAGAGCGTGTTCCGCCGAGTCCTCATCGAGCCCTTCCGCCTCGGGGGCAGCACGGGATGGGTCGAGGCGGCCTACGACGCCGAGGCCGACCGCCCCGTCGAGTCGAGCTGGGTGACGGGTCCGGCCGACGCCGTCCTCCTCGTCGACGGGTCGGATCTGAGCCGTGCCGGGCTCGCGGGCATCTGGCATTACCGCGTGTGGGTGTCGGCCGACGACGACCGCCCCGCCGCCCGGGCGACGGCGTCGGCCGTCATCGACGGCTCGGACCCCGAGCACCCGCGCCGGCGATTCGACGACGCGTGCTGAGGGCCGCGCGGCTCCCGGGCCCGCTCACCTGCGATAACGTCGTCTGGTGAACAGCGGCATCCTCCTCGTCGACAAGCCGCAGGGCATCACCAGCCACGATGCGGTCGCCCGGGTCCGCCGTGCGGCGGGGACGCGCAAGGTCGGCCACGCCGGCACCCTCGACCCCCTGGCCACCGGTCTCCTCGTGCTCGGTCTGAACTCGTCCACGCGCCTCCTGACCTTCCTCGTCGGGCTCGACAAGGGCTACGACGCGACGATCCGGCTCGGGGTCTCGACCACGTCCGACGACAGCGACGGCGACGTCATAGAGCGGGTGTCGGCGGCGGACGTCGACGACGCCGCAGTCGATGCGGGCGTCGCCGCGCTCACCGGTCCGATCAGCCAGGTGCCGACCACCGTCAGCGCCATCAAGGTGGGCGGACGACGGGCCTACGATCTCGCCCGTGAGGGCGTCGAGGTCGAACTGACGGCCCGCGACGTCACGATCACGGAGTTCGCCGTGCTCGACCGCCGCGAGAGCGTCGTCGACGGGCTCCTCGTCCGCGACCTCGACGTGCGCGTCTCGTGCACCTCGGGGACGTACGTCAGAGCCCTGGCTCGCGACCTCGGCGCGGCGTTGGGGGTCGGCGGGCACCTGACGGCCCTCCGGCGCACCCGGGTCGGGCCGTTCGACGTGAGGAGCGCCTCCGTCCTCGAGGGCATCGACGTCGCCCCGGCGCTCATCCCCCCGGCCGCCGTGGCCGAGACGCTGTTCCCGGTCTGGCGGATGACGGCGGGCGAGACCGTCGACCTCGGACACGGCAAGCGCGTCGCGGTGGAGCGCGCCGACACCGAGGGTCCCCTCGCGGCGCTCACTCCCGCCGGCGCTCTCGCCGGGCTGGTGTCGGTCCGCGGCGGTCGGGCCAAGCCCATCGTGAACTTCCCGACCGACGAGGTCGTCTCGTGATCGAGTGGTTCACCTGGCTGCAGGTCGTCGTCGCCTGCCTCGCCGGCATCGTGTGCCTCGTGGCGGGGCTGGCCGGCAGGCTGCCCAACGACGTCACCGTCGGGGCCGCCGCCGTCGTGCTGGTCCTGCTCCTCGTGCAGCTCGTCGTGGCGATCGTCGCGCCCTTCGCGGGCAACGATCCGACCGGCAACGTCGTCGAGTTCTACATCTACCTGATCTCCGCCATCCTGCTGCCGCCGCTCGCGGTCGTCTGGGCGCTGGTCGACAGGTCCCGCTGGAGCAACGTGGTGCTCTCGGCCGCGGTCTTCGCCGTCGCGGTCATGGTCTACCGGATGCTGCAGATCTGGACGGTGCAGACCGCATGACCCACCGCCTCCCCGCACGGTCGTCGACCGGCGCCCCCGCGTCATATCCTTGGTCGTGATGGACACTCAGAAGTCAACGCGTGCGGTCGGGGTCGGCCGCGTCCTCATCGCCGTCTACGCCGTGCTCGCTCTCGCCGCCACCGGTCGATCGGTCTTCCAGATCCTCGAGCAGTTCTCCGAGGCTCCGCTGGCCTACACGCTGAGCGCCCTCGCGGCCGTGGTCTACATCGTCGCCACGGTCTCGCTCATCAAGCGGGGTCGGGCCTCGTACGCGGTCGCCTGGGCCACGATCTCGTTCGAGCTGGCCGGTGTGCTGATCGTCGGCCTGCTCACGACCCTCGACCCCCAGCTGTTCCCCGACGACACCGTGTGGTCGTTCTTCGGCCGGGGCTACGGCTTCATCCCGCTCATCCTGCCCGTGCTCGGGATGGTGTGGCTGGCACGGACGCGTCCGCGTTCCGACGACATCGCGCGCTGATGGAGTTCTACGAATCGGTGGCGGACGTCCCGGCCGGGTTCGGCCCCAGCGCGGTCACGATCGGCAAGTTCGACGGCGTCCACGTGGGCCATCGCGCCGTGATCGACCTGCTGGAGGAGGTCGCCGCCGCCGAGGGGCTGACGGCCACGGTCGTCACCTTCGACCGGCACCCCCTCGCCGTGCTGCGACCCGACCGGGTTCCGACGGCCCTGGTGAGCAACCGGCAGAAGCGCGAGCTGCTGGAGGCCGCGGGGGTCGCCGCGACGTTGATGCTGCCCTTCGACGAAGAACTGCGCGCGCTCACCCCCGAGCAGTTCGTCGACCGCATCCTGGCAGGCGCGTTGCATGCCCGGGTGGTCTTCGTCGGGGATGACTTCCGGTTCGGCGTCCGGGGGAGCGGGTCGGTGGCGACTCTCCGCGACCTGGGCGCCTCGCGCGGATTCCGAGTGGTGTCCATCGACGACGTCCGTCCCGCCGGCGGGCGCCGCGCCTCCTCGACCTGGATCCGCGAGCTGCTCGACTCGGGCCGCGTGGGCGAGGCCGCGGACCTCCTCGGGCGGGAACCCACGGTGAGGGGGATCGTGGTGAAGGGTGAGCAGCGCGGGCGCGAGCTGGGGTTCCCCACGGCGAATCTCGCGCCCTTCAGCGAGGGCTTCGTGCCCGCCGACGGCGTCTACGCCGCCCGTGTCCTCGTCGACGGCGTCAGCTACCCCGCAGCCGTGTCGGTCGGGAACAACCCGACGTTCGAGGGGGTCCCGGCGAAGCAGGTCGAGGCGCACCTGCTCGACGTGACCATGGACCTCTACGGCCGCGAGGTCACGGTGCAGTTCGTCGACTGGGTTCGGGGCAACGTGCGCTTCGACGGGCTCGAGGCGCTCATCGAGCACATCGCGGCCGACGTCCGTCGGACGCGGGAGATCCTCGGCGTGCCCGCGCCCGCCTGACGTTCGGCCAGGCGCGGCCCGGGCGGGTCCCGACGAGACCGGCTGGGTGTCGGGGGTCCGGCGTACGGTGGGCGCGTGCCCCCCGAGAATTCGAACCCCCAGAATCCGCTCGACAGCGACGCGACCCCGATCGAGGGGGGCGTGTCCGGCAGGCGGGTGCTCGTGACGGGCGCAACCGGCTACATCGGGGGTCGTCTCGCCCCCCGACTGGTCGAGGCGGGGGCCGACGTCCGGGTCCTCGTGCGCTCGCCCGAGAAGCTGGTCGACGTCCCCTGGGCGCAGAACGTCGAGGTGCTCCCCGGCGATCTGACCGATCCCGAGACCGTCGGGCCCGCGATGGCGGGTGTCGACGTCGTCTACTACCTGGCGCACGCGATGGGCGGCAAGGGCGACTTCGGCGATGCCGAGGCCCGAGCGGCCCACACGGTCGCCGACGCGGCGTCGGCCGCCGGTGTCCGGCGCATCGTCTACCTGGGGGGTCTGCATCCGGACGGCGAGCTGTCGAAGCACCTGCAGTCCCGCAAGGACGTCGGTGACATCCTCCTCGCCAGCGGGGTCCCCACCGTGGCGCTGCAGGCCGGGGTGGTCATCGGCTCGGGGTCCGCGTCGTTCGAGATGATCCGTCACCTGACCGACGTCCTGCCCTACATGCCGGCCCCGAAGTGGGTGCGCAACCGGATCCAGCCGATCGCGGTGCGCGACGTGCTGCACTACCTGCTCGGGGCGGCGGACGTGCCCGCCGACGTCAATCGGACCTTCGACATCGGGGGACCGGATGTCCTGCGGTACGGGCAGATGATGAACGGCTACGCGCTCGAGGCGGGGCTGAAGCAGCGGCCGATCGCGTCGCTCCCCGTGTTCACGCCCTGGCTCGCCTCGCAGTGGGTCAATCTCGTGACGCCCGTGCCGCGGGCGCTCGCCGTGCCGATCATCGCGTCGCTGCAGTACGACTGCGTGGTGCATGAGCACGACATCGATCAGCACATCGCTCCACCGGCGAGCGGCCTGCTCCGCTACCGGACCGCCGTCCGGCTGGCCCTCCAGAAGGAGAAGGACGGCGACGTCGAGACGAGCTGGCAGGACAGCAGCGTCTCCGGTGCCCCGAGCGACCTGCTGCCGAGCGATCCCGACTGGTCGGGTCACACCGTCTACACCGACGATCGCGAGACCGAGACGAGCGCCCCGCCGGCGGAGCTCTGGCGTGTCGTCGAGAGCATCGGCGGCGAGAACGGCTGGTACTCGTTCCCTCTGGCCTGGGCGGCCCGGGGATGGATGGACCGCCTCGTCGGCGGGGTCGGTCTGCGTCGTGGGCGGCGCAGCCAGACGACGCTCCGCGTCGGCGACGCCCTCGACTGGTGGCGCGTCGAGAGGATCGAGCACGGCACCCTCCTGCGTCTCCGAGCGGAGATGAAGGTCCCGGGAGGCGCGTGGCTCGACATGACCGTCACACCCGTCGAGGGCGGCGGCTCGCATTATCGACAGCGCGCGGTGTTCTTCCCGCAGGGGCTCGGGGGCCGTCTCTACTGGTTCGCCATCCTCCCGTTCCACGGGGTGATCTTCTCCGGCATGCTCAAACGCATCACCGCGACGGCCGAGCGGGACGCGGCGCACCGGGTCGTCGCACCATCGGGAGCACCGGCCGACGCCACGGACGCGGCATGACCCTGACGCGCCTCCTTGTCGGTTCCCAGCGCGTGCTGACAGCATGGTGCGACAACGCTGTGAAGAAGGAGGTCGACCATGTCGAAGAATGAGACCGTGGTGTTCGTCGGCGACGACGTGACCCGTGCCGGGGACTGGGCCGCCTGGTTCCCCGAAGACGACGTCGTCAACCTGGGCGTCGACGGCGACACGACGGCCACGCTGGCCGAACGCGTGGACGCCGTGGTGGCGGCTCGTCCCGATTCGGTCGTGCTGCTCATCGGGACGAACGACTTCACGGGCCGTCGGTCGGTCGAGCAGGTCGTGCGCGGGGTCGAGAGCCTCCTCGTGACCATGCGCCGCGAGCTGCCGGGGACCCGTCTGCTGCTGCAGTCCATCCTGCCCCGGGGTGCGGAGCTCGCTCCGCGCATCCGCGATGCGAACCGCCACCTGCGCCAGTTCTCGTCGACCGTCCGCGCGCAGTACCTCGACCTCTGGCCGGCCCTGGCCGACGAGTCGGGCGATGCCATCCGACCCGAGTTCGTCGACGAGCAGGGTCGCCTCAGTGCCGAGGGATACGAGGCCTGGCTGACCGAACTGCGTCCGGGCCTCGAGCGCCTCCGGGACGAGCCGCCCATGAGCCGTCCCCTCAGCGTGCTCAACGTCCCCTACGACATCGACTGAGGCCGGCGCCGGCGGGCCGATAAACTCGGGCGGTACCGCCGTCGGCGGTCGATCGAGAGGTTCCCAGACGTGCCAACGCCCACCGCCCCCGCCTACACCCGTCCCGCTCTGGCCCCCGGTCTCCTCGGGGCCGTGGCTCTCATCGTCGGTGTCGTGCTCATCGACTCGGGGCTGTTCATCGGGTTCCGGTACGTCGTGTCGATCCTGGCGCTCATCATGCTCGTGTTCGCCGTCCGCGGCCGGGCATGGTGGGCGACCCCGCTGCTCGCCGCCGTCGCCGTCATCTGGAACCCCGTCGTGGTCATCCCCATCGAGGGGCAGCCCTGGGCGGCACTCCAGTTCGTGGCCGCTGCCGTCTTCATCGCCGTGGGGATCCTCGTCAAGGTGCCCACGGACGAGGCCTCCGTGCCGTCCTCGCGGGCCGGTCGACGCTGAGACCTCCCCGCTTCGGCGGCGGCGATCAGCGCAGAGACGCCGCTACCGCTAAAATCAAATGTTCCCCAGTGTGAAGCGGCCTACCCGAGGCCCGCACGGAAGGTTGAGTCTGAATGGTCACCGAGATCACCGGTACGACGGAGAGCCCTCTGCTGACCCCTCGTACCCGATCCGGTGGTCTCGATCGCGATGACGTCGTGCTCCGCAAGGGGCAGTTCACCCTGCTGAACGGGCATCTGACGCCCCAGCAGTCCATGATCGAGGACCTGCTCTACCTGCGCCGCGTCCTCGACGAGTCGGACATCCCGTACCTCCTCGTCCGAGGGAACGACATCCGTCCGGTGATCGCCGTCGACATCGTCCACCGCGAGGCCTTCGTGGCCGCCATGGTCGCCGCCTCGGCGACGGAGCCGTTCTACGCGAAAGCAGGCAAAGGACGCGCGGTCCTCGTGGTCGAGGGCGGCCTGGATGCCGAGAACGAGCGCATCTTCAAGATCTACCGGCCCCGGGTCGAGCCCATCGGGCGACTCCGGTACGGCGCCGGCACGGCCGTGCAGGTCGAGTTCTGGATCGTCACGGACGACGAGATCCTGGCTCCGACCGAGAACGCGCTCATGCGCACGGCGCTGCCCCGGGTCGAGGCCGTCGAGGACACCGTCGAGCGCTTCGGTCTCGAGTGGCCCACCCTCGCGCACATGTTCGACGATCACGCGACCGACATCACGTTCGACATCGACCTCATCTTCTCGTGGGTCGACGGCAACTCGGTCGAGTACCAGCGTGCTCGGGCGGCACAGGCCAAGCGCCACGTCGTCGGCGAGGGCGACGACGCCGCCGCCAGGTTCCGTCAGATCGACGAGCTGAAGTACGCGCTCCGATCGGTCTACATGTTCGCGCCGTGGGTGCGGAACATCTACATCGCCACCGACTCGCCGGTGCCCGAGTGGCTCGGCGACCACCCCCGCGTCCGCGTGGTGCGCAGCGAGGAGTTCTTCTCCGACCTCTCGTACCTGCCGACCCACAACTCGCAGGCCGTCGAATCGCAGCTGCACCACATCGAGGGGCTGAGCGAGCACTTCCTGTACTCGAACGACGACATGTTCTTCGGCCGACCCGTCGCACCGTCGATGTTCTTCTCACCGGGTTCCGTCACGAAGTTCATCGAGGCGGACACCCGCATCGGTCTCGGCCTGAACAACCCGGAGCGCAGCGGCTTCGAGAACGCCGCCCGGGTCAACCGACGCCTCCTCCAGCAGCGCTTCGGACGCGTGACGACGCGGCACCTCGAGCACACGGCGGCTCCGCTCCGGCGCAGCGTCATGTACGAGCTCGAGCACGAGTTCGCCGACGAGTTCTCGGCCACGGCCGCCAGCCCGTTCCGGGCGAAGGAGAACATCTCGGTCACGAACTCGCTGTACCACTACTACTCGCTCATGACCGGTCGTGCGATCGTGCAGGAGAACGCGCGGGTCAGCTACGTCGACACCACGATGGTGTCGGGGCTCGCCTCGCTCTCCGAGCTGTTGAAGAAGCGCTCCTACGACTTCTTCTGCCTCAACGACGGCAGCTTCCCCGAGGTCAGCGACGACGAGCGCACGGCCACGGTGACCGACTTCCTCGAGCGGTACTACCCGTTCCCGGCACCCTGGGAGCAGGCCGAGATGGACCGGGTCGCCCGCGAGAGCGCGGAGCAGGACCGCCGGGCGCTCCGGGCCGGCGGGCCCCAGGGCAGCATCGAGGGCTAGACGGCGGCGGGTCGGCGGACCCTCGCGCGCCTCCTCGGCTCCGGTCAGTCGGCGGCGGTCCCGAAGCGGGCGGCCGACTCGTCGGACAGAGCCGCGTCGATCCGCCGCCGCATCTCGTCGCCCAGCGGCGGCAGCGAGTCCAGGGAGAACCAGCGCGCCTCGGTGTTCTCGCCATCGGCCGGGTGCGGGTCGCCCGCGCGGTAGCTCATGACGAACGTGTGATCGATGTACTGGGCACGATCGCCGTTGCCGTACACGATCTCGTCGGTCACACCCACAGCGGCGAGTCGGGAGGCGACGGCGACGACCCCGGCCTCCTCGAGGGTCTCGCGGGCAGCGGCATCAGCGGGGTGCTCGCCGGGGTCGATGATGCCGGTGACCGGGGTCCAGGCGCCCGTGTCCGCTCGTCGCACCAGGAGGAGGTCGTCGCCCCGCACGACGACGGCGGTGACGCCGCTCAACCAGAGGCGCTCGGTGCCGATCTTCTCGCGGAGGGACAGGACGAATTCGGGCGTCGACATGGAGGAACCCTACCGAGGCCGGGCCGTAGGCTGACCGGATGAGGCTTCCGTGGACACTGCGCGGTTCCGACGTGCGGGGCATCTCCGACATGGCGGGGGAGTCGGTGCTCCTCGCCGGAGGCGGCCGGGCGATCCTGCTGCAGCTGGCCCACCCCGCCGTGGGGCACGGCGTCGCGGACCACAGCGACTTCGCCGACCGACCGCTCTCGAGATTGCACGGCACGATGACGTATCTCTACGCGATCGTCTTCGGGACGCCCGCCGAGCGTGCGCACGTCCGGCGCGAGGTCGGGCGCGCGCATCGGCCGGTGCGATCCGGGCCCGACGCCGACATCGTCTACGACGCCTTCGACCCCGAGCTGCAGCTCTGGGTCGCAGCCACGTTGTACGACTCGGCGATGACCGTGTTCGAACGCGTCCACGGCCCGCTTCCCGGCCCCGTCGCCGACGCCCTCTATCAGGAGTACGCCGTGGTCGGAACGGCCCTGCAGATGCCCCGCGAGCTGTGGCCCGCCGACCGGGCGGCCTTCGGGCGCTACTGGGACCATTCGCTCGCCACCCTCGTCGTCGACGATGCGACGCGCTCGGTCGCGCAGCGGCTGCTGCACCCGGCAGCGGCACCGTGGTGGCTGCGCGCCGTCATGCCCGTCGCCCGCCTGGTCACCGCGGGGTCCCTCCCGCCGGAGGTGCGTCGGCAGTTCGAGTTGCCGTGGGACGCCCGGGCGGCCCGGCGCTACGACCTGGTCATGGCCATCGCTGCGGCCGTCGTGCCGCATCTGCCGGCTCGGCTGCGTCATGTGCTGCGCGACGGGTACCTGCGGCGGATGCGCGTCTCCATGGCCTCGGATCCGGCGCGCGCCGCCTGACCACCAGCCGGCCGTGCGCAAGAGGCCCATGGGCTCTCGCCGGCCGCCACGGGG
>Ga0265780_10001468_pt1 | contig 33056 bp, 34 predicted proteins | sample P1T30metagenome_FD_192432 | JGI IMG/M metagenome (GOLD analysis project Ga0265780, IMG submission 192432) | Plant litter microbial communities from East Loma Ridge, Irvine, California - P1 T30 | ecosystem: Environmental > Terrestrial > Plant litter > Unclassified | place: USA: California...
ATATGTTATAATGGACAAGTTCATTCCTGTACGCGGGCGTCGTATAATGGCTAATATACGTGCCTTCCAAGCATGTGATGAGAGTTCGATTCTCTCCGCCCGCACCACGAGATTATAAAATAGCTCCGATTACTCGGAGCTATTTGTTTATTCTAGGTTTTATTCGCCGTGCTCTTCCGCTTCAGCGGCGTCGGCAATTGCTTTCGTTTCATGCACCGTGCCGTGCTCGTGTTCCGGTGGAGAATAGATAGAATACAATTTTAATGTTTCATCACCCGTGTTCACGACGTTGTGCCACGTGCCGGCCGGAACGAAAATAGCGAAATCGTCTTCGGCGTCCCATGTTTCCAGCTCGTCTTCGGTAGGGCCCATGTGTACTGAGGCCGTTCCTTGTTCGATGCGCAGGAACTGATCGTGGTCTTCATGTACTTCCAGGCCGATGTCATCACCTGGTTGAATGGTCATGAGCGTCATTTGCAGATTCTTGCCGGTCCAAGCGGCGGTTCTGAAGTTTTCGTTCTCTAGCGTCAACGTCTCGACGTTCACGACGTAAGGGTTTGGTCCGTGATCTTGCATGCGTGCCTCCTTAGCTTATGTGTCTATTATACCTTGTGCAGTGGGGCAAGGCGCGGTGAGTGCTGTATAATGTGGAACATGCCCCGGTAGCTCAGCTGGATAGAGCAGAGGACTTCTAAGCCTAAGGTCACAGGTTCAAATCCTGTCCGGGGTACCAATTACAAGAAACAGCAAAATAGAATCGTTTATTCGGTTCTATTTTTATGAGAAGTATTCGTTCTCTGACTTTTTTCTGTTCTTCCGTGTAGCGCGCTGCTTGTCCTGTTTTATTTTTTCCGTGTTTTTTGCGGCCAACTGCGCCAATTCTTTTTTCATGTGTACATACTGCGCGTAATGGTTTGTGTCCAACGTGTTATCCGCTAATGCTGCACGTATCGCACAGCCTTGCTCGGTGGTGTGTCGGCAATTGGAATATTTGCACCTGGAAGCAATCGCGATAATGTCATCGTAGTTCGCATCCAGCTCTTCTTCCGTGCCCCAAAGCTGGAGCTCACGAACGCCGGGCGTGTCGATGAGTATCCCACCGTTTGGAAGTATGAACAATTCACGGTGTACCGTCGTGTGTTTGCCGGTAGAATCAGAACTGCGGACTTCGTTTGTTTTTTGAGCGGTTCGGCCAAGTAATCCGTTGGTCAGCGTCGATTTGCCGACACCGGATGAGCCGAGAAGGATCGCCGTTCTGGCAGGAGTAATGCGTTCAGCAATGGCATCGATGCCAATGCCTTCGTTTGCGGTCGTAACGATGATCGGAACATCAAGCGCATCGAGCTGTTGCACGAATGACTGCAAATCGTCGGTTTTATCTGCCTTGTTCAGAACGATGACGGTTTCGACGGCACTGACCGATAATTGGTATAAGAATCTTTTTAAACGTTCGACGCTGAAGTTGTTATCAAGCGCGACTAATACGAAAGCAATATCGACATTCGTTGCGATGATTTGTTTTAGGGTTTGTTTGCCGGCTACTTTGCGGGCGATTTCGTTTGCGCGCAGGACGACCGATTCAATCGTCACGTTGTTATTGGCTGAAATGGCGACAGAGACCCAGTCGCCCACTTTCGGAGCGTCATCCCTTTTGCTGTAGTGGGCGAGCTTACCCGATAATTCTGCCGTAAGAATTTCAGGGGAGGCGACTTTGAGCGATGTGCCGAAATCCGCGACAACGCGTGCCGGAATGTTGCCGTGCTTATGGGAAGCGTCCCAAGTTGCCTGATGGCTGTCAGTCCATCCGAAATTCGTCAATGTATGCATTGTTCTTATTATCACCCGAATCGTTCAGTTTTAATAGAGGTAGAAGGGATACCGCTTGCTTCAAGCAGTTCTGTGGCCGCATCAACAAATCGCGTCATGCCGCATACGTAACATGTCGGCGCAGAAGGGAGGCTGGCAATAATGGTGTTGAGCATAGTTCCAGTGAGTCGACCATTTTCGCCGGCCCATGTTTCAGGGTGCGCTTTTGTGAATGTGATCGTCACGTCCGGATTGTCTAGAAAAGTGTTTTTGTACAGAATGTCATCAAACGTATGCGAACTGTACAGGAGTTTCATGGCAGCGGGCGACTGGCTCTCTTGGTGCGCCGTAAAAATAGCGTGCATAGGCACGACGCCGCTTCCGCCGGCAATCAAGAGTATCGGTTCTTCGTCTTGTGATGTCCATGTGAAGAACTTTCCAAACGGCCCGCGTATTTCTACGTTGTCGCCAACTGCAAGTTGCTCAGTTACGTATGGTGAAACCTCGCCGTTCGGGACGTTCATGATGGTCAGCTTGAGCGAATGTTTACCGGAGCCGGCTTGTGCCGCTGAATAGAGTCGGGCAGCTTGATAGCCGTTCTCGGCCGTCAATCTGAGTTCGAAGTGCTGGCCGGCTTGGTTGTGTATAGGAAAGGGCGTCGTGAACGTAAAGGTTTTGACTACAGGCGACTCGACTGTGATTGAAGCGACGGTCGCTTCGAACCATTCGTTATTGCTAATAACTTGCATAATCGCTGTAGCGCTCTTCTTTCCATGGGTCGCCGTAATTGTGGTAGCCGTTCACTTCCCAGAAACCCGGGTGGTCGGCGGACACGAAGGTGATTTTATGAATCCATTTTGCGCTTTTCCAGAAATAAAGATGCGGGACGAAAAGCCGCGCTGGCCCGCCATGTTCCGCGCTGAGCGGTTCGTCGTGCGCATGTGTGGCGATCATGGCTTTGTTGTTCAAGACATCCTGCACGGGAAGGTTTGTCGTATACCCTTCGAAGGTCGTCGCGATGACGAACTTTGCTTCCGTGGTCAGCCCGCCGGCAAGCTCGATCAGCGTATCGAGCGATACGCCGTCCCAGACCATGCCCAGCCGGCTCCAGCGCGTCACGCAGTGGATATCGGTGGTCAGGCGTGTTTTTGCAAGTTGGTTGAACTGTTTCCAGTCGAGCGTGACCGTCTTGTTGACCGCACCGTCGATGACGAGGGTCCAGGTTTCCGTATCGATTTTCGGCGTCGGGCCGTAGGTAAGTACCGGCCAGCGAATGACTTCGGTTTGCCCCGGCGGGAGGCGGTTGTGGCTGTCGCCGCCTTTTCCTGTAAATCCTTTGTTGACGATAGTCATGTCTTTAGTGTAGCAAAGAAGCAACGTGTCGTATCATGAAGTTATGAACATATTCTTATCTGCCAGCAAAAGTGCATATGCCGAAGTAGGCAGAATAAAAATTGCGCTCGAAGCTTTGGGTCATTCAGTCACGTCACCAAATGGGTTTGACGATCCTGATGAAGAAGGAATTGCGCGGCGTGCTTCTTTTGAAGCATACAGCGAGTGGAAAGCGGCAATGATCCGTGAAGACGGACGAATCATCGCTCAACACGACGCGGTGTTGGTGTTGAATCTTGATAAGCACGGGCAGGCGAATTACGTAGGCGGCGCAACATTTCTGGAAATGTTCAAAGCCTTTGATCTGGGGAAAAAGCTGTTTTTGTACAATCCGATACCCGACGGCATGCTGACTGACGAAATCATCGGCTTGCAGCCCATTGTCATTCACCGGGATCTGTCTTTGGTACAATAAAGGTATGCCTGAAACAATCTTTGACAAAATCGTCCGCGGCGAAATTAAAAGCCATATTGTATGGGAAAACAAAGCGCACATCGCTTTTTTGACGCCGTTTCCTAATACGCCCGGGTTTACCGTTGTTATTCCTAAAGTGAATATTGGCGATAATGTTTTTGCCCTTGATGACGAACACTACTTAGAACTGATGAAAGCGACCAAAACGGTAGCGAACATTCTCGAAAAAGCATTGGGCGTCAAACGTGTCGCACTTGTTTTTGAAGGAACCGGTGTTGCGCATGTCCATGCAAAACTTATTCCTCTGTATGGTCAGCTTGCGGACGAAACCGATGTATGGGGCGACGAAACGGAATTTGTCGAAGAATACCGCGGGTTTATCACAACGCTTGAAGGTCCGAAAATGGATGATGCGAGACTTGATGAAATCCGTGATGCGATACTTGCAGCACAGAAGTAATCAGAATGTCGTTAGAGTCCGACCCTTTCATATTTAATACCGTCAGTGAACGCCTTCGTTCCGGAGACGTGCTGAAATCCATAGGTGAAATTGCCATAACGGGCAACGGCTTTTTTCATGCGCCGCGCGAACGGCTGTATCGGACGACCCGGAACTTATTCCGCGACACATCAGAAGCCATCCGTTTTCAACCGCCGATATGTGAAACGGTAGAAGATATTTCGGCACTTGTCGAACAGACTGAGTATGCTCGCACGCCTACGCTCAATCGGATGCAGCTCACGCGTTTCGTGAATGCGTTCGTTCAATTTAGTGACCGCGCTCCTATATCAGAAGCGATGACGACACCGTACGCCCAGGTGCGCGATCTGCATGACGAAATTCTTGACAAGGCAGAACGCGACGGGCCAGTAAGTTACGCCGAGCAGTTCGCCGCAGCAGTAGAAGCGACGCCTCATATCCCATCTGCACTATGGAATCTGCTTATCACAACCAGGCAGTATGCTCGGTGGCGCGATACGAATATTATTGACGGTTTCCCGAATTACACAAAAGATGAAAAACTACAGCATATGATTGCATGGGAAAGTGCAGTGGCGTCCGTACAGCACCCGAACGCAAACGGCTTTCAAGATACAGCTGGTGACTCGTATTACGTTTGGACGCACGCTTTGGCACGTGTCGTTTTCGACGGGTTACCGCAAAAGAGAGATGCAGTGACTAAGACATATGCCAAGGCATTCGAATATGGATCGTACGGAATGAGTGCCTTGGGATTGCTCGGAAAAGTAAGCGTCTATGGAACCATGAGCAATCATGTGCCCGCATCAAAATACGGTAACGCGATAGGTGATGGTATTGTCAGTCGCATGGAAATATGAAACGAAGCACGAACCACGGTTTCTCGGTGCTATAATTGAGGAAATGGTGTGGCGCTTTATCTCAATTCTTGTCCTGTCCGTCGCTTCCTTTTTGGTTGCCGGAGTGGTGCAAACGGCTTCCGCGCAAGACGCCGGATCAAAACTTATAACCGTTTACGACCGTGGAACGACGAAAGTCTTCCTGTCGAAAGCTGATACTATCGGGCAGGCCTTGAAAGATGAAGGCTTCGAGCTCGACAAGCACGATACGGTCGAACCATCCTTCAAAGAAGAATTGGTCGCACGTGATTACAAAGTAAATATTTATCGGGCTCGCCCTGTTGTTGTCGTTGACGGAGCGGTGCGTATCAAAACGGTATCGCCGTATCAAACCGCACAGCAAATTGCCAAAGACGTCGGCATTACCGTTTATGATGAAGATACGACGACGTTGACACCGCTCCAGAATTTCGTCAATGATGGTGCAGGCCTCGAATTAACGATTACGCGCGCGAAGAGCATTACCCTCGATTTATACGGAACGAAGACGGTGGTGCGCACGAAAGCGAATACCGTGGGGGACATGCTGAAGGAAAAGAGCATCGTACTGGGTGAAAAAGGCCGCGTATCGGTCTCTGAAGAAACGCCGATCACCGAAGGCATGGAAGTGCGCGTCTGGCGTGAAGGCAAACAAACCGTGACCGTCGACCAGGCAATTCCTTCACCGAGTGGCATTGTCTATGACGCTGACCGTCCGATCGGCTACAGAGCGGTCCAAACTGCAGGGGTACCCGGGACGCGCAGCATTACGTATGAACTTGAAATCAAAGAAGGCGCTGAAGTGTCACGCGTTGAAATTGCCAACATCGTGACGCGCAACCCGACGCAACAAACCGAGGTGATCGGTATCAGGAACGACGGAGGTGGTTTGACGCAATCAAAGGGCGCGCAATACTGGACCGACAGTAAAGGCGTCTCGCACCGCGAAACGTATTACGACTTGAACATGCGCGTTGTCATGACGGCATGTGGGCAAGGAGGTTACTACACCGTGCGTCCGGACGGTGCAAAGGTGGACGCTCAGGGATATATTATCATTGCCGCAAACTACGGAAATTACCCTAGGTGTTCTGTCGTTGAAACGAGCCTCGGGCCCGGCAAAGTATACGATACGGGCGGCTTCGCAGCGCGTCACCCGACCGGTTTCGATTTGGCAACCGATTGGTCGAAACCTGACGGTATTTAGCGGATATCGATGCGTACGAACGCTTCGGCTAATTCGTGCCCGGTTATTTTCCCGATAGAAACGGCCATGTCGCGGAACCACGGTTTGTCGCTGATGTCGCCGAATTGACTGGCGTGCGCCTGCAATGCTTTGAACTTTGCATCAAAAGAGCCGGTAATATCAACGGCATAGTTATGTTCATTGAAATTAACGAGCAACAACGTCGCTGTTTTGTGCGGTTCGAATCCGTTCGCTGCCAGTTCCGGGAACGTTAAGCGGTCACGTGCGAGCGGGAAGACCGCGTCGAGCACTGCTTGGCCTGCAGCCCGATGGTCCGGGTGATTGATGATGCCGTTGGCAGCCGAATAGATGACTGTCGGGTCCATCGTCACGACGACGTCAGGTTTGATCATGCGAATGTGCTGTGCGATTTGCTTTTTCAGCTGCATGGTAATTTCAAGTTCGCCGTCAGGATAATCCAGAAAGGTAATCGTTTTGCCGCCAAAACTTTCGAGTGCTTCGGTTTGTTCCTGGTGGCGGAGCGCAACGAGCTGCTCTGTCGTCATCGTCGGGTCATCTGAGCCTTTGCCGCCATCCGTCAGGATGAGGTAGTGTACGTCAGCGCCTTCAGCGGCGAACTTTGCCATGGTTCCGCCGGCACCGACATCAAGGTCGTCAGGGTGCGCAGCGATACCAAGAATAATCTTCGGGTGTAAGGCTGGAAACTCAGGGGTAAAATCTTTCGGGTGCATAGCTTTACTATATCACCCGGCGCTTTGCTATAATAAGGGAAACGTAAGGGGAATTATGGAACGACAGAATACGACCGGACGACCGAATGAACAACAACCCTTGGAGCTAGATGAAAAAAAGTGGGCGACAGTAGAAGCGTACGTGACGCAAGTATATGGAAACGACGCGAATTTTTATTTCCACGGAGCTATTCTTTCACTTTCTGAATTCAAAATTATTTGCGGCCCGCACATTGCACAGCTTGAACCTGCTCAGTTGGTGAGCAGCTTGGATGAATACCGCAATGCGTATCTTGCTATTGAAGCGAAATCACACACTTCGTATGAAGCGCAGAGGGAATTCGAAGCGAGCATTCGAAAAGGCCAGGAAACGTTTACGCGATACGCACTGAAAGTGACGGGCACGGAACGTCCATAATGCATGAATAGGGTGGGTGAATTTCTTGAAGAGACTACTGAGCACGGTACCGATGCTCCTTCTCTTGATGTTACCGAACACCAGCCTACGCTTGAAAATGAAGGTTTGAACGAGATGTTGCGGGCGAAGGCTGAAAACGATGCCCGCAAGGCCGGTGAAAAGGACTTGACGGACGAGCAGCGACAAGAACGATACGAGGTAACTGTTCGTCAGCTGGAGGCGAAGTACGGAAGCCAACTCTTCAAATACAATACCCATCAAGGGACTGTCGCGGATATGTTGCTAGTGTGTTATGCGATTCAGGACATTGCTTTCAAAGATGGCTTTGATGCGACGGCTCGAATGATAGATAGATATCGTATTGAAGATGCCGTTGAAGAAGATGCTGATAAAGACAAAGAACCGCACTCAAATACAGAGAACGAACCCAAGAACAATGCATCTCGTGACGAAACTAAAAAAACGAGCCGAACCGAGCCTCCGATGTCGCTTCGCGAAAGTGTCGTTGAACCGCCGTCCCGTTCGATTGTGATTCCAGCTGTAATTCCCGTTCCTGCCCTCGAATCTGTTATTATCCTTCCGGCTGAGCGCGACGTCCAAGAAGCAAGTAGTGATGAAACGAGTGAAGTGAACAGCGCGGCAGATGAGAAGAGTGAAGGATTGAATGATGTGTCGGTTGCGGAACATGCAAGCGATGCTTCTGAAAATCATTCGCAGGCCGAATCGTCGGACGGTCCTGTTCGTCAAACGACTGAACATGCGCCCATCAACAACGCGCCGAATGAGGCTGTTGCTGAAGCGCGCACTCAAGAACGGGTATTATCCGGTGACGATGCCATGCCTGTGCGCAGTATCGAATCGACTGCTATCAATGAGCCTACTCATGAGGAACGCCAGGCGGTACTTGTAGATGTAACTTCTGTTACGCATGAAGAAACAAAGAGCATTCGTGTGGTTGAAAGCAGCCGAGACGAAGCGCCCGTTCACGTCGAATCTCAAACGGACATACTTACGGAGGAGGACGTTCGAGGTGCGAGTATGCCTCTTGAATCTGAAACCGCACCTCTACCTTTTGAACCGGTGACTGAAATAGCGGAGGTCCAAAACTCGGTGTTTGTTTCATCTGAAAATGCCATCGAATACGACGCGCAGTTCACTGCCGAAGAAAATATGATGGAAGTTGAAAACGAAGTATTAGATGAGCCGCACGACTTATTGCAAGAACAATTTATTGCTACTGACGCCTTGCCCGTATATGTTGAACAAGCCGAGCAGGAAGAATTATTTGCTCCATCCAAGGAAAGAAATATCGAAGCGACAAAACCCATAACGACGCTAGAAATCGAACGTGCCATTGAAACGTTCCAAAGCTATGCAGCCGAAAACGTACCTGTAGAAGAACTACTCGTGACGATAGCAGAGCATGCGCAGCATGTTGCCGAACGCGAACCGGATACTGAATTCATTGATGCGACGGACGAAGAAAAGGATGCAGTGACGTTCGAACTGCAACTTCTGATTGAACGGACCCGTACCGTTCGCGAAACTGCCGACCTTCTTCTTTCTGCGCAGACAAAAGAAGACTGTGAAGCGTATGTAAGTGATCTCGTCGCAACCCTCGCTGCACTGTTGCGGTCTCTCGGCTATGAAAATCCTGAAAAGATAGTGAGTCAACTGATCGCGTCGTATTCCGTTGAATCCTTGCGCGCCTTATTGTATGAACTGGAGGCGTCGCTTCGTCGTGCCGCAGCGTCAGAAATTGCAGGCCGCCGTTCGGTGCTGCGTGAAAACAAAAAGGTGAGGCATTCGCGCGTAGGGAAGATCGTCCTCTCGATTATCGAAGCGTTTTCCCTGAGGCAAGCGTCACTCGAAGCCGTTTAATTATGCGTGACGGTGCCTGTTCGGGGGAGTACCGCCACGTTTTGCATGTGAAGCTCTTGCCCGTTTGTCAAAACGACGTTCAAACAGGTCACCAACCCAGAATCCGACAACGAGCATGACAGCAGCCCAGTAGAGCGGAACGGGTGCATCCGCCCACACTGATTTCAATCTCGAACCGATAGTAGCAAGCGGGGAACTCGAATTGCCCGCGCCCGTGCTTCCGTCGCCATTTACTTGCACGACGGTTTGCAGAAACGTACTGACGCCTTTTTTGTCGGTTGTTTTCAAACCGATGTTTATGATGCCCTCATGTTCATACGTGTGCTGGTAATAATGATATTCAGTGTCGAGCACGTTTTTCACGTCCATTTTTCCGTCACCCCAATCGATGGTCAGTGAATACGGAGTGACGCCACCGGTAACACGTACAGGGAGCGTAATCGTCTCGCCGGCTTGAATGCTTCGGGTAATGCAGTTCGTGATTATCGTCGGGACGCCCGGGTCGAGGCCCGTACTTTTGGAGCTGTCAAAACAAGGGTTTTCTGCTGGCTGCGGGGCGGGCGGAGCGGAGGCAGGGGTTGGGTCAGGGTTCGGCGCGACATCGCGCGGCGTTGTCGCGACCTGGGGTACGCTCGTCGTAGTATTCGTTTCATTCGGCGTTTCAGGCGCAACGACTGCCGGATCCTGGATGCGCGTAATCGTAACCTGTCCGGTAACGGGGCCCGGCTGGTTCGCGGCGTCGTAGTTCTGTGACTGCAGTACGTTCGTTCCGACGTTCAATGAAATGACCGTCGTGTAAGTGCCATTGCTGGCGCATATTGATGACCCGGCGAAAACGCCGTTATTGTACGTCGCGACCATCGTTGAAGCTTCGCAGCTGCCGGAAACTTCAATCTGCGGTGATTTGGTAGTGGTATTTTGTGCGGGGTAAGTAATGTCGGCGCCAACAGTCGGCGGATTCCCCGCCACGTTAACGGTAACGGTTTGCGAGCCCGAGCCCGTCAGCCCTGATGCGTGCAGCTGGCCTAGATTTGAAAACAGCAGAATGCCGGTGAGTAGCAACGCAACCATCAGGACGCCGTGAGAGGTGTGTCTTCTGTGCACGGCTTTACCGGTATGTGCATGCGGCGTCACGGATACCAAACTTTTCACTACGTGAGCGCGTAACGGAAGCGTATTTTTTGCTGATATTTTGGAGGTTTTTTTGTTTTGTACCATATAAGTTTCTGCTTATATTCTAGCGGTCTAAAATATGGGTTTATTATACTGCATTCTGCTTATGCTGACTAGGGGTGGTTCTATTGCATAATTGGTGTATTTCGCTTATAGTTTAGTCAGTATTAAAGAGAGGGAAATACACCATGGGAAAAATAGAAATTATCTTGTTGATCGTGCTGATCATCATCCTTCTATTTGTCGGAGCGAAAAAGCTTCCTGAACTCGCGCGTGGCATCGGACAGTCAGCCAAAGAGCTGAAAAAAGGGTTTAGCGAAGGTGCAGATGAAGAAAAAACTGACGCGAAAAAATCCGCGGCAACAGACAAAAAGTAAGTTTTTCTTTCGATAACTTGCAGGGGTAATAAAGGGGTAAAGGGTGAAGAAGCGGTCAGTACCATCTGAGACCGACGGGCAGATCCTGTTGGATCATATCCGCGAACTGCGCATGCGTATTATCGTGTGCGCAGTCGTTCTTATTGCCGGCGGTGTGGTCGGCTATCTTTTCTATGCGCCCATCCTTGGGTGGCTTCGTTCTCCTCTCGGCACTGATCTCTACTACAGCACTCCGGCCGGCAGCTTCAATTTCATTTTGAAAGTCTCGACAATGGTCGGCATCTTTGCAGCAGTGCCGTTTATCATTTATCAGCTCATCATGTTCGTGCAACCGGTCTTTAAAAACAAATTGTCCACGCCCCGGGTGCTGCTCTATACGGCCGCATCCATTTTCTTGGCGGCAGCAGGTGGGCTCTTCGCTTTCTTTGTCATCTTGCCGGGCGCGTTGAAGTTCTTCGCCGGCTTCCAAGTGGCCGGACTGTCGGCGCTTATTGACGCGAACAACTACTTGAACTTCGTGACGAATGCTATCGTCACATTCATTCTGGTATTCCAGATTCCGTTAATCATGATCATCATCGACCGCATCAAACCGATTCCACCGAAGAAGTTATTATCATTTGAGAAGTACGTCGTTATCGGCGGACTGCTCGTGAGTCTCGTCGTGCCGTTCGCGATGGACCTGACGACGAGCCTTTTGATTGCGAGCCCGATCGTTATCTTATATAACATTTCGGTCGTTATGATTGTCGCGCGCCATGCTGTTGCGAAACGCCGCGCGCGCAGACAAGCGTATCTTGATGAAGACCAGCCGGGTGAAATGCCTATGAACGATACGCTTATCAGCGAGTTCTTCGCAGCCGGTTCGGAGCCGGTCGACGAAACCTCACGGCGCGGTTCGTTTGGCGCTTCGGCGGAAACGGACATTCTTTTGAATGAAATTATGCGTGAGCAGGCGACGACAGACGATGCCGTCCGTACTCTTTCTGCGCCTTCGCTCTCAACGGTTCGTCACAATACGGGTGCCGCCCCACTCCATGTGAAACCCCGTCCGGGGCAAATCAGTGTTGAAGTGCTTCGTGCTGAAGCACGTGCAAAACGAGAAAAAGAGATTGCTGAACGCGTCGCCGCGTACAACAATCCCTCTCTGAAAATTATTAACGATATCCAATAATTATTCGGTAATGTCGCGAATGACGCTTATCTTGGCACCAAGCGTGTTCAGACGTTCAGCTAGGTCTTCGTAGCCGCGGTTGATCGAGTAGATGTTTCGCAGCGTCGAGACGCCAGGAGCGGCCAGCATGCCGAGCATGATGACGACAGCCGGGCGGAGCGCAGGCGGCGTAACGATTTCAGCCGGCTTCCATTTCGTAGGACCGGTGACGTACAGGCGGTGCGGGTCAATCAATTGCACGTTGGCATTCAGTCGGTTCAACTCTGTCAAATAAATGGCGCGATTTTCGTAGACCCAGTCGTGAATGAGCGTACGGCCTTTTGCACTCGCAGCAATTGCGGCGAAGAATGGAAGGTTATCGATGTTGAGGCCTGGGAATGGCATTGAGTGGATCTTATCGATCGGTGCTTTCAAGCTGCTAACCTTCGTCGTGATGTTTACCAGACGCGTCTTGCCGTTCAGTGCAAGGTACTCGTCCGTCATTTCGTACTGGAAGCCCATGTTTTCAAGGAACTTCAGGTCGATTTCGAGGAATTCGATCGGTGCGCGCTGAATAGTGATTTCTGATTTCGTGACGATAGCAGCCGCGATGAAGCTCATGACCTCGATCGGGTCTTCAGCTGGTGCGTATTCCACGTCTTTGTTGATGTCGCGCAATCCGTGAATCGTAAGCGTGGTGGTACCGATACCTTCGATTTTCACGCCGAGCTTTTCAAGGTAGAAACAGAGGTCCTGTACCATGTAGTTCGGGCTGGCATTACGGATGATAGTGATACCGTCGTTCAGCGCTGCGGCCATAATGACGTTTTCCGTCACGGTGTCACCGCGCTCAGAAAGTACGATGGCTTTTGTCGGCTGCATCGGTTTCGAGACGGCGTCGTAATGGCCCGTCACCGTGTCGACATGCAAGCCGAAGTATTCGAGGCCGCTCAGGTGCGGCTCAACGGTACGTTCACCGAGCGTACAGCCACCGGCGTAAGGGAGTTCGAAGTGCTTGTAGCGGTGCATGAGAGGGCCGAGGAACATGATGATGCTGCGTGTGCGGCGTGCCGCTTCGATGTCCATGTTTTCCAGTTTTAATTTTGCAGGAGGAGTGATTTCAAGGTCGTTGTCGCCGAACCAGCGGGTTTTGACGCCAATGCTGTTCAGGACTTCGAGAATACGGTTGACCTCTTCAATGCGCGCAACGTGTCGCAAGACGGTCGTGCCGCGGTTCAATAACGATGCGCAAAGCAGGGCGACAGCTGCATTCTTGCTTGTTTTCGCGACAATGCTGCCGGAAAGTTTATGGCCGCCTTCAATACGGAAATTGATCGTTCCAGACTGATTCAAAGTAACAATTTGGCTCGAAAGCACTTCGCTGATGCGGGCGAGCATATCAAGACTGATATTTTGACCACCTTTTTCAATGCGGTTGATTGCGCTTTGGCTGGTGTTCAACGCTTTGGCTAATTGGGCTTGCGTCATGCCTCGTGCTTGGCGCGTCTCTTGTATCAGTGTACCGATCTTTGAAGTGTGAGATGTTGGTTGCATAAGCAATACTATATATCATGCATGGTATATAGTCAACACGCTACCCCTGGTGTATAATCAGAGGAAAGAGGAGTAATACGTACATGGCAGCACAAGAACCCCTGAAAGTACTTCATGATGAGCGCGTTGCAGCGTTGATTGCCGGCGAGGAACAGCGTCAGCGCGACGGTTTGGAATTAATTCCCAGTGAAAACTACGTCAGCCGCGACGTATTAACTGCGCTTGGCGGCATTTTTACGAATAAATATTCCGAAGGATATCCCGGAAGACGGTATTACGGCGGCCAAGAGTTTACCGATCAGGTAGAGCAGTTGGCGATTGACCGCGCCAAGCAGCTCTTCCATGCCGACCACGCGAACGTGCAGCCGCATTCCGGTGCTCCTGCAAACGAAGCGGTATACAGCGCATGGTTGGAACCGGGCGACACCGTATTGGCAATGGATTTGAGCCACGGCGGGCACTTAACGCACGGCGCGCCTGTAACGCGCAGTGCTCAACTGTATAATTTCGTCCGATACAAAATGAAGAACATTGAAACGGGTGAAATTGATTACGAGCACCTGCGTGAATTGGCACTTGAACACAAACCGAAAATTATTCTGGCAGGGTTCAGCGCTTACCCGAGAGAACTTGATTACGACAAGTTTGCTTCGATCGGCAACGAAGTCGGCGCCCTTTTGATGGCAGACATGGCTCATATTGCCGGCCTCATTGCAGCGGGTGTAGTCGAGAATCCGCTCGACCACGGATTCCACGTGATGACGACAACAACGCACAAAACATTGCGCGGCCCACGTGGCGGATTGATCCTGTCGAAAGGAATCGTGAGTACGCCCCTGAGAGCGCCTGAAAAGACCATAGAGAACGTTCCGACGCTGATTGACCGCGCCATCTTCCCGGGCATGCAGGGCGGACCGCACATGCATTCTATAGCGGCGAAAGCAGTTGCGTTCCATGAAGCGTTGCAACCGGAATTCAAAGAATATGCCACACAGATTATATTGAATGCGAAAACGCTTGCGGATGCGTTGCAGGCACGAGGATTCCGCCTGATTACAGGCGGGACGAGCAACCACTTGATTCTTGCCGATATCAACAAGAGTTTCGGCATTGATGGCAAGACGGCCGAAATAGCACTCGATGCCATTGGACTGACGTTGAATGCAAATTCAACACCTGATGATGAACTCCCGCCGTTCCGCCCAAGTGGTATTCGACTTGGGACACCAGCGATGACGACGCGCGGGTTAAAGGAAGAGCATATGGAGCAGGTAGCAGAGTGGATGAAGCAGGCTATTGAACATCGGGACGATGAGGTTGTTTTGAACCAATTGCGGAATGATGTCTTAAATTTTGTTCAAAAATTTCCATTACCGAGCGATACTAACTGATCGGTAGTATCGCAATAAAATAGGCGGATAATTCCGCCTATTTTATTATTCATTTGATACTACTACGATGCAGGTGTAGTGAATGTATCACCTGATTTGCCGTCACCAACATAAATTACTGTGGTTGATGCGGCTCCAGTAGTGAAGTCCCAGTAAGAAACGCTACCACCGGTAGGTGCTGTTGATGCGCCTTTGTATTTATATAGGATGGACGTTTTGCCATTTGCTGCGCTTAATGCCGTAGATCCTGTCAGCAGTGATACTCCTGGAGGAAGTTTGACACTGTTTGTTGATGTGGCGAAATCCGCTGTTGTTGCTGGGTACTTTGAGTTGTCTGCGTTGAAAGCCTCGGCAACTTTTTGCACTGCATTAGCATTTGCAGCAGCGTTGGTTGTGTTTGCTTTAGAAGTCACCCCGTTAAAAGATACGATCGTAATAGCGGCCAAGATACCGATAACGACGATCACGATCAAGAGTTCGACGATGGTAAAACCGCGTTCTGATCGCAAAGTTGTGTTGATATTGTTGAAACTCATTGTTGAGTTGCCCCCTAATTAATGTGTTTTTACTCTGTGACTAATGTACTAGAAACGGGAGGTAAGCGCAAGCTTTTTATTGGTCGGCGTAGAAGCTGATGCGGTCGAGCGACGACCATGTCGCACTGGTGTTTGTCTGCGCATACACATTGCCATTCGGGAAAATATCGAAGCGGCAATTGGTGTTGTTGCATACTCCCGCGGTGATCAATCTTGCTGAGGGCCTGTATCCTACGGGAAGGGTGGTGATCACTGTCCCATTGGCGCCCGTTTTGATCAGGCCGCGCAGCGTCACGACATTGTCTGAAGATTTTGTGTATTGGCCCGTATTATACTGACCACCGTAGTTCGCCCAGCTGTTTTGGAAGGTCATGTTGTTCCATGTTCCAGTGTATGAATCTGGCAGGTAAGCGATATTCAAGAAGTATGCCGAGCCGACGCCGATGCCTTTGGCGACCAGATTTCTTGTCGTGTTCACGCCGACAAGGTTGTTCCCGCCGCCGCCGGAACGGACGGCGATATGCGAGTATTTTGCCGTTGCGGCATCAGCCGGCATCGTTGCAATAACAGTGTTGTCTGTCGAAGTTCCACCCGTCACAGTACCGCGAACAAAATAGCGGCCGATCGCATCTTCGGCGTACCCGAGCGAAGGGTCATCTGCGGAACTGGCGCGGTTTGTCCAGCCGTTTGACAATGTCAAGTTCGTGAAAGGGTGAGAAGAGGTGGAGGATAGGAATTTGACGTCTGAAAGCGATACCCACGAAGCATCGATATTCGTGCTGGCAACGACCGTGCCATCAGGGTTCACCGTGACCGTCGCGCCGTCATTGTTCGATTCTACTTGGAACGTTTGGAGTTTTTCCGGGCGATATCCGACCGGAAGGGTGAACATCGTTTCGTTTCCAGTAAATGCGGTATCGGTGATTAAACCCCTAAGCATGACGAACCCATCGGTAGTTTTTAAATACGCAGCAGTCGCATAGGTGTTGTTGTAGTTGGACCAGCCGTTTTGCAACCCCGGGCTTATCCAGAGCGGCGCGGTGACGCTGGCATACGCGTACCCGGAACTACCCAGCGAATTGTTCGCTTTCACGCGTGCGTTTACGACGTCATTCGGGCCTGAAGCGGTCACCGTGTAAGTAGTTTGGTTCTGGTTGTTGAAGCCGGTCGTCCATGCGCCGCCATTGATCTGGTACTCGATGGTGTAGCTCGTTGCCGTACCGACTTTGTTCCATTGGAAGGTCGCAAATGTCGGTTCGGTGATCGAAGCGGTCACGGACGAAGGTGCGTTCGGCGCGGTCGTAGCAGTAACGACGGCGATGCTCGAAGCGTTGGTATCCAAACGTGAGACCCGCATGACGGCGCTTCGCTGCACGTCGCGACCGGCCGAGGTTTGCGTTGCATCTATCGAAACGCTGACGGTCGTTGCGGATTGCAGCGCGGTCGCGCGAGCTGTGTTCGTCGATGCGCTACTTGCCACCGTGTTAGCGGATGTTGTCGATTCCCCGTTGAAATATTGGATGAAGAAAGTGCTCGGCGTGATGCCCTTCACCAGTTCAACGTCTTTTGTTTTGCAGAATACGGAACTTGCTTGAGCATCCATAAACGTCGGTGAACAGCTCGGCTGTTGATACGGCGTGTTACAAACGGTGTTCGTCGTGTCGTTGTAATTCGTCGGCATGATCGTTCGCCTGAACAGCGTGTTATTCTTCACGAAATAAACGATATTGTAGGTAAACGGCGTATTTTGTTGCGGAGCCGAACAATCGTTCGGTTGGTTTTTTAGATAGACGTACGAGGTTGCAGTGGAGGTCGGATTGCCTGTCGTTGCGACCATATTCAAGATGAGCATGGGTCCGTTGCTGCCGGTCGCGTTAACGAAAGCGGTCGAGTCGTCGTTATACCCCTGGTTCGTTCCGAGGACGCTGTTTGTCGCCAAGAAACTGCTGCTCTGCTTGACGTCTTGCTCGACACGGTTCAGCGCATCTTGCACGTCGTAGGTCAATTTTGTTGAAGCGCGGGATGCCAAAACTTCGCCGGTCATATTGATGATTACAGTCAAAAAGGCACCGATGGTCAAGATGACAATAGGCGCAACAACCAGCATTTCTATAAGGGTAAAACCGGATTGCTGCGCGCGTTGCGTGCGTTTAAAAAACTTCATTACTGAGCCCCCGTCCCATACAAAGCGATGATTTCAGACAGGGAGAGTGCCCGATTGTACAAGCGGACGTCATCGATAGACCCTTTGTAGTAGCGTGCTGTTCCGTTCGCGCTCCCGCCGATGACCGTACTGCCTGTAGGCGGCGTCGCTTGATTCCCCGTCATAGTCCCACCCGCGAGCGAACCGTCGAGGTAGACGGACGGCGTGCCACTGCCGTTGAGCGTCAGAACGACATGGTGCCAGCCCGTGCCGAGGTCCGTCGTCGTCGGGATCCAGCGGACGCCTTCGAAGAGTACCAGCAGTTTTGTACCGGGGGTTGCATTGTCGTATTTGCCGGAACCGATGCCGATGCCGTATCCATTGCCCCCGTTGCCGATATTCACGAACGAACCTGAGTTTGAAGCCGTTGAAGCCGAATTCCATACCCAGCAGGAGATCGTCACGTTCGTTGATCCGAGCGAATATGTTGACGGCGCGTTAATATTTGCCGTCGTGCCATTGAACTGGAAGGCGCTGTCCTGCACCGCGTTATGCGTGGTTGAAATGGCGTCGGTGTTGTTGCCGTTCGGGCTTCCAACGGACGTGTTCGTATTTCCATTCAACTTGAACCATGCAACTAATCCGTCGGTTATGTCACCGTTGGAGGATGCGCCGGCAGAACTGGTGAACGTACTGTAGCTGACCGTTTTTTGCGGAACGTTGAAATGCACGTTGGCGGAGACTCTTGAAAGATTCGGTGATTCGTTGGGAAGGCAAGTAACGCTGACGTCGACCGTGACGTTGGTCAGGCCATCGATCGTCAAAGGCGAGGCATTCAGCGGGTTTGAAGCCGTGCAGGGAATCGTTGTTGCGGAAGTAGAATATTGCCGTAAGTAGTCGTAGGCCACATTGGCAGCGCGGGCTTCCGAACGGGTCGCACCGCCGTCTTTGATGATCAAGTTGAACAGCTGATAGGAGGCGATCAAGAATGCTGCCGCGACGAACAGCGTAATGAGCAGTTCAACGGCAGTAAACCCCGATTCAGTGCGCGTACGTATCATTGGTTTTTGCTCGTTACCCTGTATATCGTGTTGTCGTTTTCAAGCCTGTAGAACAGATTGTATTTACGGCAATCGCCATCGGTCGACTGGCAGACGCCGCCGTCACTCCTGATCGGTTGGTACACGTACTGCGAAATAGTCGGTTGCGGCGTAACGCCGGCCGTGGTTTGAATGCTCGGCGCGGTACCGGTATTCGTCGAGACGACGAAGCTCGCAGGGAGGGTATTGTCTGTCGGCACGGCAATACCGGGAGCCGCTAAAGATTTCATGTCGATATCGGGCAAGTTGTTTTTGAGTGTTGTGTACGAGCCCGTAATACCGACGGACGGGTAGCGTCCGAAATTTGCACTGGTACTGGTACCCGAGGCGAAAAATGCTTCCATGGCGCTCGCGATCGAGTCTATGTCGCCTTTGCGTTCGTCATCGCGCGCTTTCACTTGCGTCACATTGACGTTAACAACTGCCAGTGTGAGCAGAATACCCATGATAGTGATTGTGATGATCAGCTCAACAATCGTGAACCCACGCCGTTTCATACTTATAGCATAAGGGGTTTGAGGGCAAATCGCAAGCTAGGAGATTTCGAGCGGTTCCTGTTCGATTTGAATACGGAATTTGTCACGTACCGCACCGATGATTTCATCTCGTGCTGCTACCAAATCTGCGTAACCAGTTGCTGATTCGTTGATCAGCACCAGCGCGTTCTTATCGTGAACGCGCATGCCGTGCAGCAATTGGCCTTTGAGGCCGGTCTGTTCTATCAGCCATCCCGTAGGGACCTTTGAATGGCCGTTGCCCATATCAAATACTTTCAAGTCCGGATATGCAGCTCGGATGTCATTCAACTGCCAATTTTCAACGATAGCGTTTTTAAAGAAGGAACCGGTATTCGGGCGTTCGGTCGGGTCGGGTAGCTTTTCGGTACGAATTGCCATAACGGCGTCGCGTACGGTCTGCACGGTATGCATCTTGATGTTGTTCGCATCGAAGTATTTCTGCAGCGCGTCATAAAAAGGGGGTTGCGGCTGCGTTTTTGAAAGTTTGACAGTGATGCTCGTAATAACGAAACGCCCCTTTTCGGAGCTGCGGAAAATACTTTCGCGGTAGGCAAAGCTGCACTCTTCGTTTTTGAGGACGACAAATTCATGCGACTGCGAGTCGTACGCTTCGAGCGAGACGAGCGTATCGGCAATTTCTTGGCCGTAGGCGCCGACATTTTGTACTGGGGCGGCACCGACAGTACCGGGAATCATTGACATTGCTTCAATGCCGGACAAGTTCATATCGACAGTTCGTTGCACGGTGGCATCCCAGTTTTCACCCGCGCCGATTTTGATGGTTGTCGCGTAGAGGTCGTCAGCGATGACTTCGAAGCCGGGAAGACGGATACGTATCACAAGACCTGCAAATCCTTCGTCGCGTGCAATAAGATTGCTCCCACCGCCTAAGATAAAGATCGGCAATCCTTTTTCGGTTGCGTTTTCGTGGACCGCTTTTAGTTCGGCTGGGGTTCGGACCTCCACCATGAACCGTGCGGGTCCGCCGAGTTTCATCGTCGTGAAGTTTTTAAGCGGGATATTCGTGTGTACGTCCATTGCAATTCAAGTATAGCGCATTCGCACTGCCTGGCATTAAGATGCTTCGATTTCGTACCGTACCAGCGAAAGCAATTGGCGGGGAGAAAGATCGGATTTGAGTGCACTGCGAGATACTCCGAGTGTGAGCGTCGTATCAAGCTCTTCGCCCGACGACAGGTTCGTCAGCATGATGACGCGGGTCTTGCGGTGATTTTCAGGGCCGAAATGCTTCAAAAAGTCGACGCCGTTCATCACCGGCATCATGATGTCGAGCAAAATGAGGTCGTATGTCGTCGTCTCGCATTTCTCGAGTGCTGTTTTGCCGTTTTCGGCGCTGTCGACAATGTACGGTTGGGTGGACAGGATCATCTCGTAGGTTTCTCTCAGGATGTCTTCGTCCTCAACGATCAGGATTTTACGCATCGGCATCCTCCGTCGTTATGCGTACGGTAAATAAAGTCCCTTCTCCAGGTTTTGATTTCACTTCGAGCGTGCCGCCGTGCAGCTGAATGATTTCCCTCGCCCAATACAATCCGAGTCCGCTGCCCGATACTTTATGTGTCAGGTCGTTCGTGATGCGATTGAATTTTTCGAACAGTCGAGGCATTTCGGCTTCGGGGATACCGACACCGGTATCTTGTACCGTGAAGATAAGCTCGTCGTCGGTTTGCTTGGTGGCGACATGTACCGCGCCTCCTTCGGGCGTGTATTTCGAAGCATTATCAATAAGATTTTCGAGCGCCATGCGGAAGTATTTCGCGTCGATGCCCGCATCCGTGCCTTCGGCGCCACGGTCGAACGTCACGGTTTGATTGCGTAGACTGAACGAATTCGATTGTTCTTCAATGATGCCTTCGACCATTGCGTCGAGTGAAACGATTTTCTTTTGCAGTATGACTTTGCCCGCATCCAGCTGAGCGACCTGCAAGAGGCTGTTGATGATGGCGATTTGCCGCTCATTGCTTTCGTAGGAGCGTTGCAGCGTGTGCAGCTGCAGGTCGGTGAGTTCGCCTTGGAATCCTTCGAGTAACAAGCCGAGCAGCTGCTTGACTGCGGTAGCCGGCGTGCGGAGTTGGTGGGATGCCAAGGAAATGAATTCGTCTTTAGATTGATTGAGTTGTTTGAGTTCTTCTTGCTGCTGTTTCAGCAGCATATTGGTGTTGCTGAGTTCGTCTTCTTGGCGCTTGCGGTCCGTCAGGTCACGCGTGACTTTGGCGAAACCGATAAGCTTTTTGTCTTTATCAAACAGTGCGGTAATAATAACGTTCGCCCAGAACTTGCTGCCGTCTTTTCGAATACGCCAGTCTTCGTCTTCAACGCGGCCGTGTTTTTTGGCGATCTCCAGTTCTTTCTCCGGTTTTTTGTTGTCTTTGTCTTTTTTCAGATAGAATGTCGAAAAATGTTTGCCGATGATTTCATTCGGTTTGTAGCCTTTGAATTTTTCGGCTCCTTTGTTCCAAGACATTACGATGCCGTTGGGGTCGAGCATGAAAATAGCGTAGTCTTCAACGCTTTCCACGAGCAGTTTGTAATTCTCAAGCTGCACGAGTGCGTCTTCGTGCGTGTACTGCAGCTCAGAGAGCTGTTCTTCGCTTTTGCGCGCGTATTCGTTCATGATTTCTCCGCCCCGTTATTTTCGTACTTATACAAGTATATACCCGAGTTGGGCAGGCGACATATAAAAAAAGACTTCCGCGTAAGAAGTCTTTAATAATTTTTTTGGAGGGCCATAGTGGTGCTAATAGTAACAAAGTTATAATGGATCTATGAATTACAGAACTCTGAATTTACAGCAGCTTGCAAAACTCTTGAACGACCGAAAGCTTGGCAATGCTCTAACGAGGAGCGAACTTGGAAGGCTGTACGGAGTGCCTGGCTTACCGCCACAACAGGAGGCTGCAAGGCAGGAAGCGATAGCAATCCTTGAATCTGCTGACAGAAATTCGCCGATTCGTAAAGTGGGCAAAATGACTGGTTGGATAGTTGCGTTACTTGTTGGAATCTCCGGGATCATTGAATTCTTCATCAATATCTTCTCTGGCCATTAATAGCAAGACAGCCGCTACCAGAGGTGATATAATCCTATAAAAGTGTTCGGTGGGATGAAGAAACTATGTACATCTACCAAATTATCAACTACCTACAGGAGCATAAAAGTTATTGGCGCATCAAGCGTAAACTTAAGCTTGCTTCAAACAACTCCGCTTTAAAACTCAACAAACGAAAAGAATTTGGCCGTGAACAACGGATTCAGGCCGCCTTGGTTTGGAGCTCACTCCGTTCAATGCCTTATCAGTTTTTGTTAGCGATCATTTTCATCGTAGTGATGCAGATTGCAAGCCAGCTACTCTTTCATCTGTTCAACATAGACTTCACCGTAAAGACAGGGGCAAATGGGAATGTTGATACGCTGGTGCAGTTGTTGGTGGTTCTAGTCACGGTTCTTGGTGTGATGCTGGGTCTGTATTTCACGGCTCTTAGTGCAGTAGCTGGCAACTACTTTCTTCAAGCGCCATCAAGTCTACAAAAGCTATTTCTAAATGAGAGGATGGGCAAACAGTATATCCAAACATTGGTAGTGGCGACCTTAGTTGGTATTTTCTACCTGGTTGCAATGAGCGCCGACTTTAAACCATCACTGATTGGCCCGGTTAGCCTCGTTTTGATATGCGCTTATGTAGTAATGAGGTTTGCGTCACTAGGAAGTCAAACGTTTTACTTCGTGCATCCTGCTGAAGCCAGTTCCAGGCTTCAGGATCAGTTAGACATTTCCATTAAAGGAGTGATGTTCGGAAGTAAAGATTATGCAAACCCTACTATTCAAAAACTTCACCATCGTAAGGCTTTGCGTGCTCTAGACAGCTTTGATAAGCTCGTAGACTTCAGTATCAAGCCACTTGAACTATCTGGTCAGCAATTAGTTGCACTATCTCAGTATCTCGGATCGTCTCTCCAATCATATTTTGAAAACCGAAATAGGATTCCTACAAGTAGCGAATGGTTTGCTTCGAAAACCCAGCACCAAAAGTGGCTGTTGACTGAAGACAGTAGTTTGATTGTTTCATTAAATACTGGAACTGGGCTTCTCCCGAATATTGTTCGTCACAATGAATGGTTTGAAGAACGTGCGATCAGAACTATCCAAAAGATATTGCGTCATTTGATACAGGTCAAGGACTGGTCGGGTGCGCAAGCGTGTGCGGAGGTACTTGTTGTATTGGCAGAGAATAGCGGGAAGCTATTAGTTAAAACGACGACAGCCTTGATAGTCAACAAGACTATTGATTTGATTGTCGAAGAATTGTCGACTCTAAAGGAAGACGGGACAGACGAAGAATTAGAAGGTATCCTTTCCTTGTACGAAGCAGTAGGCCGACTAACCGTAGCGGCGCTTCTTGGATTGTTAAAACAGGTGCACGATACCAAGCCAGGAGATGTAGTAGCCCGAATGCATAAGATTAAGTGGGGTAAGTCTGGTAACTTCTATAAACAGAAACTGCCCGTTGCTCTAATACCCGAGCTAGAAAAAATCCAGAAGAATTTGGATAACGAGAAGCCTGTCGAAGATGGCTTGATAAGTCCACAGTGGTACTTGGACACCCTGTCTCTTCATCACTATTACGCAGCTATCAAAAATTATTACGAATACATCAAGACAGCCGCTCCAAAGCTGAATGCCCTATCTGCGCAGCTTAAGCTCAACAATAAACCGCTGTCCTCTGCAAGCGTTACGAGCACTTCAATGGAGTTTACTTCAAAGTTGGTTGACCTGGGACAAGACGTCTCAGAGCTTATTAATGGTTCTGAGGAATTTCATAGAATCAAAGATCTCAAGTGGGTAACGATCGACGCAAATGCTGAAAAAATGGTGGTTAATGATGCGTATAAGAGCGCTACCGAGCGTATGACGGATTTGATTCCAAATCTCCTTGCTATACCAAAAGAGCGACGCGATGGCCTACCAGACTTCTTTGGCCAATCAGTTATCACGGGTACGAAAGCGGTCTACGATGCGCTTGAGCAAGGAGATGTAGAGCGATTTCGGAGGGTGTTCCCTCGTGTATTAGTAGGCACTCTCGCATCACGAGAAAATATCATCAAAGACGTTGAAGGGTGGTTACCTGAGAGTCAAATAATAATGATCACTGAGCCGTTAGAAGACATACTGACATTAAGCGGGATGGCTAAGATCTATTCAGAACTTTACGATGATCCTACAATTTGGAATGCTTGTACTAAAGCGTGGGACGGATTCTTGAGTGCTGACGGTGTTGATCCTAAAATGACAATTGAAATGCTTTCAAAGGCAATGGAGTATCGTGATGCGGATCATACAATAACACCTCGTGATGGACTTCGGAGTAACTGGGAGATTCGCTTGAGGAATCAGCTCGAGAAGAAAGAAATCGAGGTTGGCCTTCGATCAAATCCTTTCTCATCTACTCCGCCACCACCTGTGCACCTGAGTCCTTTGATACGGATAGTTGCTAGAAACTTAGCGATGATGAAGTCTGAAGCTCGAACAGTATTTTCGCACTTCTATCTTGCTGAGCATCCTTCGATTGTGGAAATGGGAATAACACTTCCTGACCGAAGCAACTTTAAAAAGTACTATGACCTGGAGGTCGAAAGATACAGAGAGGAGGCTAAAGATGACTAAACTCTTTGCGGCAGCTAAGGACTTTTTCAAAGATCCACTCCGCTTCAACAGGTTCGCCGACACTGGGTTGCAACGACCTCAGAGGAATTCTCGGCGTAGTATCCGGGTAGCAACTGGTTATCCCGGAAGGTCGCAGGAAGGAAATCGACTTTACTGGTGGATGTTCGGTCAGGATCAACATCTTCACGTCATTCCATATCCTACAGGCGAAACGGAAGCAATTCTATGCCCGTCAGATCCAGCACTGGAAAGAATTATTACCGAAGGTATTGAGACACGAGGTCAGGGATCACGATTTAAGGATTCTGTTATGGAATTCGTCCGGAATACAACCCAAGTGATTTATACATTTGGGGATGCATATTATGAGATTGTCTACCTACCTCAAAAGAAGGGTGAATTACAGTCGTTCAAGTTAGAGCCTATTTATGCTCCGACTATGCGAAAGATATTTGGCACATACTTTCAAATCATCTCCCCAAGTGCAGCTAAGATTGCGCACATTAAAATTGGTATTAAGCATATTCCTAAGGAGACAATCCTTCACATCACTGCTCCACGTGAGTTAGGTGGACGACGTAGAACCCGTAAGATTATGAGTGGTCTTTTATCGCACGGTTCGGTACCTACACCCAAATTCACGCTCGAATCTTTGTCAGATCCTGCAATAGGCTTTGACGTAATGAAATATAATGCCCAACGTATACTTTATCGAGCGAGAATTACTCGAGATTATGGCTGGTCGCAGCGTATTGGGCACGATAGCCCTTTCCTGGAATATTACGAGCTTACTAGAGATTTTCGTTCTAGACGAGCATCTATTTTAGTGCGTGAAAACATATTAAAGCAGCTCAACGGAATGTTAGGAAAAGATATTATGCAATTACCAGATCAGAAGATTGTTGTCAGAGCTAAATATACTCTTAAAGACATTGCTGAAGCAGAGGCAAGCCTTAAATCTGGAAATGTTACGGTCAAAGACATTCTTAAAAAGCTCCGTTAATATTTGAAGAGCAACTAAATATACGCTGTTGTCTCAAACAAAAAACTCACAGCAACGTGAGTTTTCATAAATTCTTGGAGGGCCAGGTGGGACTTGAACCCACGACATTCTGCTTAAGAGGCAGACGCTCTAACCAGCTGAGCTACTGGCCCGAATCGTGCGTTAACGCTTTCAGCGATTAACCCTAGTGACTATACCAACAAACCAGTGATTTGTAAACTAGTTGGCACGCTTTTTTGCGTGCGCCAATGGCGTTGTCGAGGCGGCAATACCGATGGCAACGGCGATAATGACGCCGTTTTTGATGATGTATTGGCCTTCAAGGGTCGGAACGAACCAGTGCGTCCAGGCGATATCGGGAACGAGCAGCAGCGGCGAGCAGACGATGATCATGTGAATGAACAGCAAAGGAATGACGATGCGCGTCAGTTTCGGGAACAAAAACAGGATGCCCAGAACGCACTCGAAAATTGCCAAAATGAAATAAGATGCGTCAAAGAACTGATGTCCGACGGTACGATCGACCAGGGCTTGCGCCAGCGGCCCCGCCGGGCTCAGTCCGAACACCTTTAAGATGCCGAACCAAAAGTACACTAGGAATATTGCGACGCGCGAGAAGGGGATGAATACTCGTTTAAAGTAGGCGATCAGTTTCAGGTCGATGGCGTGGATGTCTTTTTCGTTCATGCTTATCCCAGTATACCTTTTTAGACGGGCGATTGAGTAGTACAGTAAGTGCATGAAACGATTATTTATGCTTGGGTTCGCCATACTGATTGGAACGCAGCTTTATGCGCTCGGTGCATCTGCCGCGGCGAATGATTTTACCATCAGTGATTTTAAGGTGGAGTATTACTTGTCGAAAGATGCGGACGGACGTTCATTGTTAAAAACAGTTGAAACGATTAAGGCTGACTTTCCCAGTACCAACCAGAACCACGGCATTGAACGTGCCATTCCAAAAAAATACGACGGACACACGACGCACCTTGACGTTTTATCCGTAAAAAATGAAAAAGGAACGCCGCTTGCATACGATACGTACGGGGCGAACGGCAATTTGGTACTACGCGTCGGCGATGAAGATACGTATGTTCACGGAACTCAGACGTACATGTTGACCTATGCGCAGACAGACGTGACAAGATACTTTCAGGATACAAACGATGATGAATTTTATTGGAATACCAACGGTACGGACTGGAAAGTGCCCATTCAAAATTTGACGGTTCGTCTTTATGTTGACGAAAGTGTCGCTGAGTCTTTAGCGGAAAAAACATCGTGTTACCAAGGAGTTCAAGGCGCAACAAGTACGTGTGTGCTCACGAAGACCGGCACGACCTATGAAGCATCCGCCACTCGACTGCGCGCAGGTGAAAACGTGACGATTGCCATTGGGTTCAAGCCGCATACTTTTGCGGGCTTCGTACCGACGAAAACGGACGTATTCATGCGATACTGGGTGACCGCTCTCATTGTGACGAGCATCGCAAGCATTGTCGCATTAGTCTGGTTGTCCGTATGGTGGTACAGGCTCAGCGATCGACGCAAGGAGTGGGATCCTATCGTGCCGGAGTATATTCCACCCAAAGGCTTTAGCGTTATGGCATCCGGGAACATTTTAGGCATTACTTACGGTGCAACTACCGCCCAGTTGCTTGATTTCGCAGTACGGCATTACGTGAAAATTTACGAAATGAAGCCGAAAGGCTGGTTGAAAATGACTGATTATGAAATCGAAATCATACGGGATACAAGCGATTTGCGAGCGGAAGAAAAAGAGATTTTGTTCGATATGTTCGGAACGCTTGCTGTCGGTTCGCGGCTTTCGATGAAGAAGATGAGCATGGACGCTTCCGTTGCGAAACGGACGAGTGATGACGCGGCGAAACTAAAAAAGCTGGTTCGAGGTGAGTATGCACTCCGAGAAAAAAACAAAGCAGCTTCAAAAAAAATTACGCGTACTGGTGTCGTATTCACTGTCTTAGCGGTCGTGTTGCTCAGCCCAGGCTTTCTTGTCGTCGCAATCGTCGCATATGTAGGCGCCGCGACCTTATGGCCGTTGACCGACAAAGGGCTCGGCCTCGTGAGATATCTGAAAGGATTGAAGCTTTATATCAAAGTAGCTGAAACGGAACGGCTCAAAATGTTGCAAAGTCCGGAAGGCGCTGAAAAAGTAAGCGTGGATACGAATGACCAGGTACAACTAGTTGCATTATACGAACGTGTTTTGCCGTACGCAGTATTGTTTGGCCAAGAGCGCGAATGGAACAAGAGGATAGGCGCTTTTTATGAAACAGCCGGAACCTACCCCGAATGGTATGTCGGCTACGGCGCATTCAATGCCGCCGCTTTCAGTTCGTCCATGACAAGTTTCGTCACGACAAGTAATTACAGCCCTGCAAGCAGTTCTGCAGCGGGCGGTTCGTCTGGAGGCGGGTTCTCAGGCGGCGGCGGTGGAGGCGGAGGCGGCGGAGGCTGGTAAGCCTCGTTAACGTTTTTTATTTGAACATCAGGATACCGATAACGACGGCGAAGTCGACAGCGAACCAGATAATCTGGTTCACAATGAACGGCGTCAATCTGTGCACGATGCCGTACGCCAAGAATACCAGGCCGATAACCATGAAACCCAGCCAGGTGATGAGCGAGACGCCCACGGCGCTTTGCTGACTGTAGATTGAGAATACCTGTGGCAACGCGCTGAGCGGATGCAGCGTGCTGGCCACTAGCATCAGGCGGTCAATAATTTGTACGGTGCGGGGCGTGGGCTGTTTTTTCATGTTTTTTTGTGTGGATGTCCTTGTGTGTTATTGGAGTTAATCATAGCACGGCGAGAAACTGCGCATGTGCATCTTTTGTAATATTTCTTACGATAGCTTTCCTAACGAAATGGTATAAATAGGGTATTAGCTCTATTGCAGTAATCGGAGAAAAAAGATGATATCGAAAATCAGATGGATACTACGAATACTTCCTGTCGTATTTGCCGTTCTTAAGTTAGTGAGTGACCTGAAGAACCAATCGAAGACACGAGGGAAAAAGTCGAAAGTACGAACGAAAAAGTAGCGTCAACTCACTTTAGTTCGAGTGTCGGCGTATAAGCCATCGGCGATACGTCAATATCATAAGCAGTACCCAAGCGGTACTCACGAGCCATCCCGCCAGGATATCCGTCGGATAATGGACGCCGAGGTATAATCTCGAAAAACCAATGACGGCGACGTATAGCGCTGCACTCACGGCAATGACGGCCCTGTAGCCTTTTCGCCACACGATATACGCAAAAGAAAGCGCCAGAGCGGCACTCGCCATAGCGTGCCCGCTCGGGAACGAAAAGCTCGTTTCGGTCACCAGTTGGTTCCATATGTCCGGACGTGCCCGTTCAAAAATATATTTGAGACTGATATTCAAGAGGAGCGCTCCGCCCATGCTCATGGCGAAAAAAATTGCTTTCGCATACCGTTTGCGCAATAGCAGGATACAGGCAATGCCAAGCGCGATCGCAGCGACTGCCAGGACGCCGCCAAACTGCGTCACGACGACAAAAAAATCATCCAAGAACGGCGTTGCATGCGCATTGATACCTTTCAATATGGCGGTATCGACATTCAGCGTATCGCCTTCATGTACTTCGTCGGCCAACGAGCCGAATGCTATCGATGCGGCGAGCACGACGGCGAACAGAATGGCTGCCCCAAGGAACGAGGCTTTTACAGACGTTTTTTTAAACATTCGCTGCTCCTATGAGGAGTATTGAAATGACAAAACCAAGCAGTAATCCGCCTGTCACGTCAGAGGGATAGTGAGCCCCTACGAATACCCTTGAAACGGCAACAATGATTGCCGCCGTACTGAACAAAATCATCACAGGGATAAAAAGTGCCGGCAAGGCAGTCGCTGCGGCATACGATAAAGCGGTCGCGCCAACAGCTGCGGCATACGAATGACTGCTGGGAAAACTATACGATTTGATACGCATATTTTGACTGTAGACGGTCACGGGGCGGTCACGTTTGAAAAAGAATTTAATAATCGCACTTAATGGAATGCATGCGGCAAGCAGGAGAAGCGTCAAAGCAGCGCTCTGTTTTGATTCTATGAAAAAATAAGCCGCGAGAAAGAGTGCTACCGCGATCCAAAAGCCCGGGCGGATAAACAAGCCGATAGCTTTAAAGAAACCGTACCAGCGCTGCGGCAGTTTTGCGACGTGCATCGCAATGTACGCGTCGTATTTAATGACGGCATTTTTCATTTGGCGCCCCATATATGCACTGCCGAGCTTGCGACAGTTGCTTCGGCTGGCGTGTGCAGCGCGACTTCGCCGTCGAACTCGATCGGTACCGTTTTGCTCGTGCTGATGCGTACGTGGCGACCGATGACGAAGGCGCCGTGCCGAACACGCTTGCGTTTGCCAACATAGAAATCAATCATTGCCCATAAGAAACTCCATAAGCTCGTGCTGCCCAGCGGAAAAATCAGCAGTTCGCCGTTCGATAACGACGCGTCGGCAGCAATCTGCCTTCCGGCGTGATATTTGCCGTTGGCAACAATCAGTTGTCGGGTTTCAAAGTGCAGTTCAAGTTCGCTGTCTTTGTCTTGTATGGTCACTAGAAACGGCTTGTAGGTGAACAGCTGCGTTGCACCTTCCAGCGCGTAGGCGAACCTGCCGTATTTTCTTTTCGCGCTGTCTTTGATGCTTCCGGCGATCTTGGCAGAAAGCCCGAGGCCCGCAACGTTTGCGAAGTGGCGTCCGTTGATAACGCCCAAATCGATTGATTTAATCGTTCTGGTAGCGATCGCGTGCACCGCCTCTTGTATCGTCAGCGGAAGCGCAACGCTCCGCGCGAAATTATTCGTCGTTCCAAGCGGTATGAACGCGATATTCTGGCGCGTACCTGCGAAAAAATCGAGTGCTGAACTGACCGTGCCGTCGCCACCGCCGATGATAAGGAGTTTCGGTGCGCTCTTGGCTGCTTTTCTCAGTTCGGCATGCAGGTCTTTACCGTGCAGTTCGTACACTTTGGTAATCTCGATGGCGGAATGTTCCAGCGCAGCAGTTAATTCGGCGTACGAATGTCGTGCACGCCTGGATTTTGTATTGATGAGTAACTCTGCTTTTATTGTTTTCATGGGTATTTTGACCAGTATATCCCAGAGGAACCGAAAAGATAGTGAGATTTTTAACGATTGGTACGATCAGGTTTGATCGTTAAGCAAAGATCATGAAGCATTGAGTAGTGACGCTGTCGCTTGAGTAAACGGTACCCGTTGTACCGTTAAGACACTTTTGATCTCTTCCTTTAAGATAATATTCAAGACGAACACCGTTGCTATTGTTCCAATAGACAACACCTGTTCTTTTGTCTACGTTTGTATATTGCATGAGTGCTGCGTCCATCTCGGGTTTACGAGATATGTAGGGTGAGAGGGCTGTGTCTAAATCGGTATTTACGGTGATATTTCCGTTTGTACCACTCCAGCATTGATTTGAAGCGTAGCCTGCTCCTAGGCAGCCGACTGTTTGCGGTGGCCACGCGCCATTTTCTGCGTTATATGCATTTATAGTTTTTGCATACACATTCACCGCAGATTGAACGCGAGCGTTGTATGCTTTTGAAGTTACGCCATTGAAAGAGGCGATAGTTATAGCTGCCAATATACCTATTACAACAATGACGATCAGTAGTTCAACGATAGTAAAACCTGATTGTCGTTTTTGTTTTGCCCACATTATAAGCATAAGTATATAGAACATGGAGTGATACCTCAACGACAACGAGCCGTTAGTTTTATTGGGAGGCGAAAAAAACGTTGTCTATATCGCCGAGCATATTGTTTGCTCCTGCGTGCTCGCCAATGCCTATAAGCCCGTTCGGATCGTTTGGGGCAGGGATTGCGGATGTCGAACTGGCCACTGTCGTACCATCTACGTACACGTTCATCGTACCGCCTTCCCATATAGCTGCAACATAGTGCCACTTTCCATCGTTAAGAGCCGTGGACGACATGGTGAACGACCAGTACCCATTGTGACCTGCGGCCGGTTTGCAGCTTGGCATGTAGAAGGCCGCATCGGCCGAACTCACGGATGAGCCTGATAGTATATTGTAATTTGAAGCTGCGCATGCACCTGCTGCTAATTTTACCCAGGCCGCTTTCACGTAATAAGTAGAACCTATCGTTGCTTGCGTGTCTATGCGGGTGTTACCGTCAAAACGTAAAGCACATCCTTTACCAGTGGGTGTAGAAGTGGTCCAGTTCGGTGTGCCCGCTATAACGTCTTTCGTGTTGCTCACGTTGCCAGATACTTGGTTACCAGAGCATTCGTCGAATGACCATAGTCCTTTTTGATCTATGGAATATTTTGCAATAAGGGAATGTTCGAATGACTGAGCTTTTGCTATTCGAGCCCGTTCGGTAATACCGTTGAACGAGACGATAGTGATCGCTGCCAAAATACCAATCACGACGATGACGATCAGGAGCTCGACAATTGTAAACCCGGATTGTCGTTTTTGTTTTGCCCACATTATAAGCACAAGTATACAGAAAGGTTCGTCATACCTCAATGCGTTAGGGGCAAGTGCTTCGGAGCCTACCGGCTAGCACTGAGTGCTTTGAGTAATTATTTTGCCGTTCGCATCGATGGTTGTCGTTTGAATGACCATGCCTTTGTTCTCAGGGTTTGCGTCGCACGATACGTTGCCCGCTGCGTCGAGTTTTGGTGCTTTCGGAGCTGTGGCGGAAAAGTTTGTTTGAGTTTTGGGCGGTGTCATGATTGTCGGGCCTGGCCGTACGGGAGCCGGCCTATGCAAAACTGAAAGTCCTGCGAAGGTAATCCCTGCAAAGAAAAGTATTCCCAAGACTGTGATGAGGACGCGTTTCATTAGTATCCGCTCCATGTCCACGCCGGTGAGAACGAAGGCGACCCTACGGCAAAGCGCTGCGTCGTTGGGTTGAAGCAGGCGTTACGAGCGTAGACGCGGATAAAGACGTACTTAGTGTTTTGCTTGGTAGAAGACCAGTCACCGGAAGAAAGGGTCAATGGACTTGCTGTTGTCACGCCCCAGCTCACCCATGCAGGGTTGTCATTGTTTGCATTCAGTCCGAAATTGTTCGAAGTGTTTGCAAGGTCGGAAGCGGTTACACTCGCATCATTCGCATAGTATGCGATAAGATATCCGCTCGGACTGGCAGTCTTCCAGTACGTCTGCGT
>Ga0265780_10001469_pt1 | contig 33052 bp, 50 predicted proteins | sample P1T30metagenome_FD_192432 | JGI IMG/M metagenome (GOLD analysis project Ga0265780, IMG submission 192432) | Plant litter microbial communities from East Loma Ridge, Irvine, California - P1 T30 | ecosystem: Environmental > Terrestrial > Plant litter > Unclassified | place: USA: California...
CGGACGCGCACGAGGACGGCCGGCACGAGAGCGGCACCGACGAGAGACGACCTCGCCCGTCGATGCGGAGAGGTCGTCGTGTTCGTGGGCCCCGTGGGGCTCGAACCCACGACCCGCGGATTAAAAGGGCGTGCACGGGGTTCGGCGGCGTCTGTCCCGGATTGGAGTCGACGGGCAGCCTACCGGCCCTGACCAGGACTTTCAGCTGCTGCGGCGAGCTCGGAACTGGATCACATTGGAGTGGTCGGGAGCGGGGTCCTGCCCCACGTCTGCCCCACGAACCGGGCGTGCCAGGGCGGCCATGACCGCGGCGCTCGGCGTGGCCGCGAGGTGCGCGTACCGTCGCGTCGTCAGCGGTGAGACGTGGCCGAGCAACCGCCCGATCTCCTCGAGCGGGACGCCGTTCTGGATCAGCGTCGACGCGTACGTGTGCCGCAGGTCGTGGATCGTCAGCGGAGCGAGCCCGAGGCGTGTGACGGCCGGCGCCCACGTGCGGTTCCGCCAGTTGTTGTAGCCGATCGGGTCGCCGTCAACGGTGAGCACGAGCCCCCGCGGAGATCTCGCGACGCGCGGCTCGAGCAGCTCGGCCGTCCACTCGGGGATCGGGACGTTCCGCATCCGGCGCCCCTTCGGGTAGGCCTTCATCTGCCCGTTCTTGTCGTCCCACGTCTCGCTCACGCGGAGGTAGCCCTGGTCGAGGTTCACGCGGTGCGAGTGCAGGCCGATGGCCTCGCCCCACCGGAGCCCGGTGGAGAGCAGCACCGCGACGACGTCGTGCCCGAGCCCCTCGAGGCCGTCGAGCAGCGTCACCTGCTCGTCCGGGCTGAGGTAGCGGTCCTTCTGCGTCTCGCCGCCGCCGAGCCGCAACCGGGAGGCCGGGTTCGTTGGCAGGATCTCGGCGTCGACGGCGGCCGAGAGCGACGCTGACAGCAGCGCGACGTGGCGCTGCACCGTCGCGGGGGAGAGGCCATCTTCGGTGAGTTCCGCGGCCCACGCGCGAACGTCCTGCCGGGTGATCGCGTGCAGGGGCACGGCGCCCCACTTCGGCAGGAGCCGGTGGTCACGGCGTGACGCGTCGACCTTGAGCGTCGACGCCTCGACGCCCCGTGTCGGCCACCACCGCTCGACCCACTCGCCCCACGTCTCCGCAGCCGCGCGCGGGTCGCGCCACCCGAGGCGACTGGCCTCGGCCTCGGCGGCGGCCGCAGCGTTCAGCGCGGGCTTCTGGTGCGGGAAGGTACCGGCGCTCCGCTTGCCGCCGTCGGGCGTGCGGTAGACGCCTCGCCAGCGCCCGGAAGGCAGCTTCTCGGTCCAGGCCATGCGTGTCTCCTAGGCGGTGCGTCGGACGTCGCGGAGGTACGTCTCGAGGATGTGCGGGGTGACGTCGAGCTCGACGCACCAGTACCCGGGGTCGGGGTGGTCGGCGGCGACGTCGGCGAGCCGGTCGGGGTCGATCAGGTGACGGGCGGCGAAGATGTCGGCCTGGCGCTCGTGCCGCGGACGGTCGTCGCGGTGGCCGAGAGCGGCGTGTCCGAGCTCGTGTGCGAGGGTGCTGCGCTCGAGGAGGCGCCTCATGCCGCGCCGTAGGACGATGACCCGTTCCTCCGGGATCCACATCCCATTGTCGACGCGGAGCCGGCCGTGGATGACCGGGATCCCCATGCGGTCGGCGTGCTCGTACGGGTCGTACGCCCCCCTCGTCGTCATGCCTGGTCGGGATCCAATCGTTCGGCGCTGCGGTCGCGGCTTGCAGCGAGCTCGTCGTAGTGCTCGGCGAGCTGGGTCTCATCGAGACCACCGACGTTCCGGTGAAGCTCTGTCACGTTGTCGCGCGGGGGGACGACGTCGGCCGGGCGGCCGTCGAAGCGTGCGCGGAAGACCTCGTCGGCCTCGATGCGCGCGATGAACGCGTCGGGCTGCATGCCGATCGCCAGGCAGAAGTCCTCGATGTCGTTGAGGGACCACTCGTACTTGCGGTTGCGCCGCTCGCGGACGTAGCCCTCGGACTTCCCGAGTCGGCGGGCGAGTTCGCGGCCGGACCAGCGTTGTGCGCCGGCCTCTCGGTCGATCGCCTCGGCGACTAGCTGTGCGAACTCGGTGGGCGCGGGGGCCTGGTGTCTTGCCACGTCGTGACTGTATTGGTTGGAGACACGATCTGTCTACCTAGATACGCAAATGCGTGTCCAGAAGACAATTCACCCCCCGGGTGAGTTGCACGTGCGTGTCTAGACGCGCATGCTGTCTCTCATGGAACAGAACGTGACTCGGACAGGGCACAAAGTGACACTGCGTGAGCAGGTCGCGTCCAACGTCCGCGCAGAACTCGCCGCCCAGAAGAAGGGCTCGACCGACCTCGCGCAGATCCTCCACCTCGGCTACCGGGCGGCACTCCGCCGCTTCAACGGCGAGCAGGAGCTGAGCCTGAACGAGATCTCGGCCGTGTCGCTCGCACTCCGCGTGCCGGTGTCGGCCCTCATGGCTCCTCGCCCCGTCGAGGCTGCCCTCGAGGCCGTCGCGTCATGACCGAGTGGCTGACCGCGAAGCAGGCAGGGGAGCGGGCGCAGCGGCACTGGCGCACCGTGACCGACGCGTGCCGAGCTGGTGAGCTCCACGGTGTGCAGCGCTCCGTGAACGCGTCCTGGCGCATCGAGGCAGCGTGCCTCGACGCCTGGGTGCGGGGCACGGCGTGCGAGCACCAGCAGACGAACGTCATCCCGCTGCGCCGTCGCGCGTAGCTCCCTCACCCCCTCATCTCCCGGTCCCCGCGGCTCCGACTCCGCGGCTGACCCTCACCCCAAGGGCACCCACATGAACGACATCAAGAGCGAAGTGCGCTCAAAATCAGGCCAGCGCGGCCCTCGACGTCGCATGACCGGTCACCAGGTCGCCGCCGTTGTGTTCGCGATCGCGGCCTTCCTCGCCGGCGTGTTCCGCATCCTCATCGGGATCACGCACGGCGACGGGCTGCTCGCCCTCGTCTGGCTCTTCGGCCTTGCCGCGGTGATCGTGCTCTGGCACGACGCGCTCGCGGACCGGAGCGGGCGATGAGCACCCAAGTCGACGAGGATCTCGCGCTCCTGGCGCACCTCGACTTCCGCCCGCCGTGCGTCATCCGCGCCATGGACACCGCGCCCCGCTGCGGGAAGGACGCGGCGTTCTCGATCCGCTGCCGGACGTGCTCGTACGTGTGGCTGGTGTGCGCCGAGCACATGGCCTTCTACCGCCAGCTCGAGACCGAGACGACGAAGGTCGGGTGTCGGCGGTGCATGACCTACGTCCCGACGCTCGATGAGCTCGCCGAGATCACGCCCCTACGGACCTCGCTGTGATCGTCGTAGGAATCGACCCGTCGCTGTCGTGCACGGGCATCGTCACGGCCGACGACTGGGGCGGTATCACGACGGCGCGTGCCAAGACGTCGAAGCCGCCGACGTCGACGCTGCGGGCCCGCCGGCGCCGTGCCCGCATGGCGCTGTCGCGGATCCTCGCGGCGCTGCCCCCGCACGTCGACCTTTTCGTCATCGAGTCGCCGTCGCCGCGGTCGCAGCACGGAAGCCACAACGACCGGGTGGGCCTCTACTGGCTCCTCGTCGACCAGCTGCTCGCCCGGGCCGACATCGCCGAGGTGTCCCCGAAGACCCGTGCGAAGTACGCGACCGGCAACGGGAACTCCGACAAGGCGGCCGTCAAGTCCGCGATGCGCTCGGCCTTCCCCCACGTACCCGTCCCCGACGACAACGTCGCGGACGCCCTGGCCCTGGCCCTCATGGGCCTCCGCCACCACGGCTCGCCCCTCGACGGCGAGCTGACCCAGAAGCACCTCGACGCCATGGACGCCCCGTCCTGGCCCACCCCTGAAGGAGCAACAGCATGACCGTCCAGATGAACAGCGGGAAGATCCCCGACACCGCGAACGGCCTGACCGACCTCGAGCAGGAGCTGCTCAACTTCACCGACGCGGACCGGGTGACGGCGATCGTCACGATCAAGGTCACGAAGAAGACGCACGACATGGAGTCCGGCGAGGACTACCCGGTCGTGAAGCTGACGCACATCGAGCCCATCCGGACGCCGGAGGCGCTGGCGCAGGCGAAGGAGCTGCAGCAGTCGGCGTACCAGGTGCGTACCGGCGAGACGGCCCTCGACCTGCCCGACGTCGACGCCGAGGACGTGGACGCGTGAGCGCCGCGGTGAAGGACCTCGTCGCCGAGCTCGAGCAGCGCGCCGGCGCCTCCGACCGTGACCGTGCCCTCTGGCTCGCCGAGCGGGCGCAGGGCATCACGGCCACCGAGGTGCGCGACCTCTACCTGCGGCGCATCACCGTCGCCGGCCTGATCGCGAAGAAGCTCGCGGGCCCGGAGCCGGAGCTGACGGGCGGCTACATCAAGTGGGGCCGCACCCGCGAGCCCGTGATCGCCGCCGTCATCGAGTCCATCTACCCGGCTCTGCTGCCGGAGTCGCGCGTCTTCCACGCGGCCGACAACGCGCGGTTCCTCGGCTCGCCCGACGGCGTCGGCGTCGTGAACGACGCCCTGGTGGTGTCCGAGATCAAGACGTCGAAGTACCCGATCGGACTCGGCTCCGACACGGAGGCGAAGAAGGGCTACCAGGCGCAGATGACGTGGGTCATGCGCGTCACCGGGGCCCGCCGCTGCCTCTACGCATGGGAGCTGCACGACGACGTCTTCCTCGAGCGGGCGAACGGCGAGTACGAGCCGGAGCCCGTGGGCCTGGTGCCCGTCATGGAGTGGCTCGACTACGACGAGGCACTGGCGAAGCAGCTCGAGACGATCGCCGTCGGGTTCCTCGTCGCGCTGGACGCGGCGAAGGCCGGCGACGTCGCGGAGATCGACGAGGAGCTCGACACCCTCGCTCTGAACTACCTCCGCGGGCTCGAGGTGGAGAAGGAGGGCAAGGCCCTGAAGGAGGTGTCGTACCGCTCGATCATCGAGATCGTCGACGCGGGCGAGTCGGTGGTGCAGGAGTCGTCGCTGGCTCGGGTGTCGTGGTCGCCGGAGGTCGTCGAGGAGAAGCCCGTCGTCGAGCTCGACCAGGTGCGCGCGAAGGCAGCGGCCCCGGCGGGGCTCTACGAGCGCCTCGAGCAGGCGGAGGACGACCTGCGGCAGGCGAAGGACGCTCTCGAGCGGGAGCAGCAGGCGGTGACGGCGCACGAGGCGGCGTTCCGTGTCGAGGTGCGCACGGAGCGCGTCGTCGTGAAGAAGGCAGCGCTGCGGGTCACCGCGGCCAAGGGCACGAAGGAGGCCAAGTCATGACCGGAACGGTGGTGGCACTGCCCGCAACGGGCGACGCGTCGCAGTGGACGGAGACGGAGAAGGCGCTCGTCGAGGCGGCCGGCCTCGTGTCCGGGCCGCCGAACAACAGGCAGCTGGCGCCGCGGCCCGTCGTGGAGGCGTTCCTGCTCCACGCCCGCCGCACCGGCCTCGACCCGATCGCCCGGCAGATCTACTGCATCGAGCGGAAGGGTCGCTGGGGCACGCAGGTGTCGATCGACGGCGCCCGCCTCGTCGCTGAGCGCACGAAGGAGTACCGGGGCCAGACCCCGACGCAGTGGACGAACGACGGCGTGACGTGGGCCGACGTCTGGCTCGACTCGAAGCCGCCGAAGGCAGCCCGGGTCGGCGTCTACCGCGAGGGATTCGTCGAGCCGCTGGTCGCCGTGGCGACGATGGACGCCTACAACGCGGGCGGCCCGATGTGGACGAAGATGCCCGCTCTCATGCTCGGCAAGTGCGCGGAAATGCTCGCGCTGCGGAAGGCGTTCCCGCAGGACCTCTCGGGTCTGTACTCGACCGAGGAGATGGACCAGGCGGGCCAGCCGAAGCAGGCCGCGCAGGTGCCGGCGCAGCCCGCCCTCGTGGAGCCGGAGTCGTCCGGGCGCGACTGGGTGGCGGAGGCGCGCACGAAGGCGTCGACGGCCGAGATCAACGCGCTGTGGGGCGAGGTGCCCGGGCACGAGCGGTCGCCGGAGCTCATGGCGTCGTTGCGGGCCGTCGGTGTGGCGCTGTCGCAGGAGGCCGCGGCTGAGCCGCCGTCGCCGGAGCCGGAGAAGCCGTGGGCGTCGCAGGGTGAGCCGGCCGGTGCGGAGTGGGTGACGCGTCCGATCCCGAACGGTGACGACGTGCGTCCGGGCGAGGAGGAGACGCCGCCGCTCGAGGGCATGGAGCCGGAGGCGCCGCGGACGGGTGGTGACGACCGTGCGTGAGGGCAGGACGCTGAACCTTCCGGCCACGACGAAGGACACCGAGCGGTGGCTGACGCCGAGGTGGATCCTCGACGCTCTCGGTGACTTCGACCTCGACCCGTGTGGCGCACCGGGCTGGCCGACCGCCGACGAGGTGTTCACCCCGGAAACACACGGCGACGGCCTGTCGCTGCCGTGGCGGGGCCGAGTGTGGCTGAACCCGCCCTACGGCAGCACCATGGGGTCCTGGCTGCAGCGCATGGCCGAGCACGGGCAGGGCACCGCGCTGATCTTCGCTCGCACCGACACAGCAGCGTTCCACGACTTCGTGTGGCCGCACGTCGATGCGCTCCTGTTCCTCCGCGGGCGCCTGACCTTCCTGCTCCCTGACGCGACGGCCGCTTCGGCGAACAGCGGCGCGCCGAGCGTCCTGCTGGCCTACGGGGCAAACGACGCCGAGCGGCTCCGCACGTCGGGCATCGCCGGGCACTTCGTGGACCAAAGGGCAGCCGCATGAATGGCGTCGACGAGGCCACGGGCGAGGTCATCGAGGGCGGCACGCTCGACCCGAAGGTCGCCGAGATCCTGCGCACGGTGGGGATCCACCACCCGTCGAAGGACGACGCCCTGCACGTGGCCCTCGTCGACGCGATCTGGCGGACCCTCGGCGGCTCGTACGGTGCGCAGCTCGTCGCGATGCGGTTCGAGGTCGCGCAGGCCCTCCGGCAGGCCGGGGAGGACTACGCGAAGGCGAAGCACCAGACCGAGCGGATCCTCGCCCGGGAGACGGTGCGGCTCGTCGCGGGCCCGGAGAAGGTCACGCGGGCGCTGGCCCAGCAGATGGCTGAGGCGTCCGATGAGTACGACGCTGCGCGGCTCACGGAGCTGGTGCAGGAGAAGCGGGAGCAGTGGTTGCGGAAGCTGCTCGACACCTTCGCTGCGGCGATGGACAACCACCGCACGGATCGCGCGGACGACCGTGCGGCCAGTCGGTACGGAGCTTCGGGCTACGTGCCCGAGGAGAGGTAGGCCGTCATGGCTGACAAGAGAGAGACGTACGCCGGCCTGCTGACCGGCGACCAGATCGGGAAGACCATCACGGTCCCCGACCGCGACGGTGACCTCGTCAAGGGCGTTGTGCGGGTCATTGTGCACCAGCCCGGCAATGTTGTGGCCTTGTTCATGGGCGAACTGGCGCTGCCCCGCATGGTGGCGGCTGATGCGATCGCGGTCGTGTCATGAACGGCGACTTCAGCGTCGACGTGAAGACGTCCATCCCCGCGGCCGAGTTCCGGTTCCTGAGCCAACTCGCCAAGCGCGAGAAGACCACCGTCGGCGTGCTCGTCGCGAGGGCTGTGCACAAGCAGCTGACCAACAAGCCGGTCCGCCCGGTCGTCGACGTCACGACTCCGGACGTCAGCATTTCGCGGGGTCGCGGCGGACGGATCTTCGGGGCTGAGCAGGTCGAGGCGCTCCGGTCGCTGTACGAGGAGGGGTACTCCGACGTGCAGATCGCACGGCGGCTCGGCTACTCGGTGTCGACGGTGCATCGGCGCCGGAGCGAGCTGGGCCTTCCGAGCACGCGGCCGCAGTACGCACCCATCCGGAGGGCGTCGTGAGCGGGCCCCAGATCGTGTCGCTGTTCAGCGGCTACGGCGGGCTCGACATGGGCGTGCAAGCCGTCATCGGTGGCGAGGTCGTGGCGCACGTCGAGTTCGACCAGGCGCCGTCGCGGATCCTCACGCACCACTGGCCCGAGGTGCCGAACTTGGGCGACGTCACGGCCGTCGACTGGGACGCTCTCCCGCATGGCGACGACGTCGTGATGACGCGCGGGTTCCCCTGCCAGGACGTCTCGCTCGCTGGCCTCCGTCGGGGGCTGCGGGACGGCACGCGGTCGGGCCTCTGGTCCGAGTTCGCGCGCGGCACCGACGCGGTCCGTCCGGGCCTCGTCGTCATCGAGAACGTGAGGGGGCTGCTCAGTGCAGCGGCAGATCGGCAGATGGAATCAAGCCCGTGGGATGTGGGAGACAGACACGATGGACCTGCTCTCCGAGCACTCGGAGCCGTTCTCGGCGACTTGGCCGACCTCGGGTATGACGCGTCGTGGTGTGGCCTACGAGCTGCCGACGCCGGTGCTCCTCACGGCCGGTACCGGGTCTTCGTCCTCGCCCGTCCTGTCAACGCCGCTGACCACGACCGCGACGGGGGTGCAGACGCTCGAGCGGCAGGTGGGCGGCCGCGGCTCCGCGTTGCTCCCGACGCCGAAGACGTCCGACCACACCGGCCCGGGAGTGCATGGCACGGGCGGCCAGGATCTGAGGACCGAGATCTGGTTGCTCAAGACGCCGACCTCGCAACTCGCGGTGAACGGGGGGTCGCAGCATCCGGACAAGCGGAAGGCGGGCGGGCACGGCCCGACGCTGGCGGACGAGGTCGAGCACCTGCTGCCGACGCCGACGGTCGTGATGAACGACGGGGAGCAGCCGGTGACGTGGCTCGCACGGCGGGAGCGGATCCTGGCGAAGGGGATCAACGGCAACGGGATGGGGATGCCGCTCCCGATCGCGCTGCTGCTCCTCGAGAGTGGGGCCAGTACGGAGCCGCCGTCGACCGGTGGGAACGAGTCACTGGACGGGTAGCCCCGGCGCCCACGAAGGGCGACGGCAAGGCCGGCCAGCAGCGCCTCTCGGCGGAGTTTGTCGAGTGGATGATGGGCCTCCCCCAGGGCCATGTCACCGGTGCAGGCCTGACCCGGAACGAGCAGCTGAAGGCGCTCGGGAACGGCGTCGTGCCCCAGCAGGCGTCGCTCGCAGTGCGGCTGCTGCTCGAGCGGGAGGCCGCAGCGTGAGCAGCCCGACCCCGCGAGCCCTGCTTGCGACCCTCGACCAGCGCGACGGCCACCGCTGCGCCTGGACCGGCCAGGAGTCCGACCGGCTCGTCCCGCAGCACCGTCAGGGCGGCGCCGGCGGCCGCCGCGACAAGCACCGCCCGTCGAACGTCGTCTGGCTCGACAGCATCCTGAACGGCCGCATCGAGGCCGAGCCGGACCTGCAGGCCGAGGCGCTGCGGCGGGGCATCAAGATCTCGGGCTTCGCCGACCCGACCGCGACACCGATCGAGCACGCCGTGCACGGCCTCGTCCTTCTGGACGACGCCGGCCAGTGGGCACCAGTACCGAAGGAGACAACACCATGGCGATGACGGACTACGGCACGCCAGACACCCCCGGCTTCGCGGCCGTCCCGAACTGGATGATCCGCGACACCACGATCAGCACCTACGCGATCGCCGTCTACGCGGCCCTCGCCTCCCACAGCGGCCGCGGGGGCATCCATCCCTCGCACGAGACGATCGCCGCCGAGGCGCGCTGCAGCAAGCGGAAGGTGCAGGACGCCCTCGACGAGCTGCGGGACCTGGGCGTTGTCGCCTCGATCAGGCGGAACGGGCGTGGCGGCCGTACGAGCAACAGCTACACGCTCCACCCGAACGGGATCGAAGTAGCGGCACACGGTGCCGTTACTGCGCTGAGCCCAACGGCACGGGGCGACGTAGGTAACGGCACCACGTGCCGTCAGGTAACGGCACCACGTGCCGAGGAAGAAGAACCCAGTGAAGAAGAACCCGTTAAGAAGACCCCCCTACCCCCTGCGGGGGTGAGCCGGGATGTCGCGAAGGTGACCGGTGTCGAGACTCTCCTCTTCGAGAGCTTCTACAAGGTCTACCCGCGGCACGTCGGTCGCCAGGCGGCCGAGAAGGCGTTCGCGAAGGCGCTGCGGGTCGCGCCGGCCGAGCGCATCGTGGCGGGCGCAAAGCGGTTCGCGGCCGACCCGAACCTCCCGCCCAAGGAAGACGCGCGGTTCATCCCTCACCCATCGACCTGGCTGAACGAGGGCCGGTGGGACGACGACCCCCTGCCGCCTCGCGGTGGTGGCCGGGGGCAAGAGAAACAGCAGCAGGCGATCGACCTGGTGGAGAAGTACCGACGGAAGGAACAGGGACATGCTGCACTCAGAAGTGGCGGAGATGCTCGCTTGGGCCTCCGGAGTTGACGGTCGTCTGCTCAACGAGATGAGCGTGGAGGCGTGGCACCAGATCGTCGGCCGGTTCGACACGGCTGACGTGCAGCAGGCCGTCCGGGACCACTACACGGAAGTGTCCCGCAACATCTACCCAGCCGACGTCGTGAAGCGCCTCGAGGCAGCTCTGGAAGTCGTGGCCCTGCCTTCGGGCACGGCCGAGCTGCTCGCCGAGCAGAAGGCCGCGTGGTGCCGTGAGCACAAGGTCACGGTGGAGGAGTTCGACGCGCATCAGGACGACCACGAGTGGATCCGGGCGGTGCAGCGTGGCTGACCCCTACTACCAGGACGACCTGGTCACGCTCTTCCACGGTCGTGCGGAGGAGATCTCCGAGTGGACCACGGCCGACGTGCTGCTCGTCGACCCGCCCTACGGCATCGACTACAACTCCGGCAGCCGCCGGGAGGCCGTCGCTGCCTCCATCCTCGGCGACAAGGACACCGCTGTTCGTGACGCGATCCTCGCCCTGTGGGGAGCGCAGCGTCCCGCGCTGGTGTTCGGCTCCTGGCGGGTCGAGCGTCCCGCAGGCACGAAGATGCTGCTCGTCTGGGACAAGAAGGGCGCCCTCGGCATGGGCGACTTGTCGATCCCGTGGAAGCCCGGGCACGAGGAGATCTACGTCCTCGGCGCTGGCGCCTGGCGCGGCGACAGGACCTCCGACGTGCTCCGGGTCGCGCCCGTGCAATCAACGTCGCGGAACGGGCGCCTGCACCCGCACCAGAAGCCCCTCGCGCTGATGGAGGAGCTGGTGCGCAAGCTGCCCGGCGGCGTGGTCGCGGATCCCACGGCTGGCGTCGGCAGCACGCTGCTCGCGGCGTCGCGGCTCGGGCAGCGTTCCGTCGGCGTCGAACTCGACGAGGCCTACTGCGAGGCGATCGTGAAGCGGCTCGAATCTGACCGCGCGCAGGCTCTTTTCGGCGACTGGGACGGTGCCGCATGAACGACACGATCCAGGACAGGGCCCCGCAGCACGACACCGCGGCCGAGCAGTACGTCGTCGGCAGCATGATGCTGTCCCCGAAGGCGGTCTGGGAGGTGCTTGACGGGCTCACCCCGTCGGACTTCTACCTCCCGAAGCACGAGCTGATCGTCGCGGCCGCGGCCCGGCTCGCGCACCAGAACCAGCCGATCGACCCGATCACCCTCGGCGACGAGCTCGGTCGCGGCGGGGAGCTCGAGAAGGCCGGCGGCGCCGCCTACCTCCACGAGCTCTACGGCGCCCCCACGACGGCGGTGAACGTCGGCTACTACGTCGACATCGTCAAGGACCGCGCGCTCCGTCGTCGCTTAGCAGCCGCCGGGACGCGGGTCGCGCAGATGGGCCTGTCGACCGAGGGCGACGCGTTCGAGCTCGCCGACAACGCGCGCACCGAGATCGAGCAGGTCGCGGCCGGCGCCCGCGTCGACGTGCACGCCGTCGGCACGACGATCGACGCCCTGATCGACCGGCTCGACGAGAAGCCCGAGTACGTGCCGACCCCGTGGCCGTCGCTCGACAAGCTGATCGGCGGGCTGGCCGCCGGGAACCTCGTCATCGTCGGCGCCCGACCCGGCGAGGGGAAGACGATCGTCGGCCTGCAGTGCGCGACCCGGCTCGCTCACGAGGGCCTGGTCGCGTTCATCAGCCTCGAGATGGGCGAGGACGAGCTGCAGATCCGCCTCATCGCGCAGTACGGCGAGGTCCACATGAAGAACCTGCGGAACCGCACCCTGAACACCGAGCAGTGGAACCGCGTGCGGATCGCCCGCCAGCGGTTCCAGGAGGCCCCGATCTTCATCGGCGACGACATCTCGACGCTGACGCAGATCCGCTCGTTCGTCCGCTCGGTCGCGCGGAAGGGGAAGCTCGCGGGCGTCGTCATCGACTACCTGCAGCTGATCGAGGGCGGCGGCAAGGAGAACCGGCAGCAGGACGTCGCGGACTTCTCGCGGGGCCTCAAGAAGATGGCGAAGCAGCTGCAGGTGCCCGTCATCGCGCTGTCGCAGCTGTCGCGGCCGCCGGCGCAGCGGACGACGCGGACGCCGCAGCTGACGGACCTGCGGGAGTCGGGCGCGATCGAGCAGGACGCCGACGTGGTGCTGCTGCTCTCGTACGACCGCGCGAAGAAGCCGGGCGACCTCGAGGTCGTCGTGGCGAAGAACCGGCACGGCGAGATGGGGACGGTCGTGCTCACGTGGCAGGGCCAGTTCGCGCGCCTGCAGGACAAGACCTGGGACCCGTTCGGGTCGACCCAGCTGGATCTCTAGGAGGACGACATGCCCGAGACACCATTCACCGCCGACGACCTCGAGCGCATCGCGAAGGCGCTGCGCGAGTGGGAGCGACTCCTACTCGACAAGGACGGGGGGTTCCGGCGCCGCTCGGAGCTCGTGAAGAGCATCGAGGTCACCCGGCCCGACGATGACGGCGAGGCGATCGGCCACTTCGTCATCGAGGACGGCTGGGTCGGTATGCGCTTCGACGGGGAGCACTGATGCCGATCACCAGGACCCGAGAGGTCGAAGTCGCCGACGCCTACGGCGACGACATCGGAGGCGTGACCGTCGTCGTCGAGGGCGGCCACCAGTCCCTCACCCCGGAGGAGGCCGACGAACTCGGCCAGGCCCTCATGCACGCCGCCCTCGAGGCGCGACAGACCACGCGGCTGCAGCAGCAGACCACGACCGACAACACGGCCTTCTAGGCCAGGAAGCAGAGCATCATGAGCAACCCGAACATCACCATCAACGGCCGACTGTCGAAGGACCCCGAGGGTCGCGTCGCGAACGGCAAGAGCGTGGCCGAGATCACGGTCCCGCAGCAGCGCTCGAAGCGCACCGACGACGGCCGCTGGGAGAACGTCGGCGGCACGTCGTGGATCACGGCGACCTTCTGGGAGGGCGACGCCGACGCCGTCATGGCCTCCCTGTCGAAGGGCAGCGAGGTCATCGTCACCGGCCAGCTGGCGACGCAGGAGCACCAGACCCGCGAGGGCGAGCAGCGCACGAAGCTCGTCATCGAGTTCCCGAAGGTGGCCCTCGTGCTGAAGGGCGACCAGGGCGGCCAGGCGCCGCGTGGGGCGACGAGTACCGGGCAGCTGGCATCCGCGGCCGCCGAGCCCTGGGCGACCGCCCAGCCGGGCGGAGGCGGCGACGCCTGGGCCACCCCGCAGGGCGGGACCACCTACAACGACGAGACCCCGTTCTGATGAGCGCCGTCATCGAACACGACGTCGTCGTGAAGGACCGCTACGACTTGGCGATCGATCGCCTGCCGCTGGTGCCGCGACAGGCCCGCGCCGTGCGCACCGTCCGCAGCATGCTCGTCGCCGCCGACCAGATGATCGACGCCGACGGGTTCGACCGCTTCACGTCGGCCGACGTCGCCGCTGCGGCAGGCGTCAGCATCGGGATCTTCTACCGGTACTTCCGCGACCGGGTGGCCGTGCTCGACGCGCTCTACCCGGACCGCTACGAGCTGCTCCGCCCCGGCGCGCTCAAGGCGCACGACGACGAAGTGAAGGCGCAGTCGCTCGAGGAAGTCATGACGCACCTCGTCGGCCCGGTCGTGTCGTTCGAGCAGCTCCGCATCCGCGTGACCGCTCTGCGAGAAGGGCGCGGCTGATGGGAGGCGACAAGCGCGAAGCCGCCCTGCACGGCGCCGACCCTGCGCACGACAAGCTGCGCGGCGCGACGCCCATCGACACCACACCGCCCCCGGTCGACCGGACGAAGCTGCTCGCCTGGCTCCGGTCGAAGAAGGGGCACCGCAACCCGCTGACCGGCGCGATCTACGAGGGCCTGACCGCCCGGATCGAGCGCGGCGACTTCAACACAGAGGAGGCCCGGCCGTGACCGAGCTCGACACCTTGACCACCCCCACCGACGAAGACCTGCTCCACCTTGCCGCCGCCCGCGCCCGCCGCCGCCTCCTCGAGGTCGACGGCCTAGTCGCCTTCGTCCGAACCCTCGTCGTCCCCGCCATGGGCGGCGCCTCCGACGGCATGCCCCGTGCCGCCTCGAAGACTGCCCCCCTGCCGCTCCGCGCCGACGCCGTCGACGACAGCGACGACATCTACGCCCGCATCATCGAGTGGGTCTCCTACTGGGCCCGCGAGCTCACCACAGAGCCCCCGATCGCCCTGCAGGTGAAGTGGGCGGGGAAAGACGAGCCCGCCGGGTTCCGTGCCGGCACGACGCCCGCCGGCGCCGGGCTGCTCACGAAGCTGCTCACCACGTGGCTGCTCACCCGCCAGGACCGCATCCTCGAGCACGACGCCGCACAGGTCTACCTCGACGACGTCGCCGACATGGTGTGGAAGCTGCGGGCCAAGTACCCGCGAGCACCACGTCCTGAGCGCGGCGTGCTCGAGCGGCCCTGCCCCGTCTGCGATCGCTTCACCTTCGGCGCCACCTGGCCTGGCGAGGCGGCCGTCGACGAGTTCGAGCTGGTCTGCTCGTTCTGCGGCCACACCGAGTCGGCCGCCGCGTTCATCCGGGACGGCCGTGTGCGGGAGCTGCTGCACGAGCTGCGCGAGGAGCACGCCGACCCGAGGTCGGAGTGGTGGACGAAGCGGCAGGCGCAGGCCGAGCTCGACATCACGAAGCGCACCCTCGACCGGTACATCGCGGAGGGCTCCCTGCCGACGTACACGACCGACGGCACCGTCTACGTGAACACCGAGGAGCTGCTCGCCCTGTGGCGGGCGAAGCGGCAGAAGCCGCAGGCAACCCAGGTCAAGCGCACCTGACGACGCGCCGGATCCGCGTAGTTGACGGCCTGTCTCGATTCTGATTAAGATAGCCCCAGCGAACCCGTCCGCTCCACGGACGAGAGCACAAAGCCCCCTCCACCGCGAGGGGGCTTTGTCGTTCCCCCCGCACCTCCCTCCGTCGCCCTTGCGCGGGGAGCGGTCAGACCCACCGGCTGTCGGAAGCGACCGGGTCTAGCGAGGCCGCGCACGGCTAGAACGTGCGCGGCCTCGCTCACAGTTCAGCTTTCGGTCGATCCTGAGCCCGGCTGAGCACCACCGTCGATGTAACGGAACGCCAGGGCCAGATCACGGATCGCGGCTGTCTGCCCCGCCATCGTGTAGTCCGAATCTCGGATGCTGTCGGCCGCCTCCAAGATCAAGCTGTGGAGCTCCGAGACAACGTCGCTACGCCTTGCCCGCTTGCTTTCGGTCCCGCTAGTGCCTTCATTGCTCACGATGTACCCCTTCGTTTGTGATGGATCTTCAAGGTACTGGCGGGGGCCGACACTGAACCTCGGCGCGCACCACCCACACGCACAGCGCATGGCGGCTCCTCCTGCTGAACCCGGTGTGACGCCCGGCCAGTGGACGCGGAGTACGCACACCCACCAGCGGGGTGCCGCTGCGCGCCGATCCCACCTTCGAGCGGGGCCGTCAACGCGGCCTCACTGTCCGCGAAGGACGCCCACGACGCCGTGACTCTCGGTGAGGCGTACCTGCGGCCCCGCTCGTCGCTAAGCCTCGGCCTCGCCAATCAAGGCCTCGCGCGCAACTCGGAGTGCTTCGAGTTCGGTTACGCCAATCTCGAACGAGGGCAGGCTGGTGGACGCGTAGTCCTTCGCCGGCCGAGAGAATCTCCTCTGCGCAGGGCCAGGCCCCGGTCCGATGTACGGGCCCGAGGCCAGCTCGGCGAACTGATGCACGGTGGCGTCTACGACGAGGACGACGCAGCCGCGGCTGTCCCGCAGCTCGAGCCAGGTGTGAGCGTTTGACCAGCGCTCCGGATCGGTGCATGTGACTCGGTGCCATGACCCGAGGCCCAGGTCATCCAGCACGACACCCAGAGCGTACGAGGCAGCGTCGCACGCGCCCCGGGGGAATCCGTCGAGTACGGAGCGCACTTCCTGCTGGGGTCGCTCCGCAAGGGCGCTCACTGCCGTCCGCACGACCCGTTCGACTTCCCTCACGCTCAGTTCGTCCATGCATCGACCGTACTCAGGAGGACAACGTGAACCCCGTCGACATCGCCCGTGTCTGCCATGAGGCGAACCGGGTCGTGCAGCTCATTGCTAAGGACCCTGCCCCATCGCCCGCATGGGACAGCGCACCCGAGTGGCAGCGCGAGTCCGCGGTCGAAGGCGTGCGTGAGGCTCAGGCCGGCGCCACCCCCGAGCAGCTGCACGAGTCCTGGTGCGCCTTCAAGGCCAAGGCCGGCTGGGTCTACGGCGAGACGAAGGACAGCGACGCGAAGACGCACCCGTGCCTCGTCGCGTACGCCGACCTGCCCCTCGACCAGCGGCAGAAGGACAGCGTCTTCGCCGCTCTCGTCGCCGCTCTCAGCTAACACGGGCCGAGCATGCCGGTCTGCACCGAGCACGGGTGCCCCGAGATCCTCCCCACCTCAGGCCGCTGCCCCACCCACACCCGGGCATCGTCCAGGAGGAGGGGGTCACGACAGGCACGGGGGTACGACAGGGCCCACGACGCCGAGCGCGCACGCCTCGCACCCATCGTCGCGACGGGCACAGTCAGCTGCGCACGCTGCGGCCACCTCATCGGCGCACGCGCACCGTGGGATCTCGGACACACCGACGACCGCACCGCGTGGACAGGGCCCGAGCACCAGCACTGCAACCGGCAGGCCGGGGGAAGGAAGGGGCACGCATGACCCAGCACCACCGCCTCACGCTGCACGCAGGCGAGCACGTCATCCCCCTGGCCCAGCTCCACCACCCACGGATTACAGCAGACCAGCTGCTCACCCCGCACCAGGGACCGACCACACACATAGACGCCACACCACACAGCACCACACCACCGACCCCGCACACACAGCACGACACCAACGAGCCCACAGGCCCGTAGGCGCGACAACACCGACCAACCCACCCCGACGACCACCCCCCCTGCCGCCGCCGCACACGACGCCCCAGGGGTGGGGGGACCCCCCTCCGACCCCGCCCCTGGCGGACCGCCGGGGATGGGCCTCAGAAGTGCGCGGGGTTCAGACATTCGCGGCTCCTCCCCTGGTGGGGCCTCCCTGACGCGGTCCGTGGCCGCTGAGGACGTGATCCCGCATGCCCCGTGGTGGCTCTCGAAACAGGTCTGGCCCGCAGCCTGATCCTGACTCCCTGACCAGTGAGCGTCGGGGCCTGACCTACAAGCTGCTGCCCCGTGAGGGCTTCACTGGGCGGGTGCCGGCGTGGCCTTTGCCGACGGCGACGCCCCGCGAGCGAGCGCTGTGGAAGTCGCTCTGGCGGACCCCGCAGGCCGCCGCGTGGAACGCGGAGCGGTGGCGGGTCTACGCGGTCGGGATGTACACCCGGTGGGCGGTCCGGGCCGAGGATCTCGAGGCGTCCGCGTCGACCCTGGCGCAGGTGCACCGCCTGGCCGACCAGATCGGTCTCACCCCGGCGGGGCTGAAGGAGAACGGTTGGCGTCTCGCCGTCGACGAGCTCGGTGCGAAGCGTGACGCCGCGGCTCCGGCGACGACGAAGACGACGAGCTCGACGAGCACGGGCCCGACGGTCCGTCGGCTGAGAGCTGCGGAGTGAGCGAGTACGTCGTCGACTTCCCGACGCTCGGCGACATCCAGGACGCGTGGCTCGCGCAGCACGCTCGGGTCCCGAACGGCTTCCAGCGCGGCCGCGAGTTCGTGCAGGCCGACTGGCAGTTCTGGTGCACGGCGAACCACTACCGGGTGCGCCCGGAGGCTGAGTGGGTCCCGGAGGCGCCGCTGCTGAACCAGGCGTTCGTCTACCGGCGTTCGCAGATCGTCGGCCCGCAGAAGATCGGGAAGGGCCCCTGGTCCGCGGGCATCGTCGCGCTCGAGGCGGTCGGCCCGACGATCTTCGGCGGCTGGGCGGGGAAGGGCGACGGCTACGCCTGCTCTGAGCACGGCTGCGGGTGTGGCTGGGAGTACGAGTACCTGCCCGACGAGCCCATGGGGATCCGGCACCCGTCACCCCTGATCCAGATGACGGCGATCTCGGAGGAGCAGGTCAACAACGTCTGGCGGCCGCTGCGCGCGATGATCTCGCTCGGGCCGCTGTCGGACCTGCTGCTCCCCCGCGGCAACTTCATGAAGATCGCAGGCCAGAACGACGATCCCGAGCTCGACCGCATCGACAAGGTGACGGCGTCCGCGCTGTCGCGGCTCGGCAACCCGCTGAGCTTCGCGCTGCAGGACGAGTCGGGCCTCGCGACCCGCGAGAACAAGATGCGCGACGTCTACGAGACGCAGCGTCGCGGTGCCGCCGGCATGGGCGGGCGCTCGATGGAGACGACGAACACGTGGAACCCTGCGGCGGACAGCGTCGCGCAGTCGACGAGTGAGTCGTCGGCGAAGGACGTCTTCCGCTACTGGCGGCAGCCGCCGGCGCACCTGTCGTATCGCAACAAGCGTGAGCGGCCGCGGATCCACGCGTTCGTCTACGAGGGCTCCCCGTGGGTCGACCTCGACTCGATCGAGGCTGAGGCGGCCGAGCTGCTCGAGCGGGATCCCGCTCAGGCGGAGCGCTTCTTCGGCAACCGGGTCGTCACGGGCACGGGCGCCTGGCTCGCGGACACCGCCCTGGACGCGTGGAAGACGAAGGTCGAGATCCGCGACCGGCCCCTGTCGGAGCCGGTGTGCCTTGGCTTCGACGGCTCGGACGTCGACGACTGGACTGCGATCCGCCTCGAGACGTTCGACTTCCACCAGTTCACGCCGGTCGACGCGATTGGCCGGCCGACGATCTGGAACCCGGCGGAACACGATGGGCGAATCCCGCGCGAGGACGTCATGGCGGCGTTCGCGCATGTGTTCGCCAGCTACGACGTCGTGCGCGCCTACCTCGACCCTCCCGGGTGGGAGTCGCAGGTGTCGGCGCTGCAGGGCAAGTACGGCGAGAAGCGCGTCATCGAATGGGCGACGTACCGGATCAAGCCGATGCACGAGGCGCTCGAGCGGTTCCGGAACGACATCGTCGACCCGAAGTCGGGGCTCTCGCACGACGAGGACCGGGCGGTGGAGACGCACCTGAAGAACGCGGTCATGCGGGGCCGGACGGGGAAGACCTACATCCTCGGCAAGGCGTCGCACACCCAGAAGATCGACGCCGTCATGGCGTCGACGCTGGCCCATGAGGCCGTGAACGACGCGATCGCGGGCGATGACATCGCGAAGCGCAAGGCGCCGGCGATCTCGACGACGTTCTACGGATTCAGCTAGACGAAGGAGGCGGGATGGCCGTCACAGACCACGCGGTCGCACGCGACCGGCTCGCCCTCGGGCTGTCGCAGCTCGCAGGGCGAGCCAAGATCGTGCAGCGGCGCGAGGACTACGTGCACGGCAAGCAGGATCTGCCGTTCGCGCCCTACGGCGCCTCGGCCGAGTACGAGGATCTTCGGGAGCAGGCGCCGGCGAACATCCTCGGCATCGCGATCGGGGCGCCGACGCAGCGCATGCGTGCGGACTCGATGAAGACGAGCCTGTCGGACGAGGACGAGAAGAAGCTCTGGTCGGGCGCCTGGCATGCGAACAAGCTCGACACCCGCCAGGACCTCGTCTACCGCTCGATGATGATCCACGGCCGAGGCATCGTCTCGTGCTGGCCGAACCAGGCGCGTCGCGATCGCCCGATCGTCAGGCCCGAGTCGTACGCGCGCGTGCACATCGAGATGGACCCCGACGACCCCTTCACGCCGCTCTACGCCGTGAAGTCGTACACGGTCACGGACGGAGCCAGCAACGGCCTCATCCTGCCGGCGTCGGTGAGTCGCGAGCGGCAGGTCGGCATCGTCTACGACGCGACGACGATGGTGCGCTTCGAGCGGCCGGCGGCAGGCGGCGAGTGGACGGCCACCGCGGACAGCACGCACCCGATGCGCCGCGTGCCGTTCGCGGTCTACGACTACCAGCCGGACGCCGACGGGCGCCCGTGGTCGGCGATAGACCCTCTGATGCCTCAGCAGGACGCGCTGAACACGATCCGCTTCAACACGCTCCTGGCGATGCAGTTCGCTGCGTTCCGGCAGAAGATCGTGACAGGCTTCGACCCGCGCGTCGTCGACAAGGACGGGAACGTCCTCTACAAGACGAACTCGGACGGGACCCCGGCGCTCGACGCGAACGGGCGGATGCAGCCGCTGCTGCAGTCACCGGGCCGCGTCGGCGTCGACCGGATCATGGCCTTCCCCGGCGCCGACACGAAGGTCTTCGACCTGCCGGAGTCGAACCTGGCGAACTACGTCGAGGTCTGGGACATGTTCCTGACGACGTTCTTCAGCACGGCGCAGATCCCGCCGCAGTACCAGCTCGGGCAGATGGTGAACCTCTCGGGTGACGCGCTGACGGCGGCCGAGTCGACCCTGGCGTCGCTCGTCAAGGAGCTGCAGCTGGCGGCCGGCGAGGGCCACGAGGACATGCTCGAGCTGGCCTACTACGCGTCCGGCGGCACGGAGGACTTCGAGCCCACGGCCGAGATGGACTGGCTCGACGCGGAGGCGCGCTCGTTCTCGCAGGTCGTCGACGGCGTGCAGAAGCTCATCTCGACGGGGTTCCCGAAGCGGGCCGCGTACGAGATGCTCCCGGGCGCGACGAAGACGAAGCTCGACGACTGGATGGACCTGATCGACGAGGAGCGGACGAACACCCGCCTAGCGCAGATCACGCGCCCCTTCGCCGACGTGACCATCCCGGCGCCGCTCGAGCTCGAGGCAGGAGGCGACGATGCCGCTCCCAGCAGCGGCGGTTAGCCACTACCAGGAGCAGCAGGAGATCGCCGCGGCTGCCGTGGGAGACGTCGCCGACCTCTGGTCAGGCATGGGCGAGAACTTCGACCTGTCCTGGTCTCTGATCGGCGGCGACGTCTTCGCGACCGTCGTGCAGGCGCAGGGCCTCGCGGCGGCCTCCGGGCTCCGCTACGTGCCCGAAGTCGTCGACGAGCAGGGCCTCGACGCATCGTCGGTCGCCCCGATCAACGCGGCACGGTTCGAGGGAGGCACGCGCGACGGGCGGCCCGCCGAGACGCTGCTGCACGGTGCCGTCTACACGGCGAAGCGCGAGATGCTGGCCGGCGCCGGCACGGCGGGCGCCCTGAAGGTCGCGGGCGAGTGGCTGCAGGACGTCGTCCTCGACGTCGTGCGGGACGCGAACCGCCAGGCCGTCGGCGCCGCCATGGGGACCACCCCGAAGGTGTCCGGCTGGGTCCGGATGCTGAATCCGCCGTCGTGCAAGTTCTGCATCACCCTCGCCGGGAAGTTCTTCCGGTGGAACCAGGGGTTCCAGGCCCACCCCGGGTGCGACTGCCGGCACATCCCCTCGCAGGAGGCGATCGCGGGCGACTTCACCGTCGACCCGTACGCCTACTTCAACGGCCTGCCCGCAGCGGAGCAGGACCGCCTCTTCGGCAAGAACGACGCCCGGGCGCTGCGCGACGGCGGCGACATCTACCGGGTCGTGAACATCCGGAGCCGCGGCCTGTCGGACGACGCCCTGAAGTCCTCCGGCGATCGCCGCGGCTGGCAGTCGAGGCGGTGGGACACCCCGTCGAAGATGACCGTCGACGACGTCTACCGCACCGCGCGGAACCGCGACGACGCCGTGCGCCTCCTCCGGGAGAACGGCTTCATCACGGGCGACCAGGTCGCGGGCGGCAATCTGAAGGGCAACGCGGGCGGCGGGCAGTTCGGCGACCTCGCCGCCGGCGCCCTCGGTCGCGGCGGCACCCGGAAGGGCGCGACGGCCGCGTACCGGAAGGCGGTCGCCTCGGGCGTCCGGGATCCCCTCGAGCCCGCGACGCAGACGGCGGCGGAACGTCGCCTCCACACGGCGGTGTTGCGGAAGCAGGCCGTCGACCGCGGCAGCAACCCGTTCACCGCGAACAGCCAGCGTGACCCGCTCACCCCGGAGATCCGGGCAGCGGTCGAGCGCGACTACCAGCGCCAGCTCGCCCGGCTGGCCGACGGGCCCGAGCAGGTGCGCACTCTCGCGCGTCTCCTCGGCGTCCTCAGCTAGACCCCGCCGGCGCCCCGCCGAGCGGTCACTTCGACGCCCCCGGCGTCACCTCCCAAGGAGATCAGCATGACCATCTGCACCCACCCCACCGCGCTCGGCAAGCTGCCCGCGCACCTCGACCGCTTCGGCCTCATCTCGGGCCGCCAGGCGTACCCGCTGCGCCTCCGCTTCGGCGACGAGGGCGGCGACGGAACGGGCGCCGGCGGTGACGGCGGAGCGGGCGACGGTGAGGGCGACGGCGAGGACGGCGACAAGCTCGGGGACGCCGGCGCCCGTGCTCTCGAGCGCGCGAAGCGGCGGGACAAGGAGTCCCGCGCCGCACTGAAGGAGTACGCCGACCTGGGCCTCACCGCTGCCGAGATCAAGGCGATCGTCGACGAGAAGAACAAGGGCACGGCGCCCGACGCCGACGCGATCGCGAAGCAGGCCCGCCGCGACGCCGACAAGGCCGCGAACGAGCGACTGCACGGGCGCCTCCGCTCGTCTTCGGTGCGCGAGCAGGCCGCGTCGCTCGACTTCATCGACCCGTCCGAGGCGCTCGCGCTCGTGGACCGGAAGGCGCTCGACGCCGTCGAGGTCGACGACGACGACGAGGTCGACTCCCCCGCGATCAAGAAGCTGCTCGAGGAGCTCGCGACCAGGAAGCCGCACCTCCTCAAGACCAAGGACTCCGTCGCCGACTCCCGCATCGCGGGGATCGGCGCGAGGGGCTCGGGCGCCAAGCCCGAGTCGAAGCCCGGCCGCGACCGCATGCGCTCCGCTTACGAGTCGTCCGGAAAGTAACGCTCCCGCACCCCGCGAGGAGCTCAACCACCGAAAGGAGGCAGCCGCATGGCTGTCACTCTCCCCCAGGCTGCTCTCCTCTCGGAGAACGACCTGCAGCGCGGCGTCATCGAGACGTTCGTGCAGTCGTCGGTCATCCTCGACCGCATCCCGCTGATGGACATCGAGGGCAACGCGTACGCCTACAACGAGGAGGCGAGCCTGCCGGGCGTCGCCTTCCGTGGCGTAAACGAGGCCTACGTCGAGTCGACCGGCACGGTGAACCAGAAGTCGGAGTCGCTCGTCATCCTCGGTGGCGACGCCGACGTCGACCGGTTCATCGTCAAGACCCGCGGCAACCTGAACGACCAGCGTGCCGTCCAGACCGGCATGAAGGTCAAGGCGGCGTCGTACAAGTTCCAGGACGCGTTCTTCAACGGCGACGTCGCGGTCGAGCCGAAGGGCTTCGACGGGCTGAAGAAGCGTCTCGTCGGCGGCCAGGTGCTCGACGCGGCGACCAACGGCCTCGGTCCGGTCACCGCGGGCCACGACTTCTTCGACGCGCTCGACGCCCTCATCGCCTCGGTGAACGGCGACGTGTCGGCGCTCTACGCGAACAAGAGCGTGATCGGCAAGATCAAGTCCTCGGCCCGCCGCCTCGGCGGGACCGACTACTTCGTCGACGAGCTCACGCAGAAGCGCACGCTGACGTACAACGGCATCCCGCTGCTCGACCCGGGCGTCAACGCGGCCGGCGCCGCGATCCTGCCGCAGACCGAGACCGTCGGCAGCTCGAGCACGACGTCGTCGATCTACGCCGTCAAGTTCGGCGAGGACGAGGGCGACCAGGGCGTCACCGGCCTCAACAACGGAGGCGTGCAGGTCGAGGACCTCGGACAGCTGCAGGAGAAGCCCGCGTACCGCACCCGCATCGAGTTCTACACGGGCCTCGCCGTCTTCGGCGGCAAGGCAGCGGCCCGCCTCCGTGGCGTCCTGGCCGCCTGAGCGAAGGAGAAGAACGCATGGCTACGACCAAGAGCACTACGCCCGCCGAGAAGGCCGCTGACGAGACGCCCGCCGTCGAGTCCCCGGCCATCCCCGAGGAGACGAAGCTCGACAGCTCCGTCGAGAAGCCCTCGACCACCGCCCCCGGTGACGGCCCTGCCGACACCACCGACCCCTCGGAGACGGCATCCTCCGTGACCCCCAGCCCCGACGAGACGGCGATCGCGGCCGGCACGGTGAACGCCGTCAAGCCGACCACGAAGCCCGCCGCCAAGAAGTCGACGGGCAAGGAGCGTGTCGAGAAGTTCGAGGCGACCAAGCCCGACGGCACGGTCGTCAAGGTCGAGCGCAACATCGAGACCGGCGTCTCGAAGATCGTCGACTGACGGGAGGGGGACGCTCATGGACAACCCGGCTCAGCTCGAGCACGTCACGGGCAGCTTCGAGCGTCCCCTGACCGTCGGCGAGGAGAAGGCCGTACCCGAGTGGCTCGACACCGCCTGGCGGAAGCTGCAGCGGCGCGTGGCGGGCATCCCGGCGCGCTGCGAGCTCGCAGACGACACCCCGGGCCACCTGGCCGTCGAAGACGTCCGTGACGTCGTCGTGGCGATGGTGGAGCGCAAGCTGCGCAACCCGGACGGAATGCGCTCCTGGAACGGCGACACCGAGGGTGGCACGGTCGACAGCACGCTGTCGTCGGGCCAGCTCTACGTCACGGACGACGAGGTGCGCGACCTTGCCCCGCGCGATCCTGACGGGTCGGCCGGCGGCGCGTTCTCGATGCAGCTCGGGAGGCCCTGATGGTCTCCCCGTCGATGCGGGCGATCGCGCGGCGCCGGGCGGAGGCACGGATGACGGACTCGTGCACGGTGGTCCGCGAGACGCGCTCAGAGGATCCCGACCCGGCGACGGGGAAGCACGCGACGACGTCGACGACGATCTACAACGGCCCCTGCGAGTTCGTCGCGGCGAACACCGCCGTGCACGAGGTCACTTCGGCCGGCCGCCCCGTCGCCGAGCAGGGCGCCACCCTCCGCGTCCCCGTGGACCACGAGGGCTCGGCGCAGATCAGCTCCGGCGACACCGCCACCGTCCACCTGTCCTCGCACGACACCACGGCCCCGCCGCTGGTCGCGCGCGTGGGCGGCACCCACCAGCAGACCTTCGCCGCCTCTCGGCGGCTCCCCGTGGAGGTGGTGACTCGTGGCTGACGACGTGACGATCGACACGAGCGAGCTCGACCGCCTCGTCGTCGACCTGACCAACGCGCCGGTGTCGATCGCTCGTCAGGTCCGGTCGGCGCTGCAGGTGAACGCGCAGCGCGTGAAGGAGTCGTGGCGAGAGAAGCTGGCCGGGAACGCGTTCGCGCCTCGCGTGCCGTTCTCGATCACCTACGACACGAAGATCTCCGACGACGGCATCGAGGTCGAGATCGGCGCCCAGAAGGGAACCGGCCGGCAGGGTGGTGTCGCGCTGCTCCTCGAGTACGGCGCCCCCCGGCGCGGGCTGGCCCCTCGCGGGTACGGCCTCGCCGCGCTGCAGGAGAACCTCGAGGACCTCGAGCGCGGCATCTCGCGCGCGCTCGGGTCGGCGCTGCAGGACAACGACCTGTGACCGCGGCCGAGACGCGCGCCCTGCGCGACAGGGTGCGCACGCACGCCCAGCTGGCCGACGCGACCTTCGTGGCGACCGACCAGGACCCGGACGCCGACCTGGACGCGCCTCGCACGCTGACGGCCCCGCCGTACGTGCTCATCTACCCGGGCGGCGGCGTCGACGGCCAGGACCGTGTCACCGGCCCGTACGCGGACCGCGACCCGTCGTTCTCGCTGCACTGTGTCGGCGAGTCCGCTCTCGCCGCCGAGATCGTCGCGGACTGGGTCGACGCCGTGCTCCGCCCTGGCGGCCGCGGCGTCAGGCTCGACGTCCCCGGGCGCCGTGTCGGTGCTCTCCGCCGCGTCGACGTCGGGCCGGTGCTCGACGACGACAGCACGAGGCCGGTCGTCTGGTACGTGCCGGTCATCTACCGGTTCCGGTCGCAGCCGGGTCCGATCCCCACCTGATCCACCACCCTCCGCCCTCGGCTTCGGCCGGGGGCTTTCTCATGCCGAGGAGGCACCCCCATGGCCGAACAGGTCGAGGTCGTCGTGGACGGCCGCAAGTTCCACATCGCAAGGCCGACGCAGGAGCGCTGGCCCGACGACTACCCGCTCACGACGACGAAGAGCGGCAAGCCGACCGCGGCCGCCAAGCGCGCGGAGAAGGTCGTCATCGAGAAGGCGCCCACCGCCGACACCACCCTGACCGCCGACGACCTCAAGGCCGCCGGATCCACCGATGCCGGCGACGGCGCCACCACCCCGAAGGAGGCCTGACGATGGCCGATCGCGAACTGCTCGTCCCGGAGAACATCGAGTCCGACGGCACGCTGCTGCTGCTCGCGGCTCCCCGCTCCGCGTTCACCACCTGGCCGCCGACGGCCGCGCAGCTCAACGCCGCCACGACGAAGGACATCACGTACTCGCTGACGTCCTCCGGCTGGAACCACGGCAAGGCGCAGGAGACCACCACCGACGACCGCCTGACGCTCCGCGAGGTCCTGGCGAAGCCCGGGCGGATCACCCACACCGTCGAGGTCCAGTACTTCTACGGCTCGGAGGAGGACGTCGTCGACCCGCTCTTCGTCGAGGGCGCCGACATCGTCATCGCGGCCCGGTACGCGGTCCTCTACGAGGAGGCCGTGACGGCCGCCGACAAGTTCGACTTCCTCGAGCTCGAGTGCGGCGCGAAGCGCCGTGACCAGCCGTCGGCGAACGGCCGCTGGACGAAGACGCAGGCGCTGCACCCCCGCGGCAAGGTCCTCGAGGACGTCGTCATCGCGTAGCGCCAGCACCACCGTGCGGGTGGGCGTCCTCCTCCCCGGAGCGCCCGCCCGCACTTCACCCACATCCGGGGACGATCCGGGGAGGATCCCATGAGCAAGATCAGCGACATCGCCCAGAACTACCGCCCGCCGACGCGCACCGTCACCGTCATGGTGACGCCGAACGACGACGCGATGCGGCGCCGCGAGGAGCTGCTGACCGCGATCGTCGACGTCGAGAAGGCCGCGAACGAGCGTCTGGCGCGGAAGGCGCCGACCGCGAAGCTGCGGGAGGAGCTGGCAGCGCTCGAGAAGAGTGAGGCCGAGTTCATGCGCACGCTGCGCTTCACGAAGCTCGACGGCATCGAGTGGGCGGAGCTCACGGCGAAGTACGGCCCGCGCGAGGACGTCGCCTTCGACGCGCAGCTCGGCTACAACCACCACGCCGTCGCCCTCATCGCCGCGAAGGTGAACGGGACCGACGTCACCGACGGCGCCGAGGAGCCCCTCGACGACGCCGACTGGGAGACGATCCACAAGGTCGCGTCCGGGTGGGACATCGAGAACATCGCGACCGTCGTGCTCGAGATGAACGTGATGCGGTCCGCGCGGACGATCGGCCGCCTAAAAAAAGACTGATCGAGGACCCCGAGCTGCGCGGCGAGCTGGTGCAGGCGCGCGCGCTCGGGGTCTCGCTTCGTCGTCTGCAGGGCTGGGAGCCCTCCTCGCGCACCGAGTACGAGTACGACGACGACGGCCGCCTGGTGGCCGCGACGACGACGCAGGAGCCGGAATTCGGGCCGACGGACCATGACTGGCTCGTGGCCCTGGCTGCGCTCGAGGCGGAGGAGGGCCCGCACGGGCACCTGATGTCCGACGCGCTGTCGGCCGAGGCTGACCCGGCGAACCCGGATGGCGCGTTCGAGTTCGTCGCCGGCCACCCCGTGCAGAGCCCCGAGGGGGCGTGGGTCCGGGCGCCGCTCATCGATTACGCCGAGAAGGCCCGCCTCGACATGCGCGATCGCCTGCAGGCGGCGGACCCGAAGGCGCACCTGAACGGTGTCGTGATCCCGGTCTACAAGGTGCCGCGTCGTCGCCGCGTGTCACCGCTGAAGCACACAACTCCACAGCAGCAGTAGCCCCGGCGCGGGCCCGACGGATCGAGGTCACGCGATGGACGCACGCTCCGTACGGCTCAACATCACCGCCAGCATGCGGGGCGTCGTCGAGGAGTTCCAGAACGGGGCTCGGGCTGCGAACCAGTTCTCGACGACGCTCGGCAAGGAGCTGAAGCCGGCCCTCGCGGCGATCGCCGTCGGCGCGGCCGCGGGTGTCGGCCTGGCAGTGTCGAAGTTCGCTGACTTCGACGCGGCGATGTCGAACGTCCAGGCGTCTACGCACGAGACCGCCGACGTCATGGGGCAGTACCGCCAGGCTGCGCTCGACGCGGGTAGCAGCACGGTGTTCAGCGCGACGGAGTCTGCGAACGCGATCGACGAGCTCGCAAAGGCGGGCTTGTCGGCGAAGGACATCCTCGGCGGCGGCCTGACTGGGTCGCTCGATCTGGCGGCTGCGGGCGGGCTCGGTGTCGCACGGGCGGCCGAGATCGCGTCGACGACGCTGCAGCAGTTCGGCCTGAACGGGTCGAAGGCCAGCCACGTCGCCGACGTGCTCGCGGCTGGCGCTGGCAAGGCCATGGGCTCGGTCGACGACCTCGCGAACGGCCTGAAGTTCGTTGGCCCCGTGGCGGCGTCGCTCGGGGTCAGCCTGGAGGAGACGACGGGCGTGCTGGCGCTCTTCGCGCAGCAGGGCATCATCGGCGAGCAGGCCGGCACCTCGCTGCGCGGTGTGCTCGCTTCGCTGACGTCGCCGTCGAAGGAGGCCGGCAAGGAGATCGAGCGCCTCGGCCTCAACCTCTACGACGCCCAGGGCAACTTCCTCGGCCTCGAGAACGCCGCCGGCGAGCTGTCCAAGGCGTACGGGACGATGGACCAGGAGTCCCGTCAGGCGTCCCTCGGCATCATCTTCGGCCGAGAGACGATCACCGCGGCCACGGCGCTGTACCAGTCGGGAGCAGAGGGCGTCGCCGAGTGGTCGAAGGCTGTCGACGACAGCGGCTACGCGGCCGAGACGGCCCGGCTGAAGCTCGACAACCTGAAGGGTGACGTCGAGGCTCTCGGCGGTGCTCTCGACACCGCGCTGATCCAGACCGGGTCGAGCGCCAACGGCACACTGCGCGAGCTCGTGCAGGGCGCGACCGGTCTCGTGACCGCCTACGCGGAAGCGCCGGCGCCGGTGCAGGCCCTCGGCCTGGCGCTCGGCGTCGCGGCCGCGGCGGCGGCGGCCGCCGGTCTCGGGTTCGTCACCCTGGTGCCGAAGATCGCGGCGACTCGGGCCGCCATGCAGCAGGCGAACATCACCGGCGGTGTCCTCGCGAAGGGCATCGGCAAGGGTGGGGCACTGCTGCTCGGTCTGACGGCTCTCACGGGCGGCTTCGCCGGCCTCGGCGCGCAGGGCCAGCTCACCGCTGACCAGATCGCCGACGTGAACAAGGCCCTGAAGTCGGTCGACTTCGAGAACGTGAACAAGCTGTTCGCGAAGTCCGGGATCGGCTTCGACGTCCAGGAGGGGCAGAGCTTCAAGTCGAACGACGCGCTGGCGTCGCTGAAGAAGCTCACGGGCGGTTTCAACGACCAGGCCGACATGAAGTTCACGAAGTTCCTCGACGGTCTGACGTTCGGCCTGACGGACCTCTCGGCGGTCTTCAAGGAGAACGAAGCGACGTTCACCCAGATCGGGTCGACCTTCTCTGAGATGGCGGGCACCGACTACGGCGGCGCGTCGAAGAAGTTCGCGGCGATGGTCAAGGAGATGGGCGGCGGGGCGGACACCGTCGAGCGGCTGCTCGAGGTCATGCCCGACTACAAGGCCACCCTGACGGACCTCGCGACCGCTGCCGGCGTGACCGTGACCGACCAGGAGCTGTTGAACCTTGCGATCGGCAAGGGTGACCTGGCCGCGAAGCTCGCGAAGGGCTCCGCTGACGAGCAGCAGCAGGCGCTGACCGAGCTCGGCGGCGCGGCGGAGTCGGCTGAGGGCGACATCGACGACCTCGCTGAGGCGATCGCCAACTTCGGGAAGGCGCAGTTCGACACGAACGCGGCGACGCGTGACTTCGAGGCCGCGATCGACGACGCGTCGAAGGCGCTTGAGGACAACGGCCGCACCATGGACGTCTCCACCGAGGCGGGCCGGTCAAACCAGGCCGCGCTCGACGACATCGCGAGCTCCGCGCTCTCCCTGTCGTCGGCGATCATCTCGCAGACGAACGACCAGGAGGCCGCCTCCGCTGCGATCCAGCGTGGGCGCGACGCGTACATCGCAGCCTCGGTCGCTGCGGGGGTCTCCGAGGAAGCAGCGAACGCGTACGCCGACCAGCTCGGTCTGATCCCGTCGAACGTCTCGACGGCGATCCAGGCGACCGGCGTCTCGAAGACGCAGGCCGACATCGACGCGATCCAGGCCAACCTCGCGCAGACGATCCGTGAGATGACGATCTCGATCCACGCGGCCGTCGACCGCTCGCAGCTCGACTCGCTGCTCGCAGGCATCCGCAACGCTCGCTCGGAGCTCGCCGACCTGAACGGCGCCGCCTCGGGCAGCGGCCGCATGGGGACGTACGCCTCGGGTGGCCCCGTGTACGGGCCTGGAACGGGGACGTCCGACTCGATCGTCGCGCGGCTGTCGAACGGCGAGCACGTGTGGACCGCGCGTGAGGTCGCGGCGGCAGGCGGCCACGGCAACATCCTGGCGCTGCGCCGCGAGGTTCTCGCTTCTCGGAGGGCTCCGGGCTTCGCAGATGGCGGCCCTGTCTACGCGCAGGCCCCTCGCTACGTGGAGCCGTCGCTGCGCCTCGTCACGCAGCCCTCAGGAGCCGTCACCCGGGAGGGGGACCGCTTCTACATCACGGCACCGACCAGCCCGGTCGCGGTCGCTCAGGCCGTCTCTCGACGGCAGCAAGGGAGGACCATCTGATGGAGTTGCAGCCGGACCAGGTCTACGCCCAGCTCGGCCCGATCGTCTTCGGGGCGGTCGACGAGTTCGGCGTCGACTGGTCGCTGCAGGCCCTCGACGGATGGGGTGCGACAGCCAGCACGAGGCGGTTGGAGCAGAAGCCGCGGCAGGCTGGGTCGTGGGCGTCGCGCGGTTTTGCCGTCGGTCGGTCGGTCGCGCTGTCCGGGAAGATCTTCGCTCCCACCGCGCCGGCCCTCTCTGATGCGATCGACCGCCTGAACGCGGCAGCGGACATCAACTCCGTGCGCCTCACCGTCGTCGAGGCGGGGCGTGCGCGGTGGGTCGATGTTGGCCGTAGCGACGACGTTCTGACGAAGTGGCTGACGGCCACGGAGGCGACCTGGTCGGTTCAGGTGGAGTCCACCGAGTCGCGCAAGTTCGCCGCTGACCTCTCCGGCTCGTCGGCTCTCCCGTCGACCTTCGGCGGGCTCATCATCCCGGGCGGCGGTGAGGGAGGATCGGCCGCGTCGAGCTTCACCGAGGCGCAGTTCTCGTTCATGGCGAACCGTCAAGGCTTCGCTGCCCACCCCAACGGCGCGACCGGGAACATGGAGCTCTACACCGCCGACGGCGAACGCTCGAACGCGGCTACGCTCGCTGTCCTCGACGACATCGTGGGTGGTCTCACGATTCCGTTCACCATCGACGCCGTCACGGTGACTGGGCAGGTGTCGATCACGAACCCGGGCAACGAGACCGGTCCCGTGCGGCTCCGCATCGACGGGCCCTGCCGCGGGCCGGTCGTGACGCACGTCTCGACGGGCGCGCAGCTCATCTTCTCGTCGTCGCTCGTCCTCGGTGCCGGTGAGTGGCTCGAGGTCGACATGGAGGCCCGCAGCGTGCTCGCGAACGGGCAGGCCACGCGCGCCCCTTGGATCACCTCTCGCGGCTGGTCGGGCTTCACACCCGGCCCGAACACGTGGACGTTCACCGCGGACTCCTTCGACCCGGAAGCACTGCTGACCGTGGTCGCCACCCCAGCTTGGAAGTAGGAACCCATGGCCGAACGTCTCTTCCCCGCCGACGCTGTCGGCGGCACCCCCGCCTACTCCGGGCGGGGGCTCCGACAGCTGCACGCACCGTTCCTGTCTGGCGCCACCACGGCGCGTCCCTTCGGGGCGCTGTCCGGCGTCCGGCCGGGCACGTCGCCGGCCACCGTCACCGCGACGTCGACGACGTGGCGCTGCGGGCTCCACGCCGGGGTGCTCGATGTGCAGCCAGCCGTTGAGGCGGGCGCATACACCTACGCAGTCGACGAGGTCGTGAGCGGCGACCTGGCCCCCGCTGACGCGTCGAACTCTCGAATCGACCGCGTCTACGTCCAGCTGACCGACCCGGCCGAGGCGAACGGCTCGCAGGCCGTTCCTCCGACGGTGGTCGTGCGGTACGTCCAGGGCGCGGCCGGAGCAGTCCCGGTCGCTCCTGCGCTCCCGGTGCGGTCGATGAGCCTCGCGCGCATCACAGTCCCGAAGCAGGGCGGCGGCGCTCCGACGGTCGTGTGGGAGGCTCGCGGAGTGCCGGCGGCGGGCGGCGTCGTCGAGTATTTGACCCGGGCGATGCTGGACGAGGACCGGCCCCCGGTCGGCACGCTCGGCCGCGTCGTCGCGACGAACTCGATCTTCGAGTACCTCGGCCTCAGTGGCGGGCAGCCCGTGTGGGTGCACGTCGCGGGCCGCCCCGACACGTCCGCGATGACCGCGATCGGGATCTACCGGCCAACCGCGGCTCCTCGCGCCCCCATCGCGACGGCGCAGGCGGGCCGTGTGCTCCTCGAGGGGAACATCACGAGCAGCATCGCAGCGAACTTCGTCGTCGGCGAGGAGTACCCGGTCGGTAAGTTCCCCGACGCCTACGGCCTCAAGGTCGCCCGGACGTTCTTCGTGGACGCGAACCAGTCCCGGTCGCACCTGCTCGTCGTGGCCCCCGACGGGACGATCTCGTTCCGCCCGACGTCGGCCTTCACCGCCGTGCTGAACCTCTCGATCGAGGGCATCAGCTGGGCCGACAAGCGACTCTAGGAGGTTCCGGGTGACGTACACGTGGCTCGCGTCGGAGATCCTCTCTGGCCGCATCATCGGTGACCTGCCCGACCTGTCGATCGACACGGTGAAGCG
>Ga0265780_10001470_pt1 | contig 33048 bp, 27 predicted proteins | sample P1T30metagenome_FD_192432 | JGI IMG/M metagenome (GOLD analysis project Ga0265780, IMG submission 192432) | Plant litter microbial communities from East Loma Ridge, Irvine, California - P1 T30 | ecosystem: Environmental > Terrestrial > Plant litter > Unclassified | place: USA: California...
TAATAAATATGCAGACAATACCTACACAGCGAAGAGCAGACATGAGGTTTATCAGCCAACATTTAAAACGGATAATGAAAAAGGCAAACCGAAAAACGTTATTCTGCTGATTAGTGATGGATCTGGCTTTTCGTCTTTCTGGGCAGCCGCAACTGCCAACGGTGGGTTATTGAATGCGACAATGATTAAACATGTAGGCTTTTCAAATACAGCTGCAGCGAATGATTATACCACAGATTCTGCTGCAGGGGCAACAGCAATGGCTACCGGAGAAAAAACAAATAACCGTTACATCGGCATGGATGCTGAGGGGAAAGCAGTCCCGAACCTTCCGGAGAGACTGACGAAATCGGGGATCCGTTCAGGTATTGTCAGCAATGATCGTGTAACAGGAGCCACTCCTGCTTCATTCTATGCACACCAGTCCGAGCGTGACCAGAGTGACAGCATTGCACAGGATCTAAGTCGAAGTCCCTTATCATTGATCATCGGCGGTAAGAACGAGGTTTTCAATGCAAACGGTGATGCAATTCTGAACAAGGTAAAGGCAAGCGGACTTGAAATTCATAATGGTTTGACTGCTTTGCCAGCGGGCGGTAAGAACAAGCGGGTACTATGCTTCGACAATGATCGTCCCGCTGAAAACTTCAGACTTATCGAAGAAGCATTTGATAAAAGTGTTAAATTTTTATCTGCAGATAATAAAAAGGGATTTTTTCTGATGGTGGAAGGTGCAAAGATCGATCATGGCGGACACAGCAATAAACTAAACATTAGTATTGATGAGTATTTGAGCTTTGACCGGGTAATTGGTAAGGCTTTGGAATTTGCGGATAAAGATGGCGAGACCCTGGTGATCATCACCTCCGATCATGAAACTGGCGGATTAATTGTGCTTGATGGTAATTATAAAGCAGGGTCAATTATGGCCACTTACACCACTGGTGACCATACAGGCTTACCGGTGCCTTTGCTAAGTTACGGCCCGGGTGCTAATCAGTTTACCGGCTTTCTTCAGAATACCGATATTCCGAAAAAGGTTCTTGAACTTCTAAAATAGGCTTAAATCTAGTTTAAAGATGATGGAGTGGCAGCCAGGAATGGCTGTTTATGTGTATAGCAACAGGAAACAATTATAATGGCCTGTGTTCAAGATTTTCTTAAATTTAAATATGAAGCACTATGACGCCATTGTGATCGGATCAGGACAGGCTGGATCACCATTATGTAAACAACTCGCCAATGCTGGCAAGAAAACGGCCTTGATTGAAAAACGTTCCGTTGGTGGCACATGTGTGAATGACGGCTGTACACCTACAAAAGCGATGATTGCATCAGCAAAGGCTGCCTACCAGGCTGCACATTCCGATCACTTAGGTGTACATATCGAGCGCTACCAGGTAAACATGAAAGAAATCCAACATCGGAAAGACGCGATTGTACGAAGTTGGCGCGAAAGCAGCCAGGGCAGCATGGAAGACACCGAAAACCTTGACCTCTTTTTCGGGGAGGCCAGGTTTAGCGGAGCGAAAACCATTAAGGTTAAATTAAACGATGGTGGTGAGTTGATATTACATGCCGATTTGATTTTTATCGACACTGGCACCACTCCTGTTGTTCCAGACATTGAGGGGTTGCAAGATGTAGGATATTTTACTTCGACCACATTATTAGACGTAGAAGAAGTGCCGGACCATTTACTGGTAATTGGCGGAAATTACGTTGCGTTGGAGTTTGCGCAAATGTTTCATCGCTTTGGAAGTAAAATAACGGTGCTGGAGCGGGGTCCTAGAATTATGGCACATGAGGATGAGGATATCGCTGAGGAGTTGACTACAATATTGCTGGAAGAAGGACTTAATGTACTCACCAATGCTCATGCCATCAAATTCGAATGGGAAAACGGACATATAAAAGCTATCGTACAAGAAAAAGAAAGACAACACGAAATTATATGCTCCCACATTCTGGTTGCAACAGGGCGAAAACCATCAACGGAAATTCTGGCGCCTGAGGTATCAGGCATCCGTCTGGATGCAGCGGGCTTTATTGAGGTTAATGAAAAGCTGGAAACTAACGTTAAAGGTATTTATGCTTTAGGTGAGGTAAATGGTGGTCCCGCATTTACCCATATTGTCTATAATGATTATACAATAGTGTATCGGAACCTTTTCGAAGGTGCAAATCTCAGCACCAAAGACCGCCCGTTACCGTATTGCATGTTCACCGATCCACAGCTTGGCCGGATTGGTTTATCGGAGGCGCAAGCGCTGGAGCAAGGCCACCAGATTAAAGTTGCAAAACTGCCGATGAAACAAGTAGCCCGTGCAATGGAAACAGGAAGAACTCTTGGACTTATGAAAGCGGTTGTTGATGCAAATACCGGGCAAATACTTGGTGCAGCCATCCTGGGTGAAGAAGGTGGAGAGGTCATGGCCGTATTCCAAATGGCGATGATGGGCAATATGACCTATGATGTTCTTGAATATTGCGTTTTTGCGCACCCTACCTATGCTGAATCCATCAACAATTTGTTCATGAAACTCAAAGATTGACTGCCGGCTATGGAAATTGCCGTAATGAAAAAAGCCACTCATTGGAGTGGCTTTTTTGCGGACCGGACGGGACTCGAACCCGCGACCTCCGCCGTGACAGGGCGGCATTCTAACCAGCTGAACTACCGGTCCGTTTCCCATTGGGAGTGCAAATATAAATAAATAACGCTTTATTCAAAGAGATAAACAAAAAAAGCGATAAAACAAAAAAGCCACTCGTTGGAGTGGCTTTTGCGGACCGGACGGGACTCGAACCCGCGACCTCCGCCGTGACAGGGCGGCATTCTAACCAGCTGAACTACCGGTCCGTTTGTCCCTTTCGGGAATGCAAATATAGATTGAATATCTTAGTTTGCAACATTTATTTTTTAAAATCTTAAAGCGCTGGATAAGTGCTTATGTTCCAGCGATAAAAAATTAAATGGTTGCGCCTTCTTTCATCTTTTCTGCGTTCTCTGCAAACTGAAGCGCATCAATTAACTCTTGTACACCACCATCCATTACCGCGTTAAGGTTATAAAGCGTCAATCCAATGCGGTGATCGGTAACCCTTCCCTGTGGGTAATTGTAAGTTCTGATTTTCGCTGAACGGTCACCAGTTGAGACCATCGTCTTTCTCCTTGCAGCAATGTCACCATTCTTTTTCTGCAATTCAATGTCGTATAGTTTACTTCTGAGCATCTCCATTGCGATCTCACGGTTACCTAGCTGTGAACGCTCCTGCTGACAAACAACAACGATTCCGGATGGCCTGTGGGTAAGCTGAACTTTAGTCTCAACCTTGTTCACGTTTTGTCCACCGGCGCCCCCTGAACGGGATGTCTGTAAGTCAATATCTGCAGGGTTAAGATAGAAGTCGATTTCCTCTGCCTCTGGTAATACCGCTACAGAAGCAGCAGAGGTGTGTACCCTACCCTGTGTTTCGGTTTCTGGAACACGCTGTACACGGTGTACACCAGATTCGTATTTCAACTGGCCATATACATCTTCGCCGGATACTTTAAGGATAACCTCTTTGTAACCACCTGCAGTACCTTCAGTTACATCTACAACCTCTACTTTCCAACGTTTCTGTTCAAAGAAACGGGTGTACATACGGTACAAGTCGCCAGCAAATAGCGCTGCCTCATCACCACCGGTACCACCGCGAATCTCAAATACGGCATTCTTCGCATCTTCAGGATCTTTAGGAATCAGCATTAAACGTACGCGTTCTTCAAGCTCCTCTTGTTGCTTTAAAAGCATATCCAATTCTTCTTTCGCCATGTCACGCATTTCTGCATCTTTTTCATTGCTCAAGATTTCTTTGTTGGCTTCTATATTGCTCATTACATTTTTGTAAACTTTATACTCGTCTACAATCTTGGTAAGGTCTTTATATTCTTTATTAAGTTGTGCAAAACGCTTCATATCCTGCATGGTATCAGGATTGCTTAACTGCTCTTCTACATCTTCCCAGCGCAGCTTTATCGCTTCTAATTTTTCTAACATATGTTTTTAGAAATTAAATTACCTGACCTTCAATAGGATATTCCAGGTCAGGTATTAAGTTTGGAATGCAAAAATAAGGTTTTTCGCTTAATATTCCTTTTCAAAATATTTCAGAGCTAGCTCGTTGCCGTCGAAAACAGCGTATGAACTGTAGTTGATCCACTCTCCGGTATTCACATAACGGCTGTTGCTTCCAACTTTAAGATCAAGCGGAAGATGGCGGTGCCCAAAGATGAAGTAGTCGTAGTGTTTCTTTTGAAGCTGCTCTGATGCATGTGTAAAGAGCCACTCATCTTCGGGAACAGTGTAAGCGTGGGCCTTTTTGGTTCGGCTACTGTCTGACCAGGCATTTGCAATTCCGATCCCGATTCTTGGAGGTACCAGTGAAAATAACCACTGGCATGCAGGATTACGAAACACCTTTCGGAGGAATTTATATTTATGATCACCAGGGCCCAGGCCATCACCATGATGCAGGTAAAACTTTTTTCCATTTCGCTCCATTTCAAATTCATCGCTGATGATCTGCATACCGAGTTCAGTTGTGAAATAGTCCTGTACCCACATATCGTGGTTGCCTTTAAAAAAGTAGATCTTGATGCCTGAATCACTCATCATGCCAAGCTTACCCTGTAAACGGGCATAACCTTTGGGAATCACCAGTTTATATTCAAACCAGAAGTCGAAAACATCACCCATTAGGAATAATTCAGAACATGTTGGTTCTATGAAGTTCAACCAGCGTATAATGCGATCTTCACGCATCCTGCTTTGTTGGTGATTAGGGGATCCGAGGTGGAAATCGGAAGCGAAATATATTTTCTTTGTCATCAATTGCGACAAATATAGTCAGTTTTGAAGCATTTGTTGACAATCAAGAATCATTACAAACAAATTTTGTAAATTCGCAGCAAATTTAAATACATGATTTCTACAGATATAGCCATCGTTGGCGCCGGACCGGTTGGTCTATTCGCAATATTTGAAGCAGGTTTACTAAAAATGCGTTGTCACCTGATAGATTATTTACCTCAGGTAGGCGGACAACTTTCAGAGATATATCCTAAAAAACCTATATATGACATTCCTGGATATCCGACAGTACTTGCACAAGAACTGATTGATAACCTGATGGAACAAGCTAAGCCTTTCCACCCTGGCTTTACCTTAGGCGAACGTATTGAAGGCCTGGAGAAACGTGGCGAGCGTGATTTCGTTTTAACCACAAACATGGGTACTGTGATCGAAGCTAAGGTTGTTGTTATCGCAGGCGGTCTTGGCTGTTTTGAGCCTCGTAAACCTGCCGTTTCTGGACTGGAGCAGTTTGAGAACGGTAAAGGCGTGAACTACATGATCCTTGATCCGGAGAAATACCGCGACCAGAAGATGGTGATTGCAGGTGGCGGTGACTCGGCACTGGACTGGACCATTTTCCTGGCAGACGTGGTAGATCAGCTTACCTTGGTTCACAGAAGTGAAAGCTTTAGAGGTGCACCAGATTCTGTTAACAAAGTGATGGCACTTGCAGACAGCGGTAAAATCAACCTTATCCTTAACAGTAACCTTAATTCAGTGAGTGGTACTGGTAAACTGGAGAACGTAGAGGTTATTCACAACCGCTCGATGGAAGTTACCAACCTTGAAGCGGATCATTTGATCCCTTTATTTGGATTGAGCCCTAAGTTAGGCCCTATTGAGCAGTGGGGATTGAACATCAGCAAAAGTGCTATAGAGGTGAATACTGATGATTATTCTACGAACGTCCCAGGCATCTATGCTATCGGTGATATCAATACCTACAAAAACAAGCTTAAATTGATTTTATGTGGTTTCCACGAGGCGGCTTTAATGAGCCACAGTGCATACCAATACATGAATCCAGGCATTAAATATACCATGAAATACACTACAGTTAACGGTGTATCAGAATTCTAATATGGAAGAAAATAACATTACAGTAAGCGTTCAGAATCCGGACGGATCGATAACAGCACTTGAGGCACCCGTTGATATGGGCCTAAGTTTAATGGAGTTCTTAAAAGCTTCTGAATACGATATTCTTGCCACCTGCGGTGGGATGGCGCTGTGTGCTACCTGTTGTGTGGATGTGCTTGAAGGCGAAGAGAAGTTGAACGAGATGTCGGATGATGAGTATGCCATGCTGGATACCCTGCCTGACTTATTGCCAAATTCGAGATTAGCATGCCAGCTGAGGCTTAATCCGGCAATGGATGGATTAGTTGTTAAGCTGCACGGAACCTAAGTTAGAGCCTGTTTCCGTCAGGATCAGCAAGGGCTTTCTGAATGGTAAACTCCACATAACGGCGATCCCGTTTAACGAGCGCCATTAATTTTTCTACCAACTGCTCTTCCTGACCGGGTTTAAAAGGCAAATCTTCCTGCGCTAAGTCTCTGTATTTCCTCAGGAACTTCAATTTAACCTTTTCAGCGGTATCAGGAGTAAGTGTAAAGCTTGCCATAACAATATCTTTTTTATCAAAAGTATAAAAATATATAAATAAAAAAAGCCCACGCCGAAATGGTGTGGGCTTTAGTTTTTTGTGAGCCTTATGGTCTGTTTGATGTATTATCCAGAAATGGCCTGTTGGTCGCTGTTGCGCCTGTAACGGTCATATCGCCTCTTGAGCTTATGGTATATGCTCTTCCGGCAATAAACGACACCTGAGAGGTCCCTGTTCTGCTGATTACATTTGCAGCGTTCCCAGGGTATCTTGCGAATACTTCATACACGCCGTTCGGAACTTCTGTAAAGCTTGAAGCAGTCTTGTATCCAACATTGGTTGCGATCACGATCTCAGCAGCTGTTGTTGTATTCTTAGCCACAAGGTCGAATCCTGATGTCGCATTTGCTATGGTGTTTACAAAACGTACATGCGCATTGGTAGCACTTGCTGCAGGAATAATGTCTTCCACAACAAAGCCCTCTACTGTCTTTGCCGTTGCGTTGTAAGATCCACTGGTGTATAGCGAATAAAACTTGCCATTTTCCAGCTTGCTCGGGATCGTTGCAACAACCACATTTGGATCTGCCGTAGCAGTAGAGGGGATGATTCCTTTGAAAGTATAGTCTCCACCAGATAAGAATGCATAGTTTGTAGCGGGGAACACACTTCCGTAATTAACACCAGCGGTTGCTTCTGCTCCGGTTCCGCTAAGTGTTGCAGAAACCTTCTGATCATTGGCGTAAAAGTTCATTGTAGGGGCACTTACACCGAAGTTGAAAAACTTGATTTGTGCGCCGGCATCTGCTGGGGTTGTTTCTATCTCATGAATGCCATCCTTTTCACAGGAAACGAAGATGGTTGTCAGGAGTAATATTGCTGTGATGATATTTCTTTTTTTCATGATTCGAGATTAAGGTTGAGTGATCCACATTTCCTTGGTATGATAGTCCAATGCCAAACCTCCAATTTTTTCAAGGCTTTCGCGGTTCCATACATACTCAGAGTTGTAACGCGGTCTGATACGGTAAACTGGCTTATTTGCGTTATCCGGGTAAAGATTTACCGGAATTACAAATCCGCCGAACACCTGCTTACCTGTTGCAGGATCAGTATCAGTATAGTGATACCTTCTTAAGTCCATCCATTGCTCCAGTGCGCCCCATCCCCATTGGGCGATGTATTTTTGCTCCATGATGTGCGACAAGGTTAAGTCGGCTGCCGTAGGTACGATTACAGGATTATTTAAGAATGCCTCTTTTTCAGCGGTGTTGATTTGAGTAGGTGTTTGATTGGCATCACGATTCCTTGCGTTAACAAAGTCGATATGTGAGGACACGCCGTTTCTATATGCTGCTAAAGCGGTCTCTCTATCTCCTTTTTTATAAGCGGCCTCCGCCTTAATAAACTGTAGTTGCGAATAAGTCATTACTGGAACTTTACTTTTATCATCAAACAAGTATCTAGTTGGCGTTCCAATGGTGATTAGTGCCGGATAACCCCAGATGTTGTTAGGAATCTGGTTTGTGGTCAAACCTCCTGTTCCAAAAGTTGGTTCTAATCCGCGATACACATTGTCCGGTGCTGGTGATAGCATCCTGGTCATACGTGGATCTACTACGCCAGTAAACTCGGTACCGTTCATGAGGTTTACAATGAAGGTGGTTTGCCTGTAAGAAGTGAAGTTTTCTCTTGTTGGGCCTAAAAAGTTTCTGTCGTCGTTAGACACACCGGTATAGCCCAGTAAAGCATCATCATTATTATTTTCGAAGGCCTTATCTACAGCAGCAATCACTTCGTCCGGGTTGTAAGAGGCTTTGTTGCTGTAGTGGTTTAAATTCATTGCCAACAAACCATAAGCAAACTTTAACCACTTTGTACGATCCCCTTTATAGATAAGATCTGTCTTGCCCAAAAAGGCAGCATCTACAGCACCGTCTGTTCTTTCCAGATTTGTGATTGCCAGCTGGAGCAAACGTCTTACCTCTTCATAGGTATATTCTTGGGTGTCGTAGTTAAATACATTTTTGGTTGGATCGATCGCTTCTTTCACGATGATTTCACCGTGAATATCGGTAAGTGCTTGCCATCCCCACGCTTTTAGGATATAGCCAACACCAAGCAAATCCCAGCGCTCCTCAGCCTCTGCCTTTGTCATCATGTCTACAAGATTCTGTCCGAAGGTCCAATAAACATCCCTGAACAGCTCCGCTGCGTTATCTGATGAAGGGTCATAACCCATTCTATCCCAGGTGCTGTTTACGGTTGTAAATGTAAGGTTCTGGGTATACCGGTTGATGAAACGCGCATCATACTGGGGCCCGGTAGCCATCCAATGCAGCATTGGAGAGAGGTATAGGTTCGGCGTTACCGTTTCCGGGGCATTTGGATTGTTATTGACATCCAAATATTTTTTACATCCACTGCCTGTAAGCATTACGGCGGCAGTTAGAATGGTGATATATAATTTCTTCATTGATATTTAAATTAAGATTACATGCCAATTTTAATTCCGAAGTTCATTCCGATTGGCATCGGGAAGTTACCATAGTCCACGCCGGCAGAGCCTGAACCGCCTACTGCCGCAGTATTTCCGTTTACAACCGGATCAAGCCCTGAATAATTTGTAATCAGGAACAGATCTGTTCCGGTAACAAATACGCTGGCAGTTTTAAAGAACTTTTGTCTTTGTAAGACTTTAGCTGGCAAACGGTAAGACAAGGTTACATCTTTAAGTCTGATCCAGTTGATGTCCTTTTCAATGAACTGTTCTTCACTTGTATTGGTGTAGAATCCATTCTGAAGATAAGGGTTCACCACAATGGTATTCTGTGTTGGATTTGGGGTATTTTCTCTTCCATCCTGCAATACACCTTTGACGATTCTGGGTGTGGTACGGTCAAGTGTTCTGTTACTTAATCCTTGGGTTGTCAGGTAGTGTTCTGTTGCATTTAAAACATCTCCACCTTTACGGGTATCGATCAAGAAGGACAATGAGAAATCTTTAAAGGTAAAGCTGTTTGTAATACCTAAACTAAAATCTGGTTGTCTATCATATCCGCCACTAATAAAGGTGGTTGATCTCACTGGCAAACCAGACGATGGGCTAATTAAGATGTCTCCATTGTTATTACGTAAATAGAACAAACCTGTTAATGATCTTGTCGACTCTCCAGGTGTGTTTCCATTCCGCACATTTCCGTACAACCAGGTATCAGATACATAGGATTCCGGTAACTCATTTGGTAGCGCAATAACGGTTCCTTTGGCATGTTCAAAGTTGGCTAAAATGTCCCAGCTAAAACCAGGGCGATCAATCGGTGTTGCTCTAACACTTACCTCCACACCTTCATTGCGCGTGACACCACCATTAAGATTTAATAAGATGTAACCTGTTGCATAACTTCCACGGATATCATTGACAATTTGATCCTTGGTTTCTTTGCGGTATACCGCTACATCTACCCCTAAACGGTTGTTTAAAAAGGCCAGCTCTGTACCAAACTCATATGATTTAGCGAACTCTGGTTTAAGTCCGGGGTTAGGACCAGTGAAACCATAACCGTAACCACCACCTACGGTAAGCTTGTTTTCCAACACTGGCTTATAAGCATATGGTTTTGCATCCTTACCTACCTGTGCGTATGCTGCTCTCAACTTACCAGAAGTAAAGATCTTTTTCAAACCGGTAAGAGCAGGCACATCAGTGAAGACGAAACTTCCGGAAAGTGATGGGTAGAAGAAAGAATAAGATTCAACGGGAATGGTAGAGGTTAAGTCATTACGTCCGGTAGCAGTCAGATATAAGAAATCCTTATAACCAAAAGTCGCTCTCCCAAAGAAACTCACCAATCTACGCTGAGAAATTGTGGTACTGTTTAATCTGGTCGCTGTATTATTTAGGGAGGTGAAATTTGGATCAAGGAAATTTTCGCCTGAACCAGCATCGATATTAGAACGCGCATCTTGAATGGCATTACCCAAAGTTGCATCGAAGGTCCAGTTTTTACCTAAGTTCTGCTTGGTGAAGTTGATCAGGTTTTGCATACTTAAGTTACGGGTAACATCATTTGCAACATCCAGCAATCCTCCTCTGGAGAAACCTGAGGCGCTTTCCGGATGACGTAAGATCATATTCTGACTGGTATAGGCATCAATACCCACGTTCGATTTCACATTAACCCAGGAGAATGGCGTAATGGTTAGACCGAAGTTGGTCACAATACGATTTACTTTTGAGTTGATTTTGTTTTTATTTACGTTGAAATATGGATTGTCTATTTCGCTTTGAGTACCCATTGGGAAACCAGGAAGGCTTAGTTTCCTTCTCGTGCCTGCAGGCGTGAGATAGTTCCTTGCATCGTCAGTTTGAGGCCATACCAGTAATCCCAGAAGCGGACCGCCATTACCTTTGAAGGCCTGATCGTTATTTGAATAACTATACTGCATGGAAAGATCTGTCTTCAACCACTCGTTTACCGTACCCTGTGAAGCACCTGTAATATTGAAGCGTTCATAATTGGTACCCGGCACCACACCTTGCTGATCGACATAAGAAGTGGAGATCCTGTAGTTTACCTTATCGGAACCACCATCGAAAGACAGGTTATGTTTCTGGGTAAATCCCTGCTGAAAAAATTCAGACACGTTATCAAACAGCTGTGTACCTGCAGGGAATTCTGGTCCGAATGAAGGGTAAGCACCCGCTTGAGATGTAACTACACCAGTCAAACCAGCACTTCCTATACCATACTTGTTTTGAATTTCTGGCTTAGAACGTACGCTTTCTACGCGGAAGTTGTTGCTGTAGTTAACAGAACCTGTTCCTGCTTTACCTCTTTTTGTGGTAATGACAATGGCACCATTTGCCGCATCAATACCATATAGCGCTGCCGCTTCGGGACCTTTTAACACGGTTAAGGTTTCAATGTCTTCGGGATTGATGTCAGCGGCACGATTTGTAAAATCCACACCTCGGTTATTGAAGGCCGTAGAGGAACTTTTTTCTGAAGTGAATGCTGTAGTGCTTAAAGTTTTGTTGTCGATCGGCAAACCATCTACTACGAAAAGCGGCTGGTTGCTTCCACTGATAGAACTTACCCCTCTGATGGTGATGGAAGAAGATGCACCAGGCACACCTGAAGAGTTGTTTACCTCTACCCCAGCCACACGGCCCTGAAGGGCATTGATGAAGTTTTCACGCTGGGTATTTGCAATTTCAGCACCTTTAACGGCTTGCTGAGCTGTTCCGAGTGAACGCTTTGGAACTTGCTGGCCTAATGCGGTAATGACAACCTCATTCAGACCTTGTGCATCATCTGCAAGCACCACATTGATGGTGTTACTGGTAACGGTTTTCTCCTGCGGGGTCATACCGATGTAGGAGAATGAAAGAACAGCGCCATTGGGAGCACTGATGGTGTATATACCGGATGTATTGGTCTGGGTACCAGCTTGGGCACCTTTAACCTTAACCGAAACACCAGGTATAGGCTGACCATCAGATGAGGTCACCTTACCCGTAACATTAATCTGCTGCGCAACAGCCTGTGTTGCGAACAAAATAATGCCCCATAAAAACATGAGTAGCTTTTTTTTCATGAATTAGTTTGTTTGTAAATAATGAGTTAACCTAGAACGTCTACGACTGAAACACGCAATAACACGCATAAAGTACCTTGTCAGGTAAATATCACGAAATTTTTCAATTAAAAAATACCCTGTTAACGATTACGTAATATTTGATTCTGAAAAGCAGGCAGATTACCGCATAAAACCGCAGATTGTGTTTTAAATATTTATTTCTAAATTGGCATAAAGCAAAGAAGCATATGTTAAAACGGGAGCGGCATGAGTTGATCATGCGCCAAATCAATCTTCATAACAGGGTGCTAACCACGGATCTCGTTGAATTACTTCAGGTATCAGAAGACACCATCAGGCGTGACCTGCAGGAGCTTTGCGACCATCAAAAGCTATTGAAAGTACATGGTGGTGCGCTATCCCGTTCTTACCAATCGGCATATGATGACAATGCCATTTATGCTCGCGAGGCAAAGATGGCGATTGCCAAAAAGACAACCAGCCTGATCAAAGATGGAATGGTTGTACTCACCGGTGGAGGTACGACCATAATTGAACTCGTCAAACAGCTTCCCGTAGACCTGAAAGCAACATTTTTTACAATCAGTCCCTTTGTAGCCATAGAACTTGCCAAGTACGACGGCATTGAGGTTATACTGATCGGTGGTATATTTTCTAAAAACTCAAAAGTAACATTTGGAGGCCATGTGATTAGCCAGCTCGCGGACATTAATGCCGACCTATGCTTAATCGGAACCAGCGCAATTCACCCTGAAAACGGGCTTACCGACACGGACTGGGAGATCAATCAGCTCAAAAAAGCGATGTTCCAATGTGCCAGAAAAGTAGCCATATTATGTATCTCAGAAAAGCTAAACATTACGATGAGGTTAAAGGTTGCCGGGCTGGAAAGCATCCATCACCTCATTACCGAACTCTTACCAAGCGACGAAAATCTGGATGCCTATCGCTCTAAAGGCCTGAATATATCTTAATCTTTTCTCACAACTTAACGATTGTCATTAAAATTCAATTAAAGCGATCAGAGTAGCTATATTTACTGCTCCGAACCAATTTTTTTAAAAAACCTAACAATGGCTAGATTAAATCTATTAGAAGAAACGCGCTTTGAAAAACTGCCAGTAACTGTATTTGAAAACCAGAAGCAGGCATCGATTGAAGTGGCGCAAAGAATTGCAAACCTGATCCGCAGAAAGCAAAATGAAAATGCAACAGCGGTATTGGGGCTCGCAACGGGGGCAACACCAGTTGGCGTGTATGCTGAGTTGGTGCGTATGCACAAAGAAGAAGGACTGAGCTTTAAAAATGTCATCACCTTTAACCTTGATGAGTATTACCCAATGCAGCCTGATGCTGATCAGAGCTATGTTTCTTTCATGAATAAACAGCTTTTTGATCACGTTGACATTGATAGAAATAACATTAACATTCCTGACGGCACACTTAGATTGGAAGACATTCCTGCATTCTGCCTGGAATACGAGAAAAAGATCACGGATGCAGGTGGACTAGATATCCAGGTTCTAGGTATTGGTAGAACAGGTCACATCGGTTTTAATGAGCCCGGTTCGGCACCAAACTCAGGAACACGATTGGTAACGCTTGATGACCTGACCAGAAAAGATGCTGCGCGTGATTTCGGCGGGAAATCTTTCGTACCGACCAAGGCCATCACAATGGGAATCGGTACGATCTTCCATGCAAGGGAAATCATCCTTATGGCCTGGAATGGAAAAAAAGCACCAATTATTAAAAAAGCCGTTGAAGGTGAAATGTCAGGTGATGTACCAGCCACTTACCTTCAACTTTCAGATAACGTAGAATTTATTGTTGATGTAGAAGCAGCTAGCCTGTTAACCCGTTACGATACACCATGGTTGGTCAAGGACTGCATATGGGATGAAATGTTAACCCGCAAAGCAGTAATCTGGTTAGCAAACACCTTAAATAAGCCGGTGTTGAAGTTAACAGAAGATGACTACAACAACCACGGTATGGCCCAACTGGCACTGGAGAAAGGACCGGTATACAACATCAACATTCATATCTTCAACAAACTGCAACATACCATTACTGGCTGGCCTGGTGGAAAACCAAATGCAGACGATTCACAACGTCCGGAACGTGCCGAGCCTGCCAAAAAACGCGTATTGATCTTCTCTCCACATCCTGATGATGATGTAATTTCTATGGGTGGTACCTTCATCCGCCTGGTAGATCAGCAGCATGACGTGCACGTAGCTTACCAAACCTCTGGAAATACCGCTGTTTGGGATGATGACGCCTTAAGATTTGTAGAGTTCAGCATTGACTTTGCAAAAAAAATGGGGCTTGACGCTGCGCCTTCTGAAAAGCTGTATGAAGATATGCGCAGCTTCCTGGAGGCAAAAAGGCCGAATCAAGTGGATACTAAAGAGATTCAGGCTGTAAAAGGCCTAATCCGTAAAGGTGAAGCGATTGCCGGCGCGAGATACTGCGGACTAGAAGATGACCATATTCATTTTATGGCCCTTCCATTTTATGAAAGCGGTAAAAGCCAGAAAAACCCGGTGACAACCGAAGATGTACGCCGCACCATTGATCTGCTACAACAAGTTAAACCGCAGCAGGTATTTGCAGCCGGAGACTTTGAAGATCCACACGGTACGCACATTGTATGCTTCAATATTATTATTGACGCCTTAACTGAACTCCGAAAAACAGAAGCCTGGGCTCAGGATTGCTGGTTGTGGATGTACAGAGGTGCATGGCACGAATTTGAGACGCACGAGATCGAAATGGCAGTACCACTTAGCCCGCAAGAGGTTGAACGTAAGAAGTACGCCATCTTCAAACACCAGTCACAAAAAGATCGCGCTGTTTTTCCTGGCGATGATGAAAGAGAGTTCTGGAAGCGAGCAGAAGACAGGAACCGGGAAACTGCACGCCGATACGATGATCTTGGTCTTGCTGAATATGAAGCAATGGAAGCGTTTGTGCGCTGGAAGTTCTAACATCATTGAATGGAAAAATCTAATCAACGCCTACTTTCACTGGATGTTTTTAGGGGAGCCACTGTAGCTGCAATGATCCTCGTGAATAACCCAGGCGACTGGGGGCATATTTATGCACCGCTTGAACATGCCTCCTGGCATGGATGTACGCCGACCGATCTGATTTTTCCATTTTTCCTATTTATCGTAGGGGTATCCATAACATACGCCATGTCTTCTAAGAAGGCAGATCCGCAAGCCCATACCAAAACAATTCTGAAAGCTGCAAAGAGAGCAGCAATATTGTTTGGTTTGGGCTTGTTTCTATCTCTATATCCAAAGATATTCACCGAACCGGTAAATGCCTTTGCGAATGTGCGCGTACCCGGCGTACTGCAGCGGATTGCTGTCGTCTTTCTGATCTCCAGCATTATCTTTCTTAAGAACAGTGAAAAGAATATCATGCGGATCGCGAGCGGTATTCTCATTTTGTACTGGATCATCATGACCTTTATTCCGGTGCCAGGAACTGGTTTCGCTAACCTGGAGAAGGAAACAAATATGGGCGCATGGATTGACCGGAATGTCCTCACTGAAGCACACCTGTGGAAATCTGCTAAAACCTGGGACCCCGAGGGCATCCTAAGCACCTTACCCGCAATTGCCTCTGGATTAATTGGTGTGCTTGTTGGCGCTTTTTTACGCCGAAAAGAACTTGAAGATGGCTATAAAGTTTCCTGGCTTTTCAGTACAGGGCTGATGTTGTTCATAGGCGGCATGATCTGGAGCCTTCAGTTTCCACTGAACAAATCACTATGGACCAGTTCCTTTGTACTCTACACCGGTGGTTTAGCCACGATGATCCTCTCTTCGTGCTATTGGATCATAGATGTAAGTAAATACCAACGCTATACCCTGCCGTTCGTCGTATATGGAAAAAATGCCATCACGGTATTCTTCCTTTCCGGGTTATTGCCAAGAACAATGAACATGATCAAGGTGCGCAATGCAGATGGAACCGAGTCTGGTTTAGAGTCCTTTCTCTACACCAACTTCTTCAGCACGAACTTCAGTCCCATTAATGCTTCTCTTGCCTGGGCCATTGCCCAAATCTGTTTTTGGTTTGTCATTCTGTATATCATGTACAGAAAGAACATCTTTATCAAAGTTTGATGCAGGGGCTTCAACGCCGACCGGACCGCTAGGATCACTTTCATTCTTCAGGCGGTCTAATGCAGTAACCAGGTAGTTGTAACGTTTATTCTTTTCTACTTCCGTATCCAGGAACATGGTATAATCTTCAAAACTGATCTTGAGAATATTCTTCGGGTCTAATATGGATATCGGTTCGCCTTCCTCAAATCTATATATCACGTAGCCAGATGCGGTTTCGCCGTCCCCGGCTGCCGTAGGAGCCTCCCATTTTAGCTGCACACCTGTCGGGTTAGCTGTTGCGGAAAAATTTCTCGGCGCATTAGGCACTACATCATCCAGCCAGGGCATCTGTGGAGGCAGTGCCGGATATTTATAAAGGCTCAATCGAAGCGAGTCTCCTGCAGCTCGTGCAATGGTGGAGAAAGATTTGGAACTAAAGAACACACTACCCTGCACACGGTTATTGTCGCGGATGTACCTGATCTGATCTGGGATCTGCTCTGGTAAACGCCATGCTGCTTCGGCTTTCTGATTCACCAGATATGCCGCCTGGCCGATATACAGGTGCCTTCCATAAGTATTGTTACTCCACCAGTCCACTAAAGTACCAAATGGTGCCGCTTTGCGGGTGAAAGAAAAATAGATCTGTGGATTGATGTAATCCACCCAACCCTCTTTGACCCACTTGCGTGAATCTGCAAATAGCGCACTGTAATTTGACATCCCTTTTGTCTCGGAGCCTTCCGCATCTTCGAAGTTGTTTTTCCAGATACCGAAGGGGCTTATTCCGAACTTCACATGTTTTTTATAGTGGTGAATACTGTCTGATAATTCCTTGATCAGCAAATCGACGTTGTTCCTGCGCCAGTCGTTAATGTTTGTATAACCATTTCTATATTGGTCAAAAGTCTGCTCGTCATTGATCCGCTGTCCAGCTACTGGATATGGGTAGAAGTAATCGTCAAAGTGAATGCCATCAACATCATATCCTTTTACCACATCAAGGATCACCTGTACGATATGTTCGCGCACTTCAGGCTTTCCTGGATCAAACTGCTTTTTGCCTGCATAGGTAAAAAACCATTCTGGCTTTTTACGGGTCATGTGATCCGGACTCAGGACTTCATTCGCGCTCATTGTTGCACGGTAAGGATTGAACCAGGCATGAAGCTCCATCCCCCGGAAATGCGACTCCTTAATGGCAAATTCAAGTGGGTCATAGCCGGCAGCAGGTGCAAGACCTTGTTTCCCCATTAGCCACTTACTCCAGGGTTCACGTGATTTCGCATAAAAGGCATCAGCTGCCGGCCGAACTTGCAATACAACGGCATTCATGCCGTTACCTTTATGGTACTCGAGTAAGGCAATAAGTTCCTGTTTTTGCTGATCTACACTCAATCCAGCTCTAGATGGCCAGTCGATGTTTGTAACAGTTGCAACCCATATACCCCGAAACTCACGTTTTGGATTTATTTTTGATGTAGTCTGTGCTAGAATGGGCGTACTTATAAAGAGTGCAATGAGAATTGCATAAATTTTATTTTTAGGCATTCTTAAGTTCTTACTTGTGTGTATTTGTGTGAATAACAGTATGCAAAAGTACTTGCTTAGTAACCATTTAAACGAATTTATTTAAAGTCTGATACAATCCAAAGCTGCTTTTAACCAATATTATCAAGTTTTGTAGTATGTTAGATTTTTTGAAATCAAGCTTCAACTAGCACTTAGCATTATTATTGAGATAAAATGTCCGAACAAAATACCAAGATTAATAAGGGTGATCGAAATAAGATCTTTTTTCTGACCATTGCCATTGTTGCTTTATTGGGTAGTAATGTTTACTTATATTTTAAAGATAAGCATGAGAATGAACGGTTTGTAACTGTCAATACTGAGAAAGACCGCCTCAAGCTGGAGGTAGAGAAAATAGAAGTTGAGCTTGATAAAGTCAGTACCATAAACCTGCAGCTAAATGAAAAGCTGATTAAAGAGCAAGACCTCGCAAGGATCAAAATCGCAGAACTTAAAGCAGCCCTTGAAAAGGGTCAGCTTACACAGGGTGAGCTTACACTTGCACAAAAGCAGATCAAAGAACTCAAAGAATTTGTCTATAACTATAACGAAGAAATCGTCAGGTTGGGTAAAGAAAACCTCAAGTTGAAGAATGTTCGAGACAGTTTACAGAAATCTGTAGACCAGATGAATGAAAAAGCAGAGCTGCTGGCACAAAATAATCAGGAGCTGAATGCGCTCGTTAAAACAAGCTCAGCACTAAAAGCCGCGAATGTGAGTATTCAGGCCTTTCGGGTGAAGAATAATGGCAAGAGCGTTGCCACCAGCAGTGCCTCCTCGGCCAAGAAATTGCAGATCGACTTCGTTGTGGTACCTAATCAGCTTGCGAAAAAAGACTATCACCAGATTTACCTTAGGGTATTTGATCCCGCAGGGAATCTTCTTGCCAATGAAAACAACATGTTTGAAGCAGATGGTCAAGAAATGCAATATAGCGACATGATTACCATCTCGTTTAATGATGATAATACGGCTTACAGCATGCAGTGGGTTAATCCAAAAGATTTCATTAAAGGAACATATGCCATCATCCTTTATGCTGATGGCTTTGTAATGGGGAAAGGCTCAATCGACCTTGATTAACATTTACACGACAGGGAAACGCAGATAAAACGTTGTGCCTTCATTGATCACAGAGTTGAAGGTCACACTACCTCCAGCATTTTCAACTGCCTGCTTAACGAAAGCTAGTCCTAATCCAGTGCCGGATGAAGTAGTGGTAAAACTTGGAACAAAGATCCGGTCTTGCAAGGCAAGATCAATCCCCTTCGCATTATCGGCAACTTCAATGACAAGATCGTTCGAATCAATGAGGATCTTCACGTAAATCAGACAATGAACTGCATTCGCTGCAGCAGCTTCAATTGCATTTTTGAAAAGGTTGTTAAAAGAACGGCTTAGCTGTCCTTTATCTCCCCAGATTAAGACATCATGATCCACCTGATTGTCAATAATAATCTCGGTATCTTCCGCATGGCCATACACCCTCTTGCTTTCTTCGATAATCGGTAGCACTTGCAGTTTCTCCAGCTTCGTGTCGGGCATCTTAGCGAAATTGGAGAACTCGGAAGCAATTGTCGACAAATTATCAATCTGCTCGATGAATGATTTGTTGAATCGATCAAATTTCTTGTCGAAGTTAGGGTCCTGTTCCTTCCAGGACCTTTCCAGCAATTGTACGCCCAGCTTTAATGGTGTAAGTGGATTCTTGATCTCATGGGCAATCTGTTTTGCCATCTCCCGCCAGGCATGTTCCCTTTCGGACCTTGCCAATTTTCGTGCGCTCTCTTCCAGCGCTGCAATCATTTTATTATATTCTTTGATCAGCGCGCCAATCTCATCATGCCTCGACCAAACGATTGGCTTATTGATTTGACCTAGCTTGGTTTTGCGTATGCTCTCCTGTATAAAAGTCAGCGGACTGGTGATTTGATTGGCCAGGAACACAGCCAAAATGCCTATGGCTACGAATACCAAGGCGTAAATATTAATTAGTGTATTCACAAACAGACTAATCTTACTTTGATAGTCAGACTCATTTCCGTAATTCGGCAGGCCGATATAGGCAACAGTTCTATTCTGGTGATCCCGAATTGGCGCATAGGCTGAGGAATAGGTAAACTCGCCAATCCGCTCTGCCGGGTTCAGGAACTCGGAACGTTGCAACTCATGCAGGTATATGTAAGCATTAGAAGCCATTTTCTCGCCGATGAGGCCATTCTCGTAGATATTGGGAAGTGAACTGAACAGCAGGTCACCTTTTACGTTGAACAAATTCAGGTACGCTGCATTCATATCCGCGAAGCGGTTGAAATCTAATACCGATTGATTATCTACTTCAGGCAAGCCAACATCGGCAATCTGCTTCTCAAAAGAGATCTGAATTTTGCGAATACGCTCCCGCATCAATTCATCCTGCTGCTTGCGGTACTCTCCACTAATGTAAAAGTAAGTGGTCCAACCAACGATCAACAGCGTGGCTACAACAGATAGAATAATTGAAAACTGAATACGCGTCTTATAAAGGATCTTGTTTGCATTAATCATCAGCGAACGGTTGATGTTAAACCAGCCGGTCCAGCTTTCATCAATGTTCTTGACCAACCAGATTAGAATATACAAAGCCGCAGAGAAGATGATAAACACCAGAAAAAAGAAGGACAAGGTAGCCAGATGCATAACTGCACCGACATTCTCTTTGCTGATGATGATTAATTTGGACTTGCCAGGTTGGTAAACAAGGTGGTTAAAACCATTTTCATCATCCAAGTATGTTGGATTAGGGCTTCTCAGGTATGATTTGGCAGAAAGCCTGTAGGTATACGGCCCGGATTGCCGGAATAACTTTCCGTTACTATAGAACGCCAAGGAATAATCTTTATACGATTCCTCTCTGGATGTACGCCCTTCTACCAGGAGTTCAGGGAATTTGCTGTAGTAATTATACTGCTGCGATTTTAATTCAATCAACAAAGTTCCAATCAGACGTTGTTCATCAAAAACCGGAATAATACCAAAATAGTTTTCAAAGCCAAAAGGGTCATTTAAGCGGTAAAAATAAGTGGAAACCTTTACAGAACCAGAACGTACCAGGTCACGGTAATAGCTTAGCTTGTTTGGAACGGAGTCTACCTCCGAATCTTGCAATCCGTATTCCAGCACAGAATTCTCAAACTGCGACAGATAGCCATCTAGAAACTTCTGATTGATGTACTTGTCCAGGGTCGACTGCTGCTTTTCATTCAATGCAACAAAGCGATTTGCAACAGACTTATCGGATGTTACCCCTTCCTCCAGCGTCTTTATAGCCATCAAGACTTTTGGGTCATCAGAATAGTGCAGTCGCTGCGCAATGCTTAGTCGCATGCTTTGCTCCCGCTTGCTGTTATACTCGAGGTACTTAATCGCTGAGATGAAGGCCAGACAGAAAAACATCAATGCATAGATGTAAACGTAAAATCGAGCATGCTGCAGGTAGATATTCCAGCCCAACAAAAAGACAAAGAAGCAATATGTTACAAAGAAAATGGCGAAGTCGAGGCTTAGGTAGCCAATCAGAAAGGCAAAAGCAGTTGCGATAAATATCAGCAATCGTTGCTTGTTGGTCACCTGTAATTGCTTGCTTAAACTCATCAGAATATAGCCCAAAATAAAGGCATTGAACCAGACCAAGCATAGAATTACGATGCTGATCCAGCTGAGCCAACCAAGGCCGACAATATTAGTAATCTCGAAGTTTATCTTGGAGTTGATGATCAAGCCATACACGATATGATCAAAAAGAAATCCGATGCCGACAAAAATCAACATCAACAGCAAGTGCAGCCCAATTCCGGCAACCTTGCTGCGCTTTAAACGTTCCGGCAGCACATACTGATCCTTGTAAGTATAAGCAAATAAGACCACCCAGGTAATGGAGATCACGTTTAGGAGAAAATCTCCAAGGGAAGGCAGGACATAACTTTCTCCATAAACTTTGGGATCGAACAGCTGAAAGTTGAACTGGTGGTTGAACCATCCAAATTCCAAGTCCGTTAAACGCAGTATCAGGAAAAACAACGTGATCAGCAGTGTTCCTAACAATAGCTTTCCCGAGCGCACCAACAGTGCACAAAGGGAATTCACAAATAAGCAAAAGCTGAACAAACCTACAATCCAGAGCCATACCTCCAAATTCGAAAAGATGGTATCGACATATCCCGGAACCAGCTTTACCACAAATAGAAGATTCCCATTGTGGTCATGGATACCATGAACTTCCGTATCATTAAAAGTCCCCAAGGTAATTGACTTAGACTCTGTTAACGTCGTAACGAAGCTATTGCTCAGGTATTTATTAGTGAATCTGTATTGATTTTTGACTTCGATCAGAAAAACGATGGAAAAATTGCCAGTAGTTTTCTTGATCACTTCGGCCCAGCCGTTGGGAAACTGGTGGAAAGAGTTTCCCTCCCGAAGTCGTAGGATTTCTGAAGGAAAGGTCTTGAATGAGCTCCAAAACAGGAGCTCATTTTTCTTAAAGGTCAGAACCTGTATCCCTTTAGCTTTGAACCGCTGAATGACATCCAGCGCATAATCCTCATTAAGGTGATATGCCTGCGCCTTTTTCAGCTCGGCGGGGTCATTTAAAAAATTATAGACCATGTGTTCCCTTACAGCTAAATTCTCCTGTAAGACGGAAGCCTCATGATCCAGCAGGTCTTTTTTAGAAATGGAATGTTTCAAAGACACTGCAGTTGCTAAACAGCACAGGCTTAAAATCAGTAACAGAAACCTTATTTTCGCACCTATACTCATAACTTCTTTTTTACGGGATACTCCCGTATGTATGCCTAACCCGCGGAGTTAGTGACTGCCGCTCTATTCACCTTTTTAACCAATCCCTGTAACACATTTCCAGGTCCTACTTCAGTGAATTCCGTTGCACCGTCAGCAAGCATCTGTTCAATGGTTTGTGTCCATTTTACAGCGCCAGTCAACTGTGTGATGAGGTTAGCTTTGATCTGGTCCGGGTTAGTATTCGGACGTGGGTCTACGTTTTGATATATCGGGCAGATCGGGCTCAAAATGCTTGTATTTTCGATCGCTTGTTGAAGCTCTACCCTTGCTGGCTCCATCAAAGGTGAATGGAAAGCACCACCCACATTCAGCTTCAAAGCCCTTTTAGCACCAGCTTCAGTCAGTTTTGCACAAGCAAGATCAATACCTTCGATGCTGCCAGAAATAACGAGCTGACCTGGACAGTTATAGTTTGCCGGTACAACAACCTCGTCGATTTCTGCGCAAATACGCTCTACAACATCATCTGCAAGACCTAGAATTGCTGCCATGGTAGAAGGCTGCAACTCACATGCACGTTGCATAGCGTTTGCTCTGGCCATTACCAATCTAAGGCCGTCTTCAAATTTCAATGCAGACGCTGCGACAAGTGCAGAAAACTCACCCAACGAGTGACCAGCAACCATATCAGGCTTAAAGCTTTCTTTTAACGACAGGGCAAGGATCACAGAATGCAAGAAAATAGCAGGCTGGGTAACATTGGTTTGTTTTAAAGCTTCATCGCCACCTTCGAACATGATGTCGCTGATTCGGAAGCCCATAATTTCATTCGCTTGTTCAAACAAGTCTTTAGATGCGGGATCTTGGTATAATGCTTTGCCCATGCCAGAGAATTGTGCCCCCTGACCGGGAAATATGTATGCTCTCATTAAATAATGTTTAGTGTAAACCTGCCGTAATCAACCTCAAAAACTCTGCCCTGGTGGTCTCATTTTTAAAATGTCCGGTAAATGCGGACGTTGTAGTCACCGAATTTTGCTTCTGCACACCACGCATGGACATGCAGAGGTGCTTGCACTCAATGACCACAGCAACACCTGCCGGGTTCAGCGTAGACTGAATACAATCTCTGATTTCGTTGGTCAGTCGTTCTTGCACCTGCAAGCGACGGGCATAGGCGTCAACCACCCTTGGAATTTTACTTAGACCTACAATATGGCCATTTGGAATATAGGCAATGTGTGCCTTACCAAAAAAAGGCAGCATGTGATGCTCGCACATTGAAAAAATTTCGATGTCTTTCACCACTACCATTTGTGAGTAATCCTCTTTGAACATAGCCGAGCGAAGAATCTCCTCCGGTTTGGTGTCATAGCCATGGGTTAGAAACTGGAGTGCTTTTGCAACCCGTTCCGGTGTTTTTACCAGACCTTCACGCTGCGGATTCTCTCCAATCTGCTCCAGAATGTCTTTATAATGGGAAGCAATAGAATCAATTCTACCTTGATTATACCTGTCAATTTTAACGTATCCTTCGTTTTCTTCTTCCGTAAAATCTTGTGTGTGTTTGTCCATTTGATGTGTGCTTAACCGAAATATTCTACAAAGTTGTTTTCGGTCTCATAAATTTTTATGCAGTGAAGGCTAGCATTGGCAGCCTCAATGTGCGGTAATAAAATATCCCAGATGGCGATCGCCAGATTCTCTGTGGAGGCAAGTTTACCCGCCATAAAATCTACGTCTAGGTTTAAGTTCCTGTGGTCTATTTTGTCCACTACATAAGTGTTCATAACCCCTTTAAGCCATTTCAGGTCTACTAGAAAGCCTGTCTCTGGATTAACCTCCCCTTTCACGGTAACAAACAGTTCGTAGTTGTGTCCGTGCCAGTTGGGGTTAGAGCACTTGCCAAAAACTGCCAGGTTCTTGTCATCAGACCAATCCTGCCGTGATAATTTATGAGCAGCATTAAAATTTGCTTTGCGTGTAATATAAATCATTTCTTGTGAATAGATTACAAATATACGCAGAAACCATTAACTAGAAAGTTCTTTACCTTAGCAATATGAAAACATTACTGGTTGCAGCTACCTGGTTTGAAATCAAGAACGTCCTGAAACACTTTAACTTAAGTACCGAAAAATATATCGAAACACCCTGCTTTGATGTGCTGATAACTGGCGTTGGTATGACAGCAACGGCCTTTGCACTTGGGCAACACCTGCAGCATGGAAAATATCAGCAGGTGCTTAACCTGGGCATAGCAGGAAGCTTCAACCCCGAACTTGCACTAGGCACGGTTGTTCAGGTATGCACAGATATTTTCTCAGAATTGGGCGCTGAAGATGGACAGCAGTTCCTTCCGATTCAGACCCTTGGCTTCGGTGAAAGCAGCTATACTGCAATACCAACCTTGAAGCCCATAGATCCATCCTTATACACTGCAAAAGGGATTACGGTAAATAAAGTACATGGACATCAACCCAGCATTGATGCCGTTAAAGGGCGACTGGCTCCAGATGTTGAAAGCATGGAAGGCGCTGCTGTGATCTACGCATGTAATCAACTTGCTATCCCCTGCATTCAAGTTCGCGCAATCTCAAACTTTGTAGAACCCCGAAACAAAGAAACCTGGAAGATCGATCTGGCCATTGAAAACCTCAATAGCTGGGCAATCCTGTTTTTGACAAAGGATTAACTTATCCTTTGCCGTTTGTATTTACTTTTACCGCATGAAACTAAGCCTTGGATTCTCCCCTTGCCCGAACGATACCTTCATTTTTGACGCTTTGATTCACCACAAGATCGACACTGAAGGACTTGAATTTGAAGTCTTTTTTGATGATGTGGAAACGCTTAACCAGAAAGCGCTGAAAGGCGTATTGGATATCTCCAAGCTCAGCTTTCATGCTTTTGCACACGTAGCCGAACATTATGCACTACTGGATTCTGGAAGTGCCCTGGGCTTCGGTGTAGGGCCGTTATTGATCTGCAAGGATGAACGCTTTCTGGATCCAGAAAATCTTAAGAAATTGAATCCAACCATTGCGATACCTGGCGTACTCACTACAGCCAACTTCCTGCTTGGTATTGCTTACCCCAATTTGCAGAATAAGGTACTGAAGGTATTTTCAGATATTGAAAATTCACTGCTTACCGGCGAAATTGATCTGGGTTTGATCATACACGAGAACAGGTTTACTTATGCAGAAAAAGGCCTAAGGAAGATTGTAGACCTTGGCGGATTCTGGGAAGACTTAACCGGCTGTGCCATTCCATTAGGAGGTATTGTGATCAACCGCAATATTGACCTGGAGGTACAGCACAAAGTTAACCGGGTATTAAGAAGATCTGTGGAGTTCGCCTTTGCAGATCCGAAGTCTGGCTTAGACTTCATTCGTGCTCATGCCCAGGAAATGGAAGAAGCCGTGATGTATAAACATATCGAACTATATGTTAACCAATACTCCCAGGATCTTGGCGCAGAGGGCCGCAAAGCGATAGATATTTTATTCAAGATGGCTACCGAAAAAGGACTTATTCCTGAAATCAACAAAAGCCTATATCTAAATCCTTAATGTTACTGGTTACAAGGACCGTCAGGAATCTCCTTGGTCATCTTTAAAAGTTTGGTAACCACCATTGTAGAATCATAATCTGCTGTCACCATAAGGCTATCAGATTTTACAACCTTACATTCCACTTCAATATAAACTGGTTCGTAAGGCTTTTCAAAATTCATATTACTATAGGCAAGTTCAAGCGTGTTGGCGCTATCAATCACCCAGTACTCCCTGGCTTCATCGCAATCCGTAAAAGAACGGATTTCCGGTCCATAGCTATACAATCCTTTCACTACCCTGGCTTTCTCTTGCTTTTTACCTGCAGAATTGGAATTACATGCAGCAAACAAGGTTAAAAGCAGCAGCAACAGTGATAATTGTTTAACTATTTTCATCATTTTTCTATTTATGTTTTGCAATGAAGCGATCCTGAATCCCATTCCTGACTAAAGATCTTTATTCATTTCATTAATCTTTTTCACACTTAAGCGGGCCGAAAGCGCTGATGCTACAAAAGAGAACAAACTTACGGTAAAAAAAACAAGCAGAAAGTCCGTCCATTTAAAAGCAATCGGATAAGCATTAAACGCAACATTCGACATTTTGATAAATCCGTATTTCTGCTGAAGCAAGCAAAAGATAAAGCCAATTATGAGGCCTAATATACAACCTGCCATGGTAATCATCATTCCTTCAAACAAAAATATCTGTTTGATGAAGGCCTTCCCGGCACCCAGGCTCCTAAGAATAGCAATGTCTTTAAGCTTATCAAGCACCAGCATGGTTAATGACCCGATGATATTGAAGATGGCTATGATCAGGATGAACGTTAAGATGATATAAACCGCCCACTTTTCAGTACCCAAAATATTATAGAGCACAACGTTCTGCTCGATCCGGTTTTTAACCGTAAAGTTTTCGCCAATGGCTGACTCAATCTGATCCTTGAACTCGTCTGCATCGAAGCCTGGCTTCAGGTTTATTTCAATGGACGAAATTTCCTTCTCTTCCCCCAGCAACTCCCTGGCAAAATCAAGCGGCACAATGGTCATGTTGTCAAAGTCCTGTTGCACCTCAAATATCCCAGAAACCGGTAAGGACTTAATAATCAGGTCTTGACCAGGTATTACAGAGGATGTAGTCACGCCCTTCTTTGGCGAGTAGATTTGCAATGGCGTAAATGGATCATTGGTATTCACCATCAGGTAGTTCTGTATCGCGGATCCAATAACAGCATTCGGGCCAGCATCATTGCGAAGCACAAACTTACCCTGTACCGTTATACTATCCAGGCTTGGATTTTTGAGGTAATCAGCGCTGACACCCTTTACCAAACTCACGCTCTGCCGCTTATCATATACCAGCAAGGCATTTTCCGCCAACACTTCAGTATAGGAATAAATATCTTTATTGGTTTTTAGGTTATTGAAGTAGCTTGTATTGGGTTCAAAGGTTTTCCCCAGCTTCGGCGTAATCACCAGGTGGGGCGTCACCGTATTAAACATCTTTAACACCACCTCTTCAAAGCCATTGAATACCGAAAGTATTATAATCAGCGCCGCACTGCCTACAAATACACCTACGACAGAAATCGTGGAGATGATGTTGATGGCATTGGTAGACTTCTTTGCAAAAAGGTACCTGCGGGCAATATAAAAGGGTGTATTCAAGCTTGAATGAATTAAGTTAAGAATGGATTGTGCTTCATCTCAAATCCAATCGTGGTCGACTTACCATGCCCAGGAAACACCTTCGTTTCCGCCGGCAGGATCAGTAAATTCTCGCTTATGCTGTTCAGCAACTGCTCATGGTTTCCGCCGGGAAGGTCCGTACGACCGATACTTTGATAAAAGAGCACATCTCCACCAATTAGGAAGTTATTGGCTTCAGAATAGAAGCACAGGTGCGCTGGGGAATGTCCTGGTGCAAATATCAAGGTCAATTTGCTGTTGCCAAAATTAATTTCCCCGCTTTCAGACAAGAAGGCATCTGGTTCTGGCGACAATTCATACCGCATGCCCATCTGTGGCGCATAACCTGGAACTGCTTGAAGTACGGCCAACTCACCTTGATGGAATTGCGGCTTGAGCCCCCATTGATCGAACACGAATTTATTGCCGAATACATGGTCAATATGGCAATGGGTATTTAAAAGCATAACGGGCTTTAATTCTGCGGCTGTAATGAACTGCACGAGCTCATTTTGCTCTGCCCCATCATACATACCCGGATCAATAATCACACATTCACCCGTTTCATCAAACAAAACGTAGGTGTTTTCCTGATAGGCATTAAATGTAAACTGTTTAATATTGATCATGGGCTTATTTGTTGTTATTCCACTTGAATGTTTTAATCAGCACATCAATATCCTTCTTCAGAAAGTTAATCACCGGTTGAATGGAATCATACTGCGGTCTTTCATTGAAGTATAATGCACCTCTAAAGTAATGATTTGTGCTATCGGTTAAGAAAAACTGAACCGATGAAGCCGTATTGCCATCTATAGCATAATACACGCCATAAACCTTTTTATCGGGATAATTGATGAACTTCTGATCAATGGCATTGGCCTTAACGGTATGTTTAAAAGCCAGTTCCCTTGCATACTCCACTAAACGGTTGAAATCTTCTTTAGAATCAATTTTATGGTAGGTCATGTGTAATCTGCCATTAAAGCGTTCAAAGACCAGGTTGTTCCAGCAAGGTTGCGCTGCTTTGTCCAGATCAGGTTCTATTTTTCCATACACTGGAAAGTCGAAGCTGTAGGCACAATCGCCTTTATAATGTTGATATGCTTTTTTCGGAAGTTCAATATTAAAGTATCCTCGAGGCTTTGGTGTAACGGCATCATTGCCCGCACAAGCACTTAGCAGGAGGAGTACAAACGACAGATAAAATAGAGATCTTTTCATATTTAAGCTGTCCAGATGGTCCAGGCTCGCTCCGCCTGAAGATGTAACATGTCTAATCCGTTCTTGGTCTTAGCACCCTGAGCTTTCGCACGCTGCAAGAATGCAGTTTCTTCAGGATTATATACCAAGTCGTACGCTAAATGCTTTGATGTTATAAACTGATACGGAATATCTGGGCAAGCCTCAACTTCCGGGTAAGTGCCTAGCGGGGTTGTATTGATCAGGATTGTTGAGGCGCTGAGCAGCGATTCATCCAGATCCCCATACGTTAAACAACCCTCCTGAGGCCTGCGCAGTACAGATGTATACGAAATGTTTAGCTGCTCCAGGACATATTTCACGGCCTTTGCCGCGCCACCATCACCGAAGATTAGTGCTTGTTTGTGATTGGGTTCAAGAAGCGGTTTCAAGGAAGCTTCAAATCCGTAGGCATCCGTATTGTACCCTTTAATGAAGCGCTTACCCTGACGATCGCTGATGTGTAAGGTATTTACTGCACCGATATAGGCCGCAGCTGGGTCAAGCTCATCCACATAATCGAGTACAGCGATTTTATAAGGTATAGTAACATTCAGACCTGAAATGTCTGGATGATCTGCCAACAGCGTTTCTAGTAGCGTAATCCGATCTATTGGATACAACTCATAAGCGCAATCCGCTATGCCTTCCCGACTAAACTTTTTCGAAAAATACTTTTTGGAGAAAGAATGTGTCAGGGGAAAACCAATCAAACCAAATAATTTCATTCTGTTACCCTCAAGCGAGTGCAGCAAGGCTGCCTCTGAATGTATTATTTAATTGAATTTAAGAAATAGTCGAAAGTATCCCCTCGCAACCCTAGACGAATCGTTTCCAAGGGAATTACTTCTGCCGGTGCAATGTTTCCAAGGTTAACATTCGTACCGATAAGCTTGATAAACCAAACCTGTTGCTCCTTCTGGGGTGCTTCCCAGATGATGGTCTCTTCAGGGATTTCAGTGAGGATCTCGTCAACCAAGCCTTCTCTGACTTCGCCCGAATCACGGTAAATACCCACATTCCCACCTTCACGAGCTTCAGCAATTACCTTCCAGCTGCCCGCTTCGATTTCCGCTTTCATCAGTTTAATCCATTTGTATGGTGCAAAAATTTTCTTTGCATCTTTAGAACCAACCTCAGAAATCACAGTTACCTGTCCGGCAAGCTTGCTGATGTAGTTACACTTTTCATCATGTTCAATGGTGATTGAACCGTCCGAAACCTCAGCATACTCCATTCCGAATTCTTCAAGTACACGGCGATAGTCATCAAACTGATTTCTGATCACGAAGGCTTCAAACAGTGTTCCTCCAAAGTAAACAGGAATTCCAGCGCTGCGATATATGGCCAGTTTTTCTTTAAGATTTGGGGTAACAAAAGATGTTGCCCAACCTAATTTTACAATATCTGTATGTACGCCGGCTACATCAATAAAGTCTTCAACTTGTCTCAAACTTAAGCCTTTGTCCATTACCATGGTGAGGCCATTTTGACGGGGTTTCACCGGGCGTTCCGGTATATTATTTAATTGGTAATTCATATATGCTGCAAAGGTTATAAAAAAATCAGAAGTTCTGCTTACGAATTCTGCTTAGCGCATCAATCTTATCTCATAAATTTATTAATAACTTCCAAAATCAGCCCATTTTCCTGAAGCTGTGGTAGGTATTCAAATAAGATATAATGCTTATCTGGATCGGTTACCAATGCCGTCTCCAAGTAGATCAGCGCTTCATCAGATTCCCCCAAGGCAAACAAATAAGCAACCATACGGTAGTATAATTCAGCAGCATCAGGATTATTTTTAATCGCTTCAGAAATGGTATCTGCAGCCTCCCTTAACTTACCCAACTCATACAGCAAGGTTGAATAATCCAACCAGGCTTCAACATCAATGGGATTGTATTCAATAACCTTCTCGTAGGCAGCGGCCGATTGGTCCATCTGTCCAAGCTTGTAATAGGCATCCGCCATGGCAAACCAGAAATCAGGATTTTCCTCATCAAGCTCAATCGCTTTCTTATAAAAATGCAGTGATTCGAAATAACGTTCTTCAAAGTTCAGGGTCACGCCGATACCAAACCAGGCGTCAGCCATCGTACTATCCATCTTCACAGACTTCTTGTAGTAAGCACGGGCTTCATCCATGCGCTCCAGCTTCTCATAACACTCGCCTATTGCGCAATAAGTGTCTGCATCAGGCTTTTCATACTCAAAAGTTTGCTTATACACCTCAATCGCTTCTGCGAACTTATCCAACTGTACCAAAGCATTACCCTTATTGTAATATGCAGAGGCAAAATCGTCTTTGATCAAAATTGCATAATCATAGGCATCGATCGCCTTTTCAAACAAATCCAGTTTATGGTAGGAATTGGCCAGATTGTACCATGCGGCATAAGAATATGGATCCTTGTCGATGTATTCTTGGTAAAACTTAATGCTTTCCTCCTGCTTATCAAGAATATCGTAGCAAAAAGCCAATTCATAAAGACCATCTTTATTTTCCATGTTCTGCTCAAGACTACGTTTGATGTACACGATGGCAGATTCATAATCCATCATCTTCTCATAAACAAAAGCAATCTGCAGTAGGATCTCGTCAGTGGTATCTGCCATTTCCAAAGCTTTCTGATAATTTTCCAGCGCTTCGTTGTACCTTTTCAGGTTGGCGTATATATTCCCGCGGACCACATAGATCTCAGGCTCGGAAGCTTCCAGCATTTCTGCTTTTTCCAAAGCCTGAAAAGCAAGTTCAAGCTGTTCGGTTGCCACATACAAATGTGCCTGCTTTACATTAAAAACCGCGGCATAGGGATGCTGGTTCAATGCATATTCGGTGACCTGTAAAGCTTTTACAGGATCGTTTTTCTCTATATAATAGTCGATGATATTTTCAAAAGCATGGGCATCAAAAAAGTATTGATCCTGGTTCCTCAACATCTCCTCATAACGTTCTACGGAACGTTGCGCATCATCACTAAAATCAAAATTAAATTCCTCTTCCATCGTACTAATTAATTAAAAGAACAGCTCAACGTTTTTAATATAACTATTAAGTTGACGTTTGCAGAACAGAATGCTTATATAATTTTCAACAAAAACCCAGCTCAGGGCTAACTTATTGATAATGAAAGGCAAGAAATTAAAGGGGAAATTTACTTCCAGCATAGTTAAGCCCAGTCTGGGCAGTTCGATTATAAGTACAAAGTAACAAAACTTCATCAACAACCTGGTAAAATTCCGGTCATGAAAACCGCACAGGAATAACAATGTTGCTCTAAATATGTGTGTTCCTGTATTAAATATATTTTTTGTCTATTTGTGTAGATAAAGATTATAGCTATGCAAATCAACATCAAAAGCATCCTCGATCAACTCGGTATCCAAGATTCAAATCCATCATACAGCACTGGCAGTGTCTGGGGTAATACTGCAGCTGAAACCATCGACAGTTTCTCTCCGGTAGACGGACAAAAAATCGCCTCGGTAGCAATGGCTACAGCGCAGGATTATGAAACCGTGCTGGAGCAAGCTATTGCTGCTGCCGTATACTGGAAGGCTGTGCCAGCACCAAGAAGGGGCGACATCGTACGCCAATTCGGCGACGCGCTCCGCAAGAACAAGACTAACCTCGGCACTCTGGTGTCGTATGAAATGGGCAAAAGTCTGCAGGAAGGATTGGGAGAAGTGCAAGAAATGATCGACATCTGCGATTTCGCGGTTGGGCAATCCAGACAGCTTTATGGCTTAACCATGCACTCCGAGCGTCCTGCGCACCGCATGTACGAACAGTGGCATCCATTAGGGATCGTGGGTATAATCTCAGCATTCAACTTTCCAGTAGCCGTTTGGAGCTGGAACACTGCTCTTGCATTGGTTTGTGGCAACGTTTGTGTCTGGAAACCATCCTCAAAAACCCCGCTTTGTGCAATTGCTTGTCAGCATATTCTTGCCACAGTGTT
>Ga0265780_10001471_pt1 | contig 33043 bp, 32 predicted proteins | sample P1T30metagenome_FD_192432 | JGI IMG/M metagenome (GOLD analysis project Ga0265780, IMG submission 192432) | Plant litter microbial communities from East Loma Ridge, Irvine, California - P1 T30 | ecosystem: Environmental > Terrestrial > Plant litter > Unclassified | place: USA: California...
TTGGGGCAAGCTGTGGAAAACCGGGTTGATAGCCGGAGGATAAGGCCGGGAAAAGCCCGGAAAAAGCCGGGGATAACTCCGGGATAAATCAGCCCTGCCTGGGCGAAATCACCAGCTCCGGCTGCGGGCGCGGCGCGTGCGCGGACAAATCGGCATGTCCGATCTGCGCCGGGATCGCCAGGATCCCCTGCCACAGGATCTCGCCGGCCAGGCGGCCTTCCCTGCTGAGCCGGTAGGCCGGCAGCGACGCCTCGCCCTGCGCCTGCCACAGCGCCGCGTACGAGGGCATCAAACGCGTGTCATGCCAGGCGCCGGCCAGCGGGGACAGCGTGTCCTGCAGGATGGCGGCGGTGCTGCGCATGCGCACCCAGCGGTGGTTCAGCCAGCCGTTATGGGCGGCGACCGGGTCGAGGAAGCGTGCCATGACGGCGCGGGCCGCCAGGCTGCCGCTGCGGCTCATCACGCCGATCGCCCTGCGGTCCATGTTCAGGTTCAGGCCGCCTTCGGATTTCTTGTGGCGGACCAGGACCACGCGGTCGCGGTAGCCCGGCGTGCGCGTCAGCGCTTCGTCGCGCCAGGTGCGGATGGTGCGGAAGATGGCGGCGGCGAAGCGCGGCAGGGATGGCTGGCCGGCGCCGTCGTCGACCGGCATGTAGGCGGAGGTGATGCCTTCGCCGTTGTTCACGGGCAGCGAGACGCGGCGCGCCGGGGTGGCCGCCGCCCGCGGCAGGTGTTCCGGTAAATCGTCGCGCAGGATGACGCCGAAGGTCGGGCGGGTCGGCAGGATGGCGTCAAAAAAGTGGATCGGGAAATTGCTCGTCAAGCCGCCGTCGGAGAACCAGACACGCAGCAGGCCGATCTTGCTGCCCGGCGTGGGCAGGGTGCGGATGCGGTACAGCGGCACGGCCTGCATCAACACCGGGAAACTCAGGCTCATGCGTGCGGCAAAGACCACCGGCAGGTCGTCCGGGTCCGGCATGAAGTAATAATCTTCGATGTCGCCGTTGACCCCTTCCAGCAAGGCCAGAGTCTGGCGCCGGTGCCGGGTGCGGTGCGAGGCCTCCTTCATCCACTCGACGATGTCGGACGGAAACAGGTGCGCCAGTTCGGAGGCGCGGAACACCAGGTCGGCGCTCGCGTGCGGCAGGCGGTGGGCGCGCAGTTCGCTCAGGCCGGTGCTCATCAGGGCCAGTTCGATCGGCGGTTCCGACTGGCGCAGGTGGCCGAAGGTCAGCGGGGTACCGGGCGCCAGCCCGGCGATGTCCTGCACCATCGCATGCAGCCATTCGGTCAGCGCCGGCGGGTTGCCGGGCCGGGCGCGCAGGCCGGGGCAGATGCCGCAGCGGTTGCGGCGCAGTTCGCGCCAAGCGCCCAGGGTGAATTGCAGGGCCGCGAACACCAGCCCGGCCACCAGCATCGACAGCCCGAACCAGGCGCCGCTCGCCAGCCAGATCCAGATGCTCATCGGCCAATGTCCGCCCAGCAAGCCGCTGCTGACCGCAAAGCCGAGCAGCCACAGCAATGCGCCGGCCAGTGCGCCGGTCGGGAAATTGACCAGCAATGCCAGCGCCACGCGCAACACGACTTTCGGTTTGCTGCTGGCATCCAGCGCGGTGACGATGACGCGGAAATGCGGCGCCAGCACCTCGCTCGGCTGGAACAGGGACAACAAGCGGGTAGTGCCGCCGACGCGCTCGCGCAGGCGCCGCGGCAGCAGGCCGATCTTGTAGAAGCCGTCGTCGCAGCCCTGGCCCGTCTTGCGCACGCGGTTGCGCTTGTATTGGGCCGCGGCGGCGGCGATGGCGGCGATCGCGCCCACGCTGGCGCCGCCGATCGAGCGCAAGGTAAACCGTTTGGCGAGACGGGCGACGAAGGCCGGGTAGACGACGCCGGAAGTCACGCCGCCCTCCATCACGATATCGCATTGGTCCGGTAGAAAATTCTCCATCGCCATTCCCCATCATTAAGGCTGATGGCATTATGCGGCGCTTCGGTCCGCCTGGCTTATCGGATCGTCATCATGGGCGCGCTTTTGATACGCTGCGTGCATGAAGATCGGAACTGTCACTGCCCTGGCGCTGCGCGCCACCCGCCGCTCGCCGCCAAAACCGGTCGCGTGCGCGGATGCGGTCGCCCAACGCGGCCTGCTCGGGGATGCCCACGCCGACCGTTATTCGCCGCGCCAGCTCTTGATTGCCAGCGCGGACGCCTACCGCGACCTGAACCTGGCACCGCATGCCTTGCGCGAAAATATGCTGGTGGATTTTGCAACCGATGACTTGGCATCGGGCACGGTGCTGCGCGTCGGCGACGATGTCCTGCTGCGGCTGATGTTCCAGTGCGAAGCCTGCGGCAACCTGGATGCCTTCCGCCCCGGCCTGGCGCGCGCCATCGGCATGCGCCGCGGCATGCTGGCGCGCGTGATCGCGGGCGGCAGCATGCATCCGGGCGACCCGGTGCGCGACCTGGGGCCGCTGCTGCCGGCCTGGTCCGACGACTGGCACGAGCGGGTGCTGGCGGTGCTGGACGCGGTGCCGCCGGGCTACGTGGTGACTTATCGCGACCTGGCGCGCCTGGCCGGCATCCAGTCGACCTATTGCCGTGCGTTTCCGCGCATGCTCAACAAGCTGGGGTCGGATTATGCCGACAAGGCGCTGCCGATGACGGCCCCGATCACGGCGCCGCGCTGGCAGGGAGAAGGCCTGTTCGAGCACGCGCCCCTGCTGCGTGTCGTCTCATGAAACTCAGCCCGGCACGCCGACGATCACGCTGGACGCCTTGAACATCGCCGTCGCCGCCTTGCCCTCGGCCAGTTCCAGCACCTCGGCGCTGTCGTTGGTGATGATGGCCGCGACCGTGCCGCCACCCGCCAGGTCGAGCACGACCTCGGTGTTGACCGCGCCCGGCGTCAGGCGCGAAACGGTGCCCGCCAGGCGGTTGCGGGCCGAAAAGCGGGCCCCTTCCGCCTGGGTGACCAGGATGACCGACGAGGATTTGATGAGGGCAAACGCCTGGCGCCCCGGCTGCAGGCCCAGGCTGTCGGTGCTTTCGCGGGTGACGATGGCGACCAGCTTCTGGCCGCCGGCGATGTCGAGTTCGATCTCGTCGTTGACGGCACCGGCGTGGACGCGGGACACGGTGCCGAAAAATTGGTTGCGTGCGCTCGTTCTCATGTTCAGCCTGCTGATCAGGTTCAAGTCATCGGCAATGCCTGCCGCCTGCCGGTTGAGTTGTTCGACAAAATCGCGGTGGACTTGTTCGAGCGCGCGGAAATTCTTGACCAATTGCCGGCCGCGTTCGGTCAGGCGCGTGCCGCCGCCGCCCTTGCCGCCGGTCAGGCGCTCGACCAGCGGCTCGCCGGCCAGGTTGTTCATGGCGTCGATCGCGTCCCAGGCCGCCTTGTAGCTCATCTTGATGGCCTTGGCGGCCTGGCTGATGGAACCGGTCTCGGCGATCCTGGCCAGCAGCTCGACCCGGCCCGGGCCGCCGAAGTTCTGGCCGCCGACCGTCATCCAGACGCTGCCTTGCAGGGTGAATTTTTCTTCCATACGGCACGATAGCAGATCGATCACAAGTTTCGTTATATACTTCAGTACATAACGTTCAGTCCATCACAGGAGTTTCCATGAAACGCTTCGCCGGCCTGCTGGCCACATTGACGATCACCGCGGGTGCGCACGCGGGCGAGGTGCAGGTGGCCGTGGCCGCCAATTTCACGGCGCCGATGCAGCAGATCGCCGCCGCCTTCGAACAGGACACCGGCAACAAGGCGGTGCTGGCCTTCGGCGCCACCGGCAAGTTCTATGCGCAGATCCACAACGGCGCGCCGTTCGAGATTTTGCTCGCCGCCGACGACGAGACCCCTGTAAAACTCGAGCAGGAACAGCAGACCGTGCCCGGCTCGCGTTTTACCTATGCCACCGGCAAGCTGGTGCTGTGGTCGGCGCAAGCGGGCTATGTCGACAGCGGGGGCAAGGTGCTGCAGAGCGGCCAGTTCGCCCACCTGTCGATCGCCAACCCGAAGGCCGCACCCTACGGCGCTGCAGCGGTCGAGACGCTGACCAAATTGAATCTGTACACGCGCCTGCAGCCAAAGATCGTGCAGGGAGAAAACATCTCCCAGGCCCACCAGTTCGTCAGCACCGGCAACGCCGAACTCGGCTTCGTCGCGCTGTCGCAGGTCGCGCGCGACGGCAAGTTCAGCTCCGGTTCGGGCTGGATCGTGCCGGCGTCGATGCACGCCCCCATCCGCCAGGATGCCGTGATCCTGAGCAAGGGCGGCGCCAACCCGACCGCCAGGGCCTTGATGGATTACCTAAGGTCGGACAAGGCCAAGGGCATCATCCGCGCCTTCGGCTACGAGCTGTAAGCCGGCCGGGATGGATGCAGCCGACCTCGCGGCCATCTGGCTGACGCTGAAACTCGCCAGCGTCGTCACGGCATTGCTGCTGGCGCTGGGCACGCCGATCGCCTGGTGGCTGGCGCGCACGCGCTCGCGTTTGAAACATCCGGTGGCGGCGGTGGTGGCGCTGCCGCTGGTGCTGCCGCCCACCGTGATCGGCTTTTATCTGCTGCTGGTGCTGGGGCCGAACGGTGCGGTCGGCAAGCTGACGCAAGCGCTCGGCATCGGCTTGCTGCCTTTTACCTTCAGCGGCCTGGTGCTGGCTTCGGTGCTGTATTCGATGCCCTTCGTCGTGCAGCCCTTGCAGAACGCTTTCGAGGCGGTCGGCGAGCGGCCGCTGGAGGTGGCGGCGACGTTGCGCGCCAGCCGCTGGGACAGCTTCTGGCACGTGGCGGTGCCGCTGGCCCGGCCCGGTTTCATTACCGCGGGCGTGCTCGGCTTTGCCCACACGGTGGGCGAGTTCGGCGTGGTGTTGATGATCGGCGGGAATATTCCGGATAAAACGCGGGTGGTGTCGGTGCAGATTTATGATCACGTGGACGCGATCGAATATGCGCAGGCGCACTGGCTGTCCGCCGCCATGGTCGTGTTCAGCTTCCTGGTGCTGCTGCTGCTGTACACCGTCAATCCGCAGGCGGTGAAAGGACGGCGCTGATGGATATCCAGGCCCGCCTGCGCATCGACCGCGGCGATTTTACACTCGACGTCGACCTCGATTTGCCGGGACGCGGCATCACGGCCCTGTTCGGCCCCTCGGGGTCCGGCAAGACCACGTGTTTGCGCGCGATCGCCGGGCTGGAGCGCGCGGATGACGCCCATGTCGCCATCGGCGATGCCGTCTGGCAGGACGACGCCAACGGGATCTGGGTGCCGGTGCACCAGCGCGCGCTCGGCTACGTGTTCCAGGAAGCGAGCCTGTTCGCCCACCTGAGCGTGCGCGCCAACCTGGAATTCGGCATGAAGCGGGTGCCGGTGCGCGAGCGGCGTTTTTCGCCGGACGTGGTTGCCGGGCTGCTCGATATCCGCAACTTGCTGGAGCGGCGCCCGACCGGCCTGTCCGGCGGCGAGCGCCAACGCGTGGCGATCGCGCGCGCCCTGCTCGCCTCGCCGCGCCTGCTGCTGATGGACGAACCGCTGGCCGCGCTGGACCTGCGCCGCAAGCAGGACATCCTGCCCTATCTCGAGCGCATGCACGACGAGTTGTCGATTCCGATCATCTACGTCAGCCACGCGCCGGACGAAGTCGCGCGCCTGGCCGACCACCTGGTGCTGCTGGACGCCGGACGCGTGGTGGCCAGCGGTCCCTTGAGCGAGACGCTGGCGCGCGCCGATCTGCCGCCGGCCTTTGCCGACGACGCCGGCGTGGTGCTGGACACGGTGCTGGAGGGGCATGAGGCCGATGCGCTGTCGCGCCTGCGTTTTGACGGCGGCGTGCTCTACGTCGGCCAGCGGAAGGAAGCCATCGGCAGCCGCCTGCGCTGCCGCATCCACGCGCGCGACGTCAGCCTGGCCTTGCAGCGGCCCGCCGGCACCAGCATCGTCAACCTGCTGCCGGCCATCGTGACGGCAACCATCGCCACCGACACGCCGGGCCACGTGCTGGTGCAGCTGCGCGTAGGATCGTCGCCGCTGCTGGCACGCATCACCGAACGCTCGCGGCGCGAACTGGATATCCAGCCCGGCCGCAGCGTCTGGGTCCAGATCAAGGGGGTGGCGCTGCTTGCCTGACCCCGGCTCAGCGCACGCGGCGCATCGAGGAGATGCGGCCGGACAGGCGGTCGAGGAAGGCGTAGCGGCCCGGACCGTAGACGGTGCACTGGCCGCGGAAGTCGGCGTCGTCGCAGAATTCCCAGCGGCCGTCGTGGATGATGATGGAATTGGTGCGGTCGTTGAAGCCGACATCGCGCAGCGTGCGCAGTTCGCCGGACAGCGTCACCTGGGCGCCTTCGAAGCGGGGGCGGTCGAACAGTTCGACGGCGCCGCCACGACGGTCGTCACCACGCCAGCCGCCGCCATCGCGATCATCACCACGACGGTCATCGCCACGGTCGCCGCCACGACGGTCATCGCCACGCCAGCCGCCGTCGCGGTCGCGTCCCGGTCCGCCGCGCGACAATTCGCGTACCGAGGAGATGCTGTCGTTGAAACGCGGCAGGCTGCGGTATTCACCCGGACCGAACTCGGCGCAGAAGCCGCCGAAATCGCGGTGTTCGCACACCTGCCACACGCCGGAACGCACGATCAGGCTGGAGGCGCGATCGTTGAAGCCGATGCGGTTCAGGTCGGGGGCATCGCGTTCGACGCTGAGGCGACCACCGCGGAAGTCGGTGTCGGTGAACAGGGTCAATTCGCCGGCAAAGGCGGCGTGCGCGGACAGGGCCAGCAGGGCGGCGGCGGCAAACAGGCGTTTCATTCTCTTCTCCATGGGTCAATGACTGCGCCTTGTCGCGGCGCCTGCGTCATTAACGCGGCAGGACGGCATCACGCAGACATTGTTCTGTAACAAACTAATACGTGATGATGCCACAGTGCAGCATTTACGGGCTGCACTGCACCCCTGGATACCGATCGAAGCGGTTCAAGCCTCGGGCCGCGCCGAACGGATGCTTTCCTCGGCCAGCGCGCCGAGGATGTTGGCACTCAGCGTTTCCAGTTCGCGCGTGCTGGACAGGTTATGGACGCGCTGCTTCATGCTGCGGTGTTCCTCGACGGCGATCGACCAGCCGACCGGTTCGCCGTCATACCCGGCATGCGGGCCGCATAGGCTGGCGCAGCCGATCAGGAAGCTGGCCCCGGCCGGCAGCTCGTATTCGATCAGCCAGCCCCAGTCCTCGGGCGCCGGGTAGCTGGTCGCGATGCCGCGCCGGCCCAGCGCCTGCGCCAGCCACAGGGCCAGCTCGAAACCGTAGATGCCGGGATTGTTCTGGCAGGCCACCGGCAGCGTCGGCAGGAATTTTGCGGATGAAAATTCGATACGCCACATCATTGTCACTCCCCATGACAGAAACAGCGATGTATGCCGGCGTATTCTAGTCGCTGGTTTGATCAATGGTCCATTTGCACCGCTTACGTGCGGCGATCATACACAGCGGGTATGACGACGGCATGACAGCGCCACCTCATGGCAGCGGCAACAGTACCTCGCGCGCGGCCTTGACCAGCGCCGCGCCCATGCGTTCCAGCCGCGGCGGCTGGATGCGCCAGGCATGCCAGTACAGCGGCACGTCCAGGTGCAGCGCCGGCGTCAGGTCGACCAGCGCCCCCGTCTCCAGCATCGCCGCGCACTGCTCGAGCGGCAGCAGGCCGTAGCCCAGGCCGAGGCGGATCGCCTGCACGTAGGGGTCGCTGGCCGGCACGTAATGAAAGGGATACGACCCTTCGGGCAGGCCGAAATGCTGGAGCAGGAACATGGTTTGCAGCGTGTCCTTGCGGTCGAACACCATCACCGGTGCGCGCCGCGCGGTCTCGCGGTCGATGCCGCCGGGGAACCAGCGCCGCGCAAAGGCCGGCGCCGCCACCATCCGATAGCGCATCAGGCCCAGTGGGCTGGCCGTGCAGCCGCGCATCGGCGATGCTTCGCCCGAGACGCAGGCCAGCGCCAGCCCCTGCTCCAGCAGCGAGAAGGTGTGGCCCTGGTTATCGAGCACGAACTCGACCAGCAAGCCTTCGTCGACCAGCACCGGCGCCAGCACCGGCAGCAGCCAGGTTGCCAGCGTGTCGTTGTTGACGGCCAGCGGGACGCGCACCGGCCCGGCGTCGGCTTGCTGCTCGGCCAGGAATTCCGCTTCCAGCAGCGCGCGCCGGCGCAGGAATTGCAGCAGGCGCATGCCGGGCGCAGTCGGACGGCAGGGACGGGAACGCACCAGCAGCGGCATACCCACGTCCTGCTCGAGCGCGCTGATCCGTTGCGACACCGCCGAGGGCGTGATGTTCAGCTGCGTGGCCGCCGCTTCCAGGCTGCCGCCGTCAATGGCGGCGAGGAAAGCTTGGCTGCGGCGTGGATCGATCTGCATGTTTAGCTCGGCTTAATAAAGATTAGATTTCATTAATATAATTGAAGATCCATCCGATTACGGCGATGCTGCCGGCTTCCCATCCAACACGTGTCAAACGGAGCCATAATTAATGTTGTCGCAGCAAATCTTCCTGCAGGGCCTGGGCATGGGCGCCAGCCTGATCATGCCGATCGGCGCCCAGAACGCCCACGTGATCCGCACCGGCGTGCGCGGCCGCCACGTGTGGCTGACGGTGGCCGCCTGTGTCCTGATCGACGTCAGCCTGATCGCGCTCGGCATGTCCGGCTTCGGCGCGCTGGTGGAAGCCTCGCCGCCCCTGCTGGCGGCCTGCCGCTGGGGTGGCGCCCTGTTCCTGTGCTGGTACGGGCTGCGCTGCTTGATGAGCAGCTGGCGCGGGGCGGCGGCGCCGTCGCAGGAAGGCGCCGTGGCGCCGGGTGCGCCGCAAGCATTGATGACAGTGCTGGCGATGTCGCTGCTGAATCCGCACGTCTACCTGGACACGGTGGTGGTGCTGGGCGCGGTCGGCAGCAGCCTGGCGGCCGGCCACCGCGCCTCCTTCGCCATGGGCGCGATGCTGGCTTCGCTGCTGTGGTTCTCCAGCCTGGGCCTGCTGGCGCGGCGCTTCGCCTTCGTGCTGGCACGCCCGGCCGTGTGGCGCGCCATCGAAGCGTTCACGGGCCTGACGATGCTGGCGCTGGCGCTGCTGTTATGGAAAGAGGCGTGATTCAGGCCGCGGCGCGTGTGTCCAGCAGCGGATTGAGCGGCAGGTCGGCCATCAGCGCCTTGCCGCCCTCCACCGTCATCTGCTGCGGCAGCGGCACGCCGTTTTTGACGGCGGTCAGCTCGGCCAGGATCGAGACCGCGATCTCGTACGGCGTCTTGCTGCCGATGTAGATGCCGATCGGGCCGTGCAGCCTGGCGATCTGTTCTTCGCTCAGGTCGAGCTCACGCAGGCGCTCGCGGCGGCGCGCATTGTTCACGCGCGAGCCGATCGCGCCGACGTAGAAGGCCTCGGTTTTGAGGGCTTCCATCAGGCCCATGTCGTCGAGTTTCGGGTCGTGGGTCAGCGCGATGACGGCGCTGCGGCTGTCCAGTTTCATGGCCAGCACCACGTCGTCCGGCATGTCGTGCACGACCTCCACGCCCGGTAGATTCCAGCCGCTGCGGTATTCCTCGCGCGGGTCGCACACGGTGACCTGGTATTCCAGCCCGACCGCGATCTGGGCCAGGAATTGCGACAGCTGGCCGGCGCCGATGATCAGCATGCGCAGGCGCGGGCCGTGCAGGGTCACCAGCTGCTGCTTGTCCATGCGCAGGCGCTCGTCGGCGGCCCCCTGCTCCAGTTCGACCGCGCCGCTGGCCAGGTCGAGCGTGCGCCGGGTCAGCACGCGGCGCTGGGCCAGGGCCAGCAAGTCACCCATGCGGCTGTGCGCGCCGAGCGGCTCGACCACCAGCTGGATGGTGCCGCCGCAGGGCAGGCCGAAGCGGTGCGCTTCGTCGGCGCTGATGCCGTAGGTCAGCACTTCCGGCGCGCTGCGCGTGATGCCTTTTTCGCGTACCGCCGCGATCAGGTCGTCTTCGATGCAGCCGCCGGACACCGAGCCCACTACCACGCCATCCTCGCGGATCGCCATCGTCGCGCCTTCCGGACGCGGGCTCGAGCCCCAGGTGCGCACCACCGTCACGTATTCGCAGCGCTGGCCCGCGCGCAGCCATTGGTCGCAGGCGTGCAGCACTTCGAGGTCGATACTGTCCATTCCGGTTCCTTGCTTGACTTGAGTTCAAGGTCAATCCTAACGCAAACGGCAACCAGCCATCGTTCCGGCACAGCAGGCGTGCGCCAGGGGCGCGCTGTCAAACCGGGTCAACCGGCTCGGCCTTGGCGCGTTGCTGGCATACTATGCCATCGCGCCGGCACCGGCCGGCCTTCGCTTTTCGGAACCCTATGAAAAAACTCGCATCGATCCTGCTGGCCGCGGCCCTGTGCGGCGCCACCGCCGCCCAGGCCGCCATTCCCGTGTACGGGTTCATGGTCAAGAACACCTACCCGCACGACCCCGGCGCCTTCACCCAGGGCCTGTTCTTCAAGGACGGCCAGCTGTACGAAAGCACCGGCCAGAAGGGCCAGTCCTCGCTGCGCAAGGTCGACCTCAAGACCGGCAAGGTGCTGCAGAAGAAGGCGCTGGCCGACGAATACTTCGGCGAAGGCTCGACCGCCGTGGGCGACAACATCGTCACCCTGACCTGGCAATCGAACGTCGGCTTCGTCTACGACGCCAAAACCTTCACCATGAAAAGCCGCTTCAACTACAAGGGCGAAGGCTGGGGCCTGGCCAGCGACGCGCAGCACGTCTACATGAGCGACGGCAGCAACGAGATCCGCGTGCTCGACCCCAGGACGCTGGACGAACAGCGCCGCATCCAGGTCACGGCCGAGGGCAAGCCGATCCCGCAGCTGAACGAGCTGGAAGTGGTCGACGGCGAAATCTACGCCAACATCTGGGGCTACGACGTGATCGCGCGCATCGATCCAGCCAGCGGCAAGGTGACCGGCTGGATCAACCTCGCCGGTTTGCTGCCGCCGGAAAAACGCGGGACCGCCTCGGTGGACGCGGTCCTGAACGGCATCGCGTATGACGCCAGGCAGAAGCGTTTATATGTGACCGGGAAGCTGTGGCCGAAGCTGTTCGAGATCGAGCTGGTCAGGATGCAGAAGTGATCACTGCCCCAGCGTGATCACCACCTTCCCGAAGTGCGTCCCCGACTCCATGTAGCGGTAGGCCTCCTGCGCCTGCTCGAAGCCGAACACCCGGTCCACCACCGGCTGGATGCCGGCGGTTTCCGTAAAGCGCACCACCTTGTCCAGCATGCCGCGGCTGCCGACGTAAATGCCGACCATGCGCCTGGCGCTGGCCAGCAGGGTACCTGGATTGACCTCGCCGCCAAAGCCGCTGACGCCGCCGATGATGGCCACCGTGCCGCCCATCGCCGCGGCTGCCACCGAGCGGTTCACCGTGCCCTGGCCGCCCACTTCCAGCACCACGTCCGCCCCCAGGCCGCCGGTCAGGCGTAGCACTTCTTCCTGCCATTCCGGCGTGGTGCGGTAGTTGATCACGTGGTGGGCGCCGAGTGCCTTGGCGCGCTGCAGCTTGTCGTCGCTGGATGAGGTGATGATGGTGTTCAAGCCGGCCGCCCTGGCCAGCTGCAGGCCCAGCACCGAGACGCCGCCGGTACCCAGCAGCAGCACGGTGTCGCCGGGCTGGATGCCGTTGCTCGATTCGAAGATCGCGTTCCAGGCCGTCACGCCGGCGCAGGGCAGGGTGGCGGCGTCGATGAAGCGCATCGAGGCCGGGATCTTCACCAGCGCGTCCTCGTGCAGCACCACTTCCTCGGCCAGCATGCCGTCGATGTCGCCGCCCAGCGCATGGCGCACCTTGTCCGGGCCGGTGCGGCCGTCCTGCCAGTAGGGGAAGAAGGAGGCGGCCACGCGGTCGCCCACCTGCACCCGGGTCACGCCCGGGCCGGTGGCGACGACTTCGCCGGCCCCGTCCGAGCAGGGGATGATGGGATCGTCGACGTTGACCAGGTAATTGCCGCCGGCAACCATCAAGTCGCGGTAATTCAGCGAGACCGCGTGCACCCGCACGCGCACCTCGCCGGCGCCCGGCGCGTGCTCCGGGAAATCCACGCATTGCAGCCCGTCGATGCCGTCGCCGGGGAGAATCTGGTAAGCCCGCATCGTGCCTTCCTCCGTGGGGTTGGTCCCGCTCAGAAACGGCCGGGCACGGTGCCGTTATAGGTCTTCTTGGCCATGAACTTCTTCCACAAAAAACCGGCGACGGCCATCAGGATCATCTTGCGCATGTGAGCCTCCATAAGGGTGAACAGGTATGCATTTACCTTACCGATAATGAGGCGGACACGGCGCAAGATACCCTGATGAATTATTTCGCGCCAGTTTGCCCTTTTTGCGCCGGAATGAAGTCCTGCAGCACCGCCTGCTTCATCAAATCCGGCGGCAGGATGCCCTGGGCGATGACGAAGTCATTGAACGCTTTCAAATTGAAACGTTCGCCCAGTTCGATCTCGGCCAGGGTTTTCAGGGCGCGCAGTTTCACGTAGCCGTAGTAGTAGGCGGTGGCCTGGCCCGGACTGCGGTAGGAATAGCGGTCCACCTCGGACTGGGCGAAGGGTTCGGACAGCACCACTTCCTTCATCAGGAAAGCCTTGGCCTGCTGCGGCGTCATGCGGCCCAGGTTGATCATCGGATCGAGCATCGCGCGCGCCATGCGCAGCAGGCGGATCTGCAGCGCGGCCAGCTGGCCTTCCGGCGGCATGTAGGGCAGTACCAGTGCTTCCGAATACAGGCCCCAGCCTTCGACGTTGGCGCTGTTGAAGGCGAAGCGCGCACGCGCCACCGACATGCCCTGCTCGACCATCGACGCGAACTGCAGTTCGTGGCCGGGACGCGCCTCGTGCGCGGTCACGCCCCAGGCCACGGCGGCGTAGTCGAAGTCGTCCATCTTTTCCTTCGACTTGGCGTTCGGGTTCGACAGCGGGATCACGAATTCGCCATATTCTCCGGTGTTGCCGATCATGCGCGGCGGGTTCATGAAGGGCGCCGGCGTGCGCGCCGCTTCCGCCTCGCTGGCGGTGCGGATGTTGGCCTCGCGTGACGGCAGGGTCACCAGGCCGCGCGCGCGGATGATGCCTTCGATGTCCTTCAAACGCTCGCGGTAGTAGGGCAGCAGCTGGTCGGCCGGGATCGAGGTCTTCTTGAGTTCGCGCATCACGTCGCGGTAGTCCGGCGACAGCAGTCTCTTTTGCGCGGCGATGGTGTTCGCCACCACCTGCATCTGGTCGCGCACTTCCTGGAAGTCGAAGCTGGCGCGCTCGATCAGCTGTTCCGGCGCGATGTCGACGCCGACGTTCACCAGGCGGTTCGCATACACGGCTGCCGGCAGCCGCACTTCCTTGCGCGTACGCGGCAGGAGGCTGCTGCGTACCCAGGCGTCGTACTCGCCCACCTGGGTCTTGAGGGCCGCCAGGTCGGCTTCCCAGCCCTGCAGGCCGGCCTTCCTGAACATCTCTTCGATGCCGTTCAGGTAAGTCGTGTTGTTGTTCAGGCCTTCCTCGACCTCGCCGACGTAGGGACCGATCAGCGCCTTGTTGGCCAGGCGTTCTTCGCTGCGCGCGCGCACCAGGGAGGCGATCGGCGTGGTGCCGTTTTCCTTGCCGGCATAGCGCTTCAGGCGCACCAGGGCCAGCTTCCTGCGTTCCGGCTTGTTGCGCGGGTCGAGCAGCGATTGCAGGCCGCCGTACACCAGTTCGCCCACGTTCACGTAGGTGATGAGGTACTGGCGTTCCAGCTTCATGCTGGTGACGAGTTTTTCGCGCGAGTCGATCAGGATGTCGAGGTCTTGCCGCACCTTGACGTCCTTCTCAAGGGCGCGCTGGCGGCGCAGCTCCTTCAGGCGTTTCTCGGTGTCGGCCAGCATGCGCTCGTAGTCGCGCGGCTTGAAGTCGGCGACCGCGGTGTCGAAGCTCTCGTCGCCCAGTTCGGTCGATTCCTCGGGCTGGTACTTGCCGGTGTCCTTCAGGACCGGCTGGGTGTAGGCGTCGCTGCGCGCGACCCAGCTCGGTGCGGCGGCGAATACGGCGCTGGATACCAGGGTGAGAATGAGGCCGAGACCAATGCGGGACATGAAGCTTCCTTTCCAATGTTTCCCCTTGCGGGTGGAGGAAACATTGTATGACAAGCACGCCCTACATCGGCTTGGCCACCATGAACCAGAAGATGAAGACGAAGGCGATGAAGGCCGGGATACCCAAGCCGACCCAGGTCTTGAAGTAGGTCCAGTACAGCGGCGGCAGCGCGGTCCCGTTGCGCGCCGCCTCGGCCGCCATGTCGCGCAGGCGGATCTGCAGCCACACCACCGGCAGCCAGCAGGCGCCGGCCAGCACGTAAAGGATCACCGACCACATGATCCAGTGGCTGGTGAGCGGAAAGCCGGCCAGGTGCGCCATATAAAAGCCGGTGGCCGGCTGGATGATGGCGGTGGTGGCCGTGAACAGCCAGTCGGCAATGACCACGTACTTGCTGACCACGGCGATCGCGCGCACGTCGCGGCTGAGGTTCGCGAACAGCATGTACCAGGCCGAGCCGAGGCCGGTACCGAACAACAAGGTCGACGACAGGATGTGCAGCCACTTCACGACGAGGTAATCCATTTATATTGTTTCCTTTCCATCGAGCTCATACAGCAACCAGATCGCCGCCAGCATCGGCAGGTTCTTGGTCAGGGGTCCATACGGGTGGACCAGGAATTCCGGCAGCTTCCAGGCGATGACCAGCGTGTAGAAGCCGATCAGGCCCAGCTGCGCCAGCCACAGCCAGCGCCGCCGCTTCACGAACAGGATGCCCAGGCCGAGCGCCAGGTCGAAGGCCGCGGCGCCGTACAGCATCAGGGGCCGCAGGTTCTCGGGGATGCCGCTGCGCGCCAGCAGCTCGTAGCTCTGCTCGGCCGGATAGACGAAGGCCGAGACGATCGCGGTGAAGATCCAGACCACCACGATGGACGCGCGCAGCAGCGGCAGCAGCCAGTCGAGTTTGGCGCGCGCGCGTTCGGCGGCGGCGTCGGTGATGAAGGAGGCGATGGTGCGCGGCGGCCGCCCCAGCAGGCGCAGCGTGGGGCTCGCGTCCGCCGTATTGCCGCGGTCGAGCATGCGCAGCGCGTCCGGGTCGAGCAGGCCGCCCGGCAGCCAGCGCCCGAAGCGCGCCAGGAACCGGGCCAGGCGGCCCGGCAGTGTCACGACGCGCAGGCGCCCCATGCCCATGGCCGCGCGCAGCGCCGCCAGGTAGTCGATGAAGGGCAGCGCCTGCGGACCGGCCAGGGCGATGCGGCGCGCGGTGCGCGGGAACAGCTCGGCCTGGTCGACGTAGAGGCGCTGGCGCAGCAGGGCGACGATGGCCGCGACCACGTCGTCGACGTGGATCGGCTGCACCCGTTGCGGCGCGTCGCCGAAGCGCAGCGCGGCGGGCAGCGAGGCCAGCGCCTTGAACACGCGCGCGCTGGTGCCGTCGGCGCCGTAGACCAGGGACGGCTGGACGATGCAGGAACGGATCGGCAGCGAGGCCAGGTAGTCGTCAGCGGCCTTTTTCGACAGGTGGTACGGCGTCTCGGCGCCTTCGTCGGCGCCGAGGGCGGACACTTGCAGCACCATGTGCACGTCGTCGGATTCGGCGCAGGCGGCGAACAGCGCGCGCGGGGCGCGCACGTGCAGGGCCTCGAAGGTTTGCGCGCCCTGCTCGCGGAAGATGCCGACGGTGTTGACGACGGCATCGATGCCGGCCAGGCGTGCCAGCCAGGCCGATTTGCCGGTATCCTGGGTGAAGTCGGCCTGGATATAGCTCAGGCGCGGGTCGCTGCTCGGTCTTGGCTGCCGCACCGCGCACACGACCTGGTGGCCTTCCGCCAGCAGCGCGTGCAGCAGGTGTTGCCCGATGAATCCACTCGCTCCCGTCAGCAATATCCGCATGCATGCTTCCTTTTCAAACCGTTCACGATCCGAGGACTTCAGGACAGCCGTGGAACACGGCACTGGCGTGCCGGAGTGGCAATCTTGATCAGATTGTAAGGCAGAAGCGGACAGGAGGGGATAGGTGGACGGCAAGGCCGTCCACCGGGGGGCAGCGCGGAAGTTACGGCGCGCTTAGAAGGTGTAGCTGGCCCGCGCGTAGATGTAGCGCCCGCTGTTCCCGAACGGCGTGTAGTTCGAGAACGGCGTGTTGTTGGTCGTGTTCAGCGTGAACGGCAGCGTTTCCGAATACTGGTCGAACAGGTTGTCCGCGCCCAGCGCCAGGCTCAGTTTCTTGGTCAGGGCGATGCGGCCTTCCAGGTCGACGATCGTGTGCTCGCCCATCCAGAAGTCGTTGGCTGCGGTCGTTCCGGGCGCCAGCACCTTGCCGTAGCGGGTCGCGCGCGCGGTCACGCCCCACTGGTTCAACTTCCAGTTGGCGCTGGCCGTGATCTTGTTCTTCGGCTGGCCCTGTTCCAGCGTCAGCACGTTCACGCGGTCGAACAGGATCGGCGCCGGGCTCAAGGCCGCCAGCTGGGCGGTGGTCGGCACGCGGGTCACCTCGGTCTTGTTGACGTTGCCGGCCAGCGTGAAGTCGAAGCGGCCGGCGGCGCCCGCGTTCCACGGCAGGTTGGCCACGATGTCCACGCCCTTGGTGGTGGTGTCGACGCCGTTGATGAAGAAGCGCCCGCCGCCCACGCCGGCAAAGCCCTGGCGCACGATGTAGTCGCGCACCGCCGTCGACGTCAGGTTCTCGGACAGCACGATGCGGTCGCGCACCTTGATGCGGTAGGCGTCCACCGTGATGCTGAGCGGCGCGAAGCGCATCACCGCGCCGAGCGAGTAGTTGGTCGACTTCTCGGCTTTCAAGGGCTGGGCGCCGAGCGCCACCGCGACCGGATCCGACGGCTTGAAGGTCGTGATCTCGTAGGGGATGCCGTTGATGAAGTTGGTCGAGGTCGAGGTGAAGTTCTGCTGCTGCAGCGAGGGCGCGCGGAAACCGTTTTGCGCCGAGCCGCGCAGGGCGAACTGCTTGGCGAAATCGTAGCGCGCGGCCAGCTTGCCGGACACGTTGCCACCGAAGTCGTTGTAGTGCTCGCCGCGCACGGCGGCCGAGGCCAGCAGCTTGTCGGTGACGTTGGCTTCGACGTCGACGAACACGCCGACCGCGGTGCGCGAGGTGTCGGAGGCGTTGGCCGGACGGAAGCCCGGGAACACCTGGGCGCCGGAGGCCGCCGGGGCGCCATTCACCAGCACGCCGCCGTTGTTCCACGAGGTCGGCTCGCCCGCATGCAGTTCATAGCCTTCGCGCCGCGCCTCGGTGCCGAGCGCCACGTTCAGCGGCGAGGCCAGGCCCCCGATGTCGAACTTGCGCACGCCGGTCAGGTTGTAGACCAGCTGTTTATAGGTGAAACCGCCGGCGTCGAAACTGGTCTTGCTGGCCGCGCCATAGGACGCGTTCAGCGTGTTCACCACGTCGTAGTTCATGCGGTTCTGGCCGTAGACCAGCGAGCTGTCCAGGTCCCAGTCGCCGATCGACCAGCTGATGCCGGCGGCGGCGCTGAAGTCCTCGACGGTGGGCGCGATGATCGGCAGGAAGCCGTCCGGGTAGATCGCCTGCACGTTGCGCACGTCCTGCGGCAGGCGGAAGTAGCCGGCCGAGAGGGCGTCGCGCAGCTGGTAGCTGCTCCAGCCGTAGACCTTGGCGCCGCCGGCCAGGGTGTTGCCGGCGTTGACGAAGACGGTCTTCTGCTTCATCTCCGGCTCGCCGTACCAGGCGTCGTAGCGGTTGATGGTCTGTTCGCGCGGATCGAAGGCGCCGTTCACCCTGGCGTACTGCTGGCGCAGGTCGTAGCCGCTGCGTTCCGTGTGTTCCTGGCTTTTCGCTTCGCCGGCGATGGTCACGTAGCCGGACTCGCCCCAGGGCAGGCCCTTCCAGGCGGACAGGGTGCGGACCTGGCCGTCGGTGCGCGAGCGCGACTCCGGGCCGGGACCCCAGGTGGCGCCCGCCGGCGCGCCGCCATTGAGCATGCTGTAGTCGGTTTTGCGCTCGCCGAAGGTGAAGGTCCCTTCGCCGCCGTCGCGGTCGGTGCGCAGGCGGACGTTGACCACGCCGGAAATCGCGTCCGACCCGTACTGGGCGGCGGCGCCGTCGCGCAGCACCTCGATGTTCTTCACCATCGCGGTCGGGATCGTGTTCAGGTCGACCGCCGCCGAGCCGCGCCCGATGCTGCCGTTCAGGTTCACCAGCGAGGAGGTGTGGCGGCGCTTGGAATTGACCAGCACCAGCGACTGGTCGGGCGCCATGCCGCGCAGCGTGGCCGGGCGGATGGTGTCGGTGCCGTCGGTCAGCGCCGGGCGCGGGAAGTTCAGCGAGGGCAGCGCCACCGACAAAGCCTGGTTCAGTTCGGTGGTGCCGGTGCTTTTCAGGGTGTCGGCCGAGATGATGTCGACCGGCGAGGCCGTGTCGAGGGCGCTGCGGTTGGCCACCCGGGTGCCGGTGACGACGACGGTGTTGGCGCTGTCGCCGCTGGCGCCGGTATCCTGGGCCTGGGCTTGACCCATGGCGGCGCACAGGGTGGCGATCGTCATGGCGAGTACGGTGGGTGCGGGCAGAAATCGTTGGTGCATGCTGTTGCGTCCTTATTCTTGGTATGCGGCGCCTGGCCGTGGGCGGCAGGCAGGGAAATACGGGACAGCGGGTGGTACCCAACAGGTGTCATGGACACTTAGCTTGTGGCAAGTGACAGTTCATACTGTGCCGTGGGCATGAGCGTTGTCAAACGCTTCAGCTTGCAGTTTTGTAAAGACGCAACAGATGAGCATGCGTGGTGCATGAAAAGCCCATGCGCAGGGCATGGCGGCACGCTGGCGCACCAGCATGGAACAGTGCAAGCCTCAGGCCAGCTGGCGCAATTGCCCCACCGCGTAGCCCTGCGCGTAGTCGATGCCGAGCGCGCGCACCGCCGCCAGCGTGTCCGTGTCCTCGACGTATTCGGCCACCGTGCGGATGCCCATCACGTGGCCGACCTCGTTGATGGCTTTCACCAGTGCGCGGTTGACCTCGTTGCCGGCAATGCCGCGGATGAACAGGCCGTCGATCTTGAGGTAGTCCACGGGCAGGGTGCGCAGGTAGGCGAAGGAAGACAGGCCGCTGCCGAAGTCGTCCAGCGAGAAGTGACAGCCCAGTTCGCGCAGCGACGCGATGAATTCCTGGGCCTTGGGCAGGTTGGCGATGACGGCGGTTTCCGTGATCTCGAAGCACAGCTGGCCGGGGTCGATGCCGTTGGCGGCGATTTCGTCGGTGATGTGGGCCAGCATGCCGTCGTCGCCCAGCGAGATGCCGGACAGGTTGACCGAGTACATCGGGGCCGCGCCGGGACCGGGACCAGGGCCGGCGCTGCGGCGCTCGTCGCGGATGTGGCGGCACACGTGGCTGACCACCCAGCGGTCGAGCGGCACCATCAGGTCGTAGCGTTCGGCCGCCGGAATGAATGCACCCGGCAGGATCAGGCCGTCGCCGCCGGTGCTGGCCGCGGCGATGCGCAGCAGGACTTCCTGGTGGCCGTCGCCGCCGCCGTTCAGCGCCACGATGGGCTGCGAGAACAGGCGGAACTGGTTCTTGTCGAGCGCCTCGGTCAGGCGCGACACCCATTGCATCTCGCCCTGGCGCCGCGCCAGCATGACATCGCTTTCGCGGTAGACGTGGACGCGGTTGCGCCCCTGCTCCTTGGCCAGGTAGCAGGCCTGGTCGGCGGCGATCAGCAGGTCCGTCACCGACTTGCTGTGTTCGCTGATCTCGACCAGGCCGATCGAGACCCCGATCTCGAACACGCGCTCGTTCCAGACAAAGCGGAAATCCTTGACCGACTGGCGCAGCTCGTCGGCCAGCACCAGCGCGCGCGGCAGCGGGCAGAACGACAGGATCACGCCCATCTCGTCGCCGCCCAGGCGCGCCAGCACGTCGCTTTCGCGCATGTGGCGCTGCAGCAGCCGGGACAGGGTCTGCAGCAGCATGTCGCCGGCGCCGTGGCCGCAGGTGTCGTTGACGATCTTGAAGCGGTCGAGGTCGAGATACAGCAGCGCATGATGGTGGTGCGCGTCCTTGGCGCTGTGCAGCGCGCCCGCCACCGCCGTCTCGAAGGCGCGCCGGTTGATCAGGCCGGTGAGCGGGTCGTGCGCGGCCTGCCAGCTGAGCTGGTGCGCCAGCTGGCGCTCGTGGGTGACGTCGTGCAGCACCACCACCGCGCCCAGCACCGCACCGTCGCGCGACCAGATCGGCGACGAGGAATCCTCGATGGCGATGCGCCGGCCGTCGCGTGCCAGCAGCTGGGTGCGCGAGCTGACGCCGACCGCGGCGCGTTCGCGCAGGCAGCGGTGCACCGGGTTGTCGATTTCCTTGCCGTCGGCTTCGTCGACCAGGCGCACCACGCGGGCGACGTCGACGCCCTCGGCCTGGTCGGCGTTCCAGCGCGTGAGTTCCTCGGCCACCCGGTTCATGAAACGGACGCGCCCGCGCGAATCGGTGGCGATGACGCCGTCGCCGATCGAGCCGAGCGTCACCTCGGCCAGCTCCTTCTGCTCGAACAGCTGGGTTTCCTGGACCTTGCGGCTGGAATCGTCCCAGACCAGGCCGAGCGTGCGCACCGGCACGCCATCCTCGCACACCGGCATGCCGCGGCAGCCGATCCAGCGCTCCACGCCGTCCGGCAGCAGCACGCGGTATTCGAAGTGGTAAGAAGCGCACTGCTCGACGCGGCGCTGCATGTTCTCGACCAGGAAGCGGCGGTCATCCGGATGCACCAGGGCCAGGAAGTCGAGGAAATGCTGGGACTGCTCGACCGGGCTCAGGCCGACCAGCGCGGCGCCGTCGGCCGTCCACGCGATGATGCCGGCGGTGACGTCGGTGCCGGCCACTGTCGCGTCCCAGATGGACATGCGCGCCGCACCGAGGACCATGTGCAGGCGCAAGCGGGTTTCCTGCATGTCGCCTCCTCCTTGTGGCTTGGAGTCGGCGGCGGGTGAAAGGTTCGGCTGGCAGCGCTCAGTGCTTCTTGCCGCGGATGCGCTGCACCAGCGTGACCGCCAGCAGCACGACGGCGCCGACCACGACCCCGGCCACCGCGTCGATCAGGGTCGGGGTGACGGCCGCCAGCAGGCCGCCGACGCCTGGTACGCCGGCCACCGCGTGCGCCGCGCCTTCGGCCAGGTGGTGCAGCGGCTCGACCGCGTGGCCGATGATGCCGCCGCCGACCATGAACATGGCGGCGGTGCCGATCACCGACAGCGCCTTCATGAGCTTGGGCGCCGCCGCCAGCAGCAGCTTGCCGATGGCGCGCGCGAGCGCCCCGCTCTTTTTGCTCAGGTACAGGCCGAGGTCGTCGATCTTGACGATGCCGGCCACCAGGCCGTACACGCCGATCGTCATCGCCACCGCCACCGCGACCAGCGCCGCCACCTGGGCGCCGAAGGAGGTGCTCTGCTCGTTGACCACGCCCAGCGCGATCACGATGATTTCCGCCGACAGGATGAAGTCGGTGCGGATCGCGCCCTTGATCTTGTCCTGCTCGACCGCGCGCATGTCGGCGTTGGCGGCCAGCGCGCTCGCCAGTTCCTCTTCATGGGCGGCATCCTCGGCCGCGCTGTGCAGGAACTTGTGGGCGAGTTTCTCGAAACCCTCGAAGCACAGGTAGGCGCCGCCGACCATCAGGAGCGGCGTGATCGCCTGCGGCAGGAAGGCGGAAATGGCCAGCGCCGCCGGCACCAGGATCGCCTTGTTCTTCAGTGAACCGACCGCCACCGACCACACCACCGGCAATTCGCGGTCGGCATGCACGCCGGTCACCTGCTGGGCATTCAGGGCCAGGTCGTCGCCGAGCACGCCGGCGGTCTTCTTGGCGGCGACCTTGCTCATCAGGGCGACGTCGTCGAGGACGCTCGCGATATCGTCGATCAGTGCTAATAAACTTCCTGCGGCCATTGTCCAGCTCCCAAGTGTCAATATCGCCACATCTTACCCGAGCGGCCAGCCCGCAATCCACACGGTTCAAGCGCGTTATTTGCGTTTCATCCCTGAAAATCTGCAACTCGTCGCTTTGCGCGCCAAGCGCCTGATGCAAATACGTATAGTTCGATCATTGGCTGCGGTACAGCAGCCTCTACCGACCAAAAGGAGAGATGCCCATGAACAGCAATTTCGACCTGCCGACCGCGCCCCGTCGCCGCACCCGTCCGCCGAAACGCAAGACCCGCATCACGATCTACCTGGACGACGAGGTCCTGGACGAGTTCCGTTCGCGCGCGGAACGCACCGGCACCGGCTACCAGACCCTGATCAACGCCGCGCTGCGCCTGCGCCTGGCCGCCGCCGAAGCGCTGCCGGCCGCCGCCTGAACCGCGTAAAACGCCAGAAAGCCCGCTACTACAGGCCCTACGGCGCGCGCCCGGCCTGTACAAACATTACATGTGGCAATTAATTATGCTAATCTTCCGGCTCTTTTAAACCGGAGGATTTATGAAAAAAGGCGAACTGATCGCTGAATTTGCCAAGCGTACCGAAATGTCGGGTGCCGCCGCCAACGAGGCAGTGAACACCATCATCGACATCATCACCGAACGCCTGAAAAAAGGCGACACGGTCGGTATCACCGGCTTCGGCACGTTCTCGGTCACCAAGCGCGCCGCCCGCAAGGGCCGCAACCCGGCCACCGGCGAACCGATGAAGATCGCCGCGTCGAAGACCCCGCGCTTCGCAGCCGGCGCCACCCTGAAAGCAGCCGTCAATCCGAAGAAGAAATAATTTTTCTTCGCGCTGGCCGCGGCGGCCGGCTTCTTTTTGCCACCGCCGCGGGCCATTCATCTCCCTCCCCCCGCTTCATCCATTTCTTTCCCCAGCATGAGCTTCGCCACCTGGATCACCTTCGTCATCGCCGGTACCCTGATCGCCATTTCGCCCGGTTCCGGCGCGATCCTGTCGATGTCGCACGGCCTCGCCTACGGCCTGAAAAAGGCCAGCGCCACCGTGCTGGGGCTGCAACTGGGCCTGATCCTGGTGCTGGTCATCGCCGGCGCCGGCGTCGGCTCGCTGCTGCTGGCCTCCGAAGTGGCGTTCACCGTGGTCAAGACCGTCGGCGCCCTGTACCTGATCTGGCTCGGCATCGGCCAGTGGCGCGCCAAGGCGACCGCCACCGGCGTCTCGACCGCCGGCATGGCGGCGCACCCTTCGTTCGGGCGGCGCGTGCTGACCGGCTTTCTCACCAACGCGACCAATCCGAAAGGGATCATCTTCATGGTCGCGGTGCTGCCGGGTTTCATTTCGCCCAAGGCGCCGGTGCTGCCCCAGCTGGCGATCCTGGCCGTGACCATGGTCACCATCGACGCCAGCGTGATGCACGGCTACGCCTTCCTGGCCTCGTCGATGCAGCGCTTCTTCCGCGACGAGCGCGCCGTCAAGATCCAGAACCGCTTCTTCGGCGCCGTGCTGATGGTGGTGGGCGCCCTGCTGTTCTTCGTCAAGCACAGCCACGCTTGAGCCCGCCGGCACGCCCGGCATTGTTCGCTTACCACGCGTTTCGCAACCGTTTGTAACGCGCGTTGTCCTGTTGCGCGCTCGTGCGTTGTAATCAGGTGGGCGATTTGCGTCCATACTGTGCGTCATACCAATTACTACAAGTCCGAGACTGGAGAGAGTCATGCGCAACCGAGTCCTGAACACCGTCACCCTGCTGGCGCTGGCCGGCCTGTCGTCCCTGGCCATGGGACAAAGCGATGGCGGCGAGCCGCCGGCGCTGGTCGGGCGCGTGGCCGTCACCCAGGGCCAGGTCAGCATCGGCAGCGACGTCGGCGCCGAAATGATGGCCGCCCAGGTCAACTGGCCGGTCACCTCGGGCAACACCATCAGCACCGCGCCCGGCGCGCGCACCGAACTGCGCATCGGCTCCACCTCGATCCGCCTGGACGGCGATTCCTCGCTCGAAGTCGTCCAGCTCGACGACGCCAGCCTGCGCCTGCGCCTGCACTACGGCAGCGCCAACATCCGCGTGCGCAATCCCGACCTGGCGTCCGGCTTCGAGCTGACCACGCCGCAAGCGCGGGTGCGCCTGGAGCAGCCGTCCAGCCTGCGCATCGACGCCGAGCGCGTGCGCGACACCAGCAGCGTCGACGTGTTCGACGGCGTGGCGCTGCTCGAGGGCGGCGGCTCGCAATTGACGGTCCGCGCCGGCAAGGGCGCCGAACTGACCGACGACGACGTGCGCACCCTCGCGGCCACGCGTGACGGCTTCGACGACTGGGCTGCGAGCCGCGACCGGATCGAGGACAACTCGGCGTCCGCGCGCTACGTCGGCACCGAGATGACCGGCTACGAAGACCTCGACCGCTACGGCAGCTGGAGCAGCAACGCCGAATACGGCCCGCTCTGGATCCCGAGCGTGGCCTCGAGCTGGGTGCCCTACCGCGACGGCAGCTGGACCTGGCTCGACCCCTGGGGCTGGACCTGGGTCGACAACGCGCCCTGGGGCTACGCGCCCTTCCACTACGGACGCTGGGTGCAGGTCAACAGCCGCTGGGCCTGGGCGCCGGGCCGCCGCCCCGAGCACTGGGTGTGGGCGCCGGCGCTGGTCGGCTGGGTCGGCGGCGGCGGCTGGAACGTCACTTTCCGCGACCGCACCCGCGCGCCAGGCACCGGCTGGTATCCGCTGTCCTGGCACGACCGCTACGTGCCGGGCTACCGCGTGCCCGCGAACCACCTGCGCTGGATGAACGAGCACGTGCGCGACCGCAAGGGCGGCCGCGACTTCCGCCCGCAAGGTCTCACCGTGGTGCCGCAGGACCGTTTCCGCCAGCCGGGCCGCGTCAACGTGTCGCGCTCGCCGGTGCTGACCGCGCCGCCGGTGATGGCGCACAACGTGCCTGCGAATCTGCCCGCGGCCGGTGCGCCGCCGGCACCGCCGAACCGTGCGCAGCGCCCCGGACGGCCGAGCGGCGCGATGCCGGGCGGCGAGCGTGAGGGCTGGCGCGCGGACAACGGGCGTGGCGAGGGCCGGCGCGGCGACGCGCGTCCTGCCGATGCCCGCCCGGATGCCAACCGGCCCGCCGAGGCCCGCCCCGCCGGGATCGGGGCCGTCGACGCGCGCCAGGATGGCGACCGTGCCGATCGCGGCGGCCGCTGGGGTGGCCGCGGCGACGACAATCGCCGTGACGACGGCCGCCGCGGTGACGACCGCCGCGGTGACGACCGCCGCGCCGACGGCGCGCTCGACACCGGCCGCGTCGAGCGCGACGGCTTCGCCAACCGGCGCCCGTTCCAGGCGGCGATGCCGGCGCCGGTGATCGGCCAGGCCACGCCGTCGGCGCAGGGCCTGGGCGTCACCAGCCCGCCGCCGCGCCAGTCGCCGCAGGCCGGCACCATCGTCAGCCCGCCGCCGCACCAGTCGCCGACGCCGGGCACGATCGCCAGCCCGCCGCCGCGCGAGCCGGTACCGCAGACCATCACCACGGTCCCGCCCGCGGGCGTGCCGGTGGCCGGCGAGCGCGAACGCGAATGGCGCAGCCAGGGCTGGCAGCGCTCGGACCGCCGCGAGCAGATGGAAGATGTGCGCCGCAACCGCCAGCCGATGCCGGCCCCGGCGCCGGTGCTGCAGACGCAGCCCACACCCGCCGCACCGGCGGCCCTGCCGCAGCCGGTGCGGGAAGCGCGCACCGAATCGCGCTTCGAGCAGCGCAACGATCCGCGCCCCGAGCGTGCCCACCGCGGCGACTGGGAACGGTCGGCGCCGCAACGCATCGCACCGCCTACGCCGCAGGCAGCGCCCGCGCCGGCCCCGGCGATGCCGGCACCGCCGCCGGTGGCCGCCGCGCGTCCCTCGCCCGCCCCGGCGCCGGCCGCACCGGCACCACGCGGCGACGGTGGCGGCCGGGCCGCGCGAGCCGAAGGGGGCGGCGGGCGGCACCAGCAGGAGCGTTGATCAGATCAGGTCGATGGCGTTACGTAAAAGCTGACAGGTCTGGGAGGGCCTTGCTGTTCAAGGATGGCAAGGCATTCCAGGACTGCTTTGATCCTGCCATCAATAACCCATGTTTAATTCCTGGGCTTGGTCGACCAGTTCCTGAAGAGCGGCTTGCGAAGCTTGCTGGCGCTGATCTTTATATGCCATCACATCCTTGAATTGAATACGACGCTGCGTTCCGACCGTATCGTAAGGAAGTTCCCCTCCGTCGAGCATACGGACCAGATAGAGGTGGGATACATTCAAAAAGACCGCTGCCTCTTGCGTGGACATGTAAAGCACTTCCGACATGAATTGTCTCCCCGTTGGTACGAATCCAATTTTACGAACAAACGAAATAAACGCGAAGTGGTGGTACGGTAAAACCCACCATGTTGCCCACGCATCGCCCCGACATTGGCTACAATGCCCCTTTTAATGGAGCGTCCATGGACCCGAAAGAATCCCTCATCGAATACCCGAGCGACTTCCCGATCAAGGTGATGGGCGCCACGCATGACGCCTTTGCCGACACCATCGTCGACGTCATCGTGGCCCACGATCCGACTTTTCATAAAGGCAAGATCGAAGTCCGTCCTTCGACGAAAGGCACCTACACCGGCCTGACCGTGATCGTGCGCGCCACCAGCCGCGAGCAGCTCGACGCCATCTACAGCGCCCTGTCCGGCCACCCGATGGTCAAGATCGTGCTGTAATACTGCAACGTCTCCCTGGGCCCGCCGATCGAAGGCGGGCGCAGGAAATGCGGCTGGCTTATAATGACGGGGCAGCCCATTTCCCACCTAAATCCCATGCAAGCGAATCGTCCTGCGGCCCCTCTCATCCGCGAGCTCGGCCGCGCCGACTACGACAGCGTCTTCGCCGCCATGCGCGCCTTCACCGATGCGCGCACGCCGGACACGCAAGACGAGCTCTGGATCGTCGAGCATCCCCCGGTCTTCACCCTCGGCCTGGGCGCCGACCGCGGCCATTTGCTGAGCGGCGCCGGCGTGCCGGCGCACGACATTCCCGTGGTCCAGACCGACCGCGGCGGCGAAGTGACCTACCACGGTCCGGGCCAGGTCGTGATCTATCTGTTGATGGACCTGCGCCGGAATAAACCCGGCGGCAAGCTGTACGCGCGCCAGTTCGTGAACAAGATCGAACAGGCGGTCATCGATGTGCTGGCGGCGTATAATCTCGAGGGTGAGCGCGTCGCGGGCGCGCCCGGCATCTACATCGCCGCAGGACCGCAGTCGCAAGCACATGCGGGTGCCAAGATCGCCGCGCTGGGTCTGAAAGTGCGCGGCAACGGCTGCACGTACCACGGCGTGTCGCTGAACGTGGCGATGGACCTGTCCCCCTTCACCTGGATCAACCCGTGCGGCTATTCCGGGCTGGCCACCGTGGACATGCGGACCATGGGCGTGGAAGCGCCGCTGGCCGGCGTCCAGCAGGCGCTGGCGCGCGAACTGGTGCGCCACCTGGCCGCGGCCGAACCCGTGACCGAATCCGCGCCAGGCGCCGCACCTGAAGCCGCAACGATCAACTCCAACTGACACCCTCCGGGGTAAAGAGCCAATGACTTCCGAAATCGATACCGGCACCGCTGCAGCAGCTGCCTACAACGCCAGCGACAAGCAAAAAGGCGCGAGCAAGACGTCGCGCATTCCGATCAAGATCGTCCCGCTCGAGCAGCACGAGCGCCTGAAAAAGCCGGACTGGATCCGCGTGAAGGCCGCCACGGCCTCCTCGCGCTTCTACGAGATCAAGGACATCCTGCGCGCGAACAAGCTGGTGACCGTGTGCGAGGAAGCCAGCTGCCCGAACATCGGCGAATGCTTCGGCAAGGGCACCGCGACCTTCATGATCATGGGCGACAAGTGCACCCGCCGCTGCCCGTTCTGCGACGTCGGCCACGGCCGCCCGGACCCGCTCGATACTGAAGAGCCGGGCAAGCTGGCCAAGACCATCGCCGACCTGCGTTTGAGCTACGTCGTGATCACCTCGGTCGACCGCGACGACCTGCGCGACGGCGGCGCCGGCCACTTCGTCGAGTGCATCAGCAAGACGCGCGCATTGTCGCCGAACACCAAGATCGAAGTGCTGGTGCCGGACTTCCGCGGCCGCCTGGAAAAGGCATTGAACATCTTCGCCGACGGTTTGCCGGACGTGATGAACCACAACCTGGAAACCGTGCCGCGCCTGTACAAGGAAGCGCGCCCGGGCGCCGACTACCAGCACTCGCTGACCCTGCTGCGCGATTTCAAGGCCAAGTACCCGAACGCCGTGACCAAATCCGGCCTGATGGTCGGCCTGGGCGAGACCGACGAGGAAATCCTGGAAGTCATGCGCGACATGCGCGCCCACGACATCGACATGCTGACCATTGGCCAGTACCTGGCGCCGTCGAACTCGCACCTGCCGGTGCGCCGCTACGTGCACCCGGACGTCTTCAAGATGTTCGAAGAGAAGGCGTATGAAATGGGCTTCGTGCACGCGGCCGTCGGCGCGATGGTGCGTTCCTCGTATCACGCCGACCAGCAGGCGCACGAAGCGGGCGTCGCGGCCTGATCGCCGCTCGACGACGGGCCGCCTTCAGACGGCTCAGGGCAGCGGGCGGATGACGAAGACGCTGCCGGTCTTGTCGCCGCCCTGCCGCTGGCCCAGCACGCCGATGGCCTTGTCCCCGGGCAGCGGCAGCAGTTGCGTGACTTCGCCGCCCGGAATCGCCTCGATCGCCTGCAGGCGTTCCGGATGCGCCAGGTCGGCAATCAGGCCCACCGGTACCGCGCCTTTTCCCGCCGCGCATTCCACGCCGGCCAGGCGCAGCTGGCCATTGCGCTGACGCCACATCGTAGGCACCCCGCACAGCCCGGTTTTCAGCGGCGCCTGGAGCGTTTCTCCCGCAGCATTCAAGCGCATCAGCTGGAGCGGACGGTCTTGCCTGGTGTCGAGCGCGAGAGCGATGCTGCTATCCGCCGCCACTTTCAGCGCGGCAACGCTCGATCCCTTGATCGCGAGCGTATGCGACCATTGCGGTTTGCCGTCGGCATTGAAACGCCCGATCCAGCCGCGCATCTCTTTTGCGGCGCCGGCGAACACATGCCCGGCCACCAGGAAGCCGCCGTCATCGAGTGCGGCGAGGCTGCCGAAGACAAATTCCTTCGGCGTATCCAGGGTCTTCTGGAGCGCGACCTGGCCGCTGCCGTCGATCCGGACGATCCAGGCCTGGTCGTCCCTGGCGGGACGACGTACCGTGCCTGCGACCAGGAAGGCGCCGTTCAGCGTGGGCGCGATGTCCGCGGCGCGGGTCAGCTGGCCGAAGCTGAGCGATTTATCCCACTGCACGCGGCCGTCCGCCGCCATCGACACGATCCAGGCATAGGCCTGGCCCAGCGCGCCCGTTTCTTCGTTCACGCTGCCCACCAGCATCGCCCCGCTGCCGGCGGCGCTCGCGGCAACGAAGCTGGCGTTCTGCGCCTTCTTGCCCAGCTCCTTTTCCCAGATGCGCCGGCCGCCGCCGTCGGCCTTGAGCGTCCAGCCCCAGGACGCCGGCCCGGATGCGTCGAATATGCGCCCGGCGAACAACACGCTGCCGCCGTCGAGCGCAACGGCGGCGTCGATGCCGCGCGACAGGTCGGATTCGCTGTGGCGCAGCACGGGGTAGGGCGGCAAGCCCGGGTCGTCCTGCGCTGCCGCCGGCGCGGCCAGGGGCAGCGCCAGCAGGGCGAGCGCGATGCGCCTGAAACGTTTGGAAATGGTCGTCATGGTGTCCCAGCTACGATAGTCAGCGTGCTCAGCAATATAGCAGCTGCAATCCTGCCGCGGGCGCCGCCCCGCGCGCATGCATGCCCGACCGCGTGGTGCGCGTGCCGGCCCGGGATGGTATCCGTTATAGTGCAGCCAACGAGATATCACTGGCAGCCCCATGAACCAATACCGCAGCAACGACGATGCCGACACCCACCTGGGCGACGACGACGCCTTCCTCGAACACGACCTGAAACTGCATGAACGCGGCGCCGAACTGGTCAAGATGGAAGGCCGCGTCTTCCTGCGCTTCCTGGGCGCGGTGCGGGTCGATGGCCTGCACGTCGAGTACCGCCTGGTGCCGGCGCGCGGCGTGCTCGCCAAGCCGAGCAAATGGCGCAAGATGGATTTATCGGCACGGCGCGAACTGGTCGAGGAGCGCGCCACCCGCGACGCCATGGACGACCTGAACCAGGACGTCGAGGAATTCGTGAGGGAAGTGGCCGACCAGTGCGAGGACGCCGGCTTCGATCCGATGCTGTTCCTGTCCGCGCTGGAAGAGCTGGAAACCTCCGAGCCGGCCGAGTACGTGTTCGAGCGCATCCGCCAGCGTCTCGAGCACGCGGTCGAGCGCGACCAGGAAGAGCGGCATGCCGCGCGCACCAAGGAAAGCATCAACCTGGCCGAGTACCCGCAATCCTTCGAAGTCGCCAGCAGGATGGCGCGCCGCTTCGTCGCGCTGCTCGGGCCCACCAATTCCGGCAAGACCCACCGCGCGATGGAACACCTGGCGCAGGCCGGAAGCGGCGTGTATCTCGCGCCGCTGCGCCTGCTGGCGCTGGAAAACTACGAGCGCCTGCAGGGCGTGGTGAAGGAAGACGGCGCGCCGCTGGCGGTCAGCCTGGTCACCGGCGAAGAGCGCAGGCTCGCGGAAAACGCCACCCACGTCGCCAGCACGGTCGAGATGCTGGACACGAAAACGCGGGTCGAAGTCGCCGTCATCGACGAGATCCAGATGCTGGCCGACCGCGACCGCGGCGCCGCCTGGACCGCGGCCGTGTGCGGCGCGCCGGCATCGACCGTGTACCTGGTCGGGGCGCCGGAAGCACGGCGTGCGATCGAGGCCTTGGCCGAGCGCCTGGAGTGTCCGCTCGAAGTGCACGTGCTGAAACGCAAGGCACCGCTGACGATGGAGCCGACGGCGGTGCGCAAGATCCGCAACCTGCGGCGCGGCGATGCCGTCATCGCCTTCTCGCGCCGCAACGTGCTGATGTGGCGCGACATGATCACCGAGATGGGCTTGTCGGTGGCGACCGTGTACGGCAATCTGTCTCCGGAAGTGCGGCGCGCCCAGGCCGAGCGTTTCCGCGAAGGGCAGGCCGACATCGTGGTCGGTACCGACGCCATCGCCATGGGCTTGAACATGCCGATCCAGCGCATCGTGATGACGACGGCGGTCAAGTACAACGGCTACGAGGAAGAAGAGATTTCGGCGGCACTGGCCAAGCAGATCGCCGGGCGGGCAGGGCGCTACGGCGTGCACGAGGAAGGTTTCGTGGCCGGCTACGACGACGATACCCACGAGATCATGCGCGCCTTGATGAAGGAAAAGATCGCGCCGGTGAAAGCGAGCGGCTTCGCGGTGGCGCCATCGGTCGAGCAATTGCACCGGATCTCGTCGGTGACCGGCGAAACCTCGCTGGTAAAACTATTGAAACGCTTTGTCCACAACATCGACGTGCCGGACGGCTTTTTCTATCCGCGCATTACGGAGGAGCAGAACGAGCGCGCCGAGTGGCTCGATACCCTCGACCTGAGCGTGGCCGAAAAGTTCACGATGTCGCTGGTGCCGATCTCGACCAAGGTGCCGACGCTGGAAAGCGCCTGGACGCACTGGGCGCAATCGCTGGCGAAAAAGCGCATCTGCAAGCTCCAGCCGCAGCCGCAGGAGATGTTCTGGCAGAACCTGCAGGAAGTCGAAGACACTTGCCGCATGTACTCGGCCTATGCCTGGCTCGGCTACCGCATGCCGGACTACTTCCCCAGCATCGTGGAAGCCCAGCAGCTGGCGCGGGAAGCGTCGGAACGGGTGGATGCCTTGCTGCAGCAGCAGAACGCGGCGGCGCGCAAGCGCCAGTCGAAAAAGGACCGCGGCCGCTGGTGATCAGCGCGCGCGCCGCTCGAGCCCGCTCTTGACGTCCAGCTTGAGCACGCCGGGAATGCGGTGCAATTCCTCCAGCAGGGCGTGGAATTCGTTTTCCGACATGCGCGAAAAGGCGATCGTGACGTCGTCGGTCATCGAGCCTTCTCCCGTATGCTGGAGGATGAAGGTGCTGATGCGGCCGGTGACGGGGCCGAGTTCCTTTTCCAGCACGGGCAGCGTCAGGCTGCCGCGCTCGGCGGAGACGATCACTTCGCGCTTTTGCCGGGTCGCGAAATAGCGGCGTTCCAGCGGTTTCAGGCCGGCCAGGATGATCAGGATCAGGATGGTGGCCGAGACGGCGGCCACGTACAGCCCGCCGCCGGCCGCGAGCCCGACCGCCGCCACCGTCCACAGGCTGGCGGCGGTGGTGAGACCACGCACGATCTCGCCGCGCAGCAGGATCGAGCCGGCGCCGAGGAAGCCGATGCCGGACACGACCTGGGCCGCGACGCGCGACGGATCCAGGCCGACGTGCTCGTGCCCCAGCACATCCATGAAGCCATAGGCCGAAACGATCATGAACAGGCAGGAGCCGACGCACACCAGCATGTGGGTGCGCAGGCCGGCGGCCCAGGACAGGCGCTCGCGTTCGAAGCCGATGGCGCCGCCCAGCAGCGCCGCCAGGCCCAGCCGCGCGATGAGTTCAAGGTGAGGCAGCACGACAATTCCTTGCTTGAAAGTACCGGCCTATCTTACACCTGATGAGTTCAAGCCGGCTTATCCCGCTGCACCACCTTGCCGACCGCTTCCAGCCATCCATGCCACACCGCCGGGTCCGCCGGCTGGCCGTCGGCGCCGAGCCGGTATTCGCTGACCAGGTCGGCCAGGTCGCTCGATTCGGTCAGTTCCACTTCGCGCTGCAGGAAGGCCAGCATGGCCTGGTAAGCCTGCGCCGCCGTCATCCGGTTGTCTGTCCCATCCATGATGTCCTCCTGTCAGCTGGCCGATGGACAAAGCTTAGCGCCAAGCGCGGGCATGGGGGCGCCCGGCTAGGGGCGCCCGGCTAGGGGCGCCCGGCTAGGGAAAGCAATGCGATGCGATCCCCAGGCCGCCCAGCCCGGCCACCGGAATGTCGGACGGCGGATACCCATTCCCCAGTACCATG